>Ga0207705_10001346_pt1 | contig 19631 bp, 18 predicted proteins | sample KBSC13metaG_FD_184314 | JGI IMG/M metagenome (GOLD analysis project Ga0207705, IMG submission 184314) | Corn rhizosphere microbial communities from Kellogg Biological Station, Michigan, USA - KBS C1-3 metaG (SPAdes) (version 2) | ecosystem: Host-associated > Plants > Roots > Rhizosphere > Soil ... | reverse complement strand
AAGATCGTCGCCGAGGGCGCAAATATGCCCACCACGCCCGAAGGAACCAAGATCTTCCACGATGCGGGCGTTGCCTTCGGCCCCGGCAAGGCAGCCAACGCGGGCGGCGTCGCCACCTCAGCGCTCGAGATGCAGCAGAACGCCAGCCGCGATGCCTGGACCTTCGAGTACACCGAGCAGCGCCTGGCTGACATCATGGTCGGAATCCACCAGCGCTGCTACGAGACTGCCGAAGAGTTCGGCACGCCTGGCAACTACGTCAACGGCGCCAACATCAGCGGATTCATCAAGGTCGCTCGCGCCATGGTGGCCATGGGCCTCATCTAACGAACAAGCAACAAAACAATGCCCGGGCTCTATTGCAGAGTCCGGGCATTTCATTTTTGAAAGGTTGAGTTAGCTAATTTACAAATCGCGAAGTCAATACAGCGAGATACATGAAATATCCAGGAGTCTCGCGGTCAGGGCAACGATAAACTCCGATACCTCCTAACAAATGTACTGTGATGGACGCTAGCTCCCACCCCAAATATTCATCGCTCGGAAGAAACAACGAAGTCAACTTATTCCAGTTTTTTCTTCACCAAATTCTTTAACGGCCATCATGCGGCTCTTACAAGCCAAGGGAAGGTTCTTATTCCCCCAAGCCCACTCCCATTCATCACCAACAACGGAGCCAACAGCTTGAATATCACAAATAACTTTTACCGTGCCACCTTCTAAGAAGGTCAAGGTTGCATCTTCCAGCGAATAATGCCATCGCGGACAGGCATCAATTTGGTATTCCGCAAACAAGCCTTATTTTGATCCATCGATTCATGGACGCGATCATGAGCATAAGCCTCATACTCGAGCTGTAGACAGCTATCGCAGAGATGGCGCTCGTGTGTGCTCATTAACTTAGCTCAGCCCCTCAATACCGCTGCCAGTTCGCCCCGCGGCACTTTCGTCTGCTCGCCCGCCGCAAAATCTTTTACCGTCAGAATGCCGGATGCAACCTCATCCTCGCCGAGAATAATCATCCGTCGCGCCAGCTTGTCCGCCGCCTCAAACGACTTCTTCAGGCGGAAGAATCCATCGCCCACCTCGACCGACAATCCCGCGCGCCGCAGCTCCTGCGCCAACCGCAGCGCCTCCGCATTTCTTGCCACGCCCATCGGCGCGATAAACACATCGAGTTTCTTCTCCGCAGCCTCTCCGGCCTGCGCCTGCAAGGTCAGAATTAACCGATCTTCGCCGATGGCAAAGCCAATTCCCGGAGCCTTGGGGCCGCCCAGCATCTCGCTCAAACCGTCGTAACGCCCGCCGCCCAGCAGCGCGTTCTGCGTGCCCAGCCCGCTGCCATCGGGCACCGTAAACTCAAACGTCGTCCGCGTGTAGTAGTCCAGCCCGCGCACCAGCCTCGGCTCCACGACATAAGCTACGCCACACGCATCGAGCGCCTCCTTCACCAGCGCAAAGTGCTCCCGCGAGGCTTCATCAAGATAATCGGCGATCTTCGGCAGCGCGTCGATCGTCGCCTGATCCTCCGGCTCCTTGCAATCGAGCACCCGTAACGGATTGGTCTCCGCCCGCCGTTGACAGTTCTCGCACATGCCCGCCTTCACCGGAGCCAGCGCGGCCTTCAGCGCCTCGACATACCGCGGCCTGTCCGTCGCGGAGCCGACAGAGTTCAGTGCCAGCCGCCAGCCCTTGACGCCCAGCTCATCGAGAAACGTCGCCAGCATCTCCAGCACCTCGGCATCGCGCAGTGCGCTGTCGGAGCCCGACCATGCCGGCCCCAGCACCTCCGCGCCAATCTGCCAGAACTGCCGGTAGCGTCCCCGCTGCGGACGCTCCCGCCGAAACTGTGGTCCTATATAGAAGAGCTTCTGCAACAACCCCGAGTCGGCCAGCCCATGCTCGATGTACGCTCGCACCACGCCTGCGGTATTCTCAGGTCGCAAGGTCAGGCTCTGGCCTTTATCACTGTCGGCACGCCCGCGGTCCTCCCACGTGTACATCTCCTTTGAGACGATGTCCGTCTCTTCGCCCACGCCCCGCGCAAACAACTCGGTCGTCTCAAATATAGGCGTCCGAATCTCGCCAAACCCATAACGGGCGAAGACCGCCCGTGCCGTTGCCTCGACCCGGTTCCACAGCGCCGTCTCCGGCGGCAACAGGTCTCGCGTCCCGCGCACTGCTTTCAAAGTTGCCATTGTTCCTTAAGTGTAGCGAATAACTATTTTTACGCGGGTCAACTATTTTTCGTTCAAATAAATAGCAGTGTAGTCCAGATAGTTCTGCGCATACTTCAGAATCATCTTTCGGTCCTCGTCCCCTAGCGTCCGCCGAATCTTCCCCGGAACCCCTGTCACCAGCGAGTTCGGCGGAATCACCGTCTGCTCCGGAATCACGGCTCCAGCAGCAATGATGCTGCCCTCGCCGATGCGGGCGTTATTCAGGATCGTCGCTCCAATCCCCACCAGCACCGCATCCTCCAGCACGCAGCCATGCACCGTCGCATTGTGGCCAATCGTCACCATCTCCCCCACAATCACCGGATACACATGCCGCATCCCGTGCAGCACCGCGCAGTCCTGCACATTGCTCTTCGCGCCGATGCGGATCGAGTTCACGTCTCCCCGCACCACCGCGTTCATCCATATACTCGCCTGCTCGCCCAGCACGACGTCGCCAATCACCTGTGCCGACGCGTCGACGTAGCAACTCGCCGGGACTACCGGCGTTATTCCCTGATAACTCCGAATCATGCAGCGATTCTACCCGTCATTTACTCCCCAGCGTCTTATCGATCGCCGCCTGCGCCAGCGGCTCCATGATCGCGTACCCCTGCGCGGTCGGATGCACGCCATCGGAGCTGGTTCCCGGCTTCATCCCGCCTTTGTCATCCGTCAGCGCCGTGTAGTAGTCGAGATAGGTGTACGAGTTCTGCTCGCAATACTCCTTCAGCCACGCATTCAGCGCGCGAATCTTCGGAGCAGGCTCCATCCCCGGCTTCCAGGGATAATCGAATGCAGGCGTAATCGACGCCAGAATCACCTTGATCCCGTTTGCCTTCGCCAGATCGGCCATCGAGCGGAAGTTGTCTTCCGTCATCTCCGGCGTCATCGGCCCGGTGTTCCCGGCAACGTCGTTCGTCCCCGCCAGAATCACCACTGCAGCAGGATGCAGATTGATTACGTCCTGCCGAAAGCGGACCACCATCTGCGGTGTCGTCTGGCCGCTGATGCCGCGATTGACATAAGGCTTGCCGGGAAAGAACGTGCTCTCGGTGCCTGCCTTCCGTCCCCAGCCGTCGGTAATCGAGTCGCCATAGAACACCACGCGCTGCTCACCGGCAGCCGCCGGAGCCAGCGCAGCGTTGGCATCCCGGTACCGCCCAAGCTGGGGCCAGTCCGCCAGCTTCGCCTGCATTGCGGCAATCTGCTTCGCCGTCGCGGTCTCGGCTGCCGGAACAGGCACTGGAGCAGTGGCAGGAGCTGGAGCAGTGGCCTGTCCATAAACGCCCGCTGTCAAAAACGGCACACACCCAAGCAAAACTGTACGGACAAACACCTTCATTCTGTCGCTCCTCAATTGAAAATTTACGTTCTCATCTCTAAAATCGCCGCCAAACAGACCTTCACTTCTCGCCCAAAGCTTCGTCGATCCCCGCCTGCACCAGCGGAGCCATGATCGCATACCCCCGCGGAGTCGCATGGACGCCATCCACCGTAAGGTCCGCCTTCATCCCGCCATCCTCATTCACCAGCGACGAGTAGAAGTCCACATAGACCAACGAATGACTGGCGGCATACTTCTTCAGCCATGCATTCCGCGCCCGAATCGTCTCCGCCGGATGCAGCCCCGGATTCCAGGGAAAGTGACTCGAAGGCGTAATCGAGGTAAGGATCATTCGAATTCCATTCGCCTTCGCCAACTCCGCGATCGACTGCCAGTTGTCCTCCGACATCTCCGGCGTCATCTCCTGCGAGATGTCGTTTGTGCTCTCCAGAAATACGACCGCCGCCGGATGCAAATTAATCACGTCCTGGCGAAATCGCACCAACATCTGCGCCGACGTCTGCCCGCCGATGCCGCGGTTGATATACGGCTTGCCCGGAAAGAAGACACTACCGTTCTTCCCCCAGTACTCCGCTACCGATGCTCCGAAGAACACCACACGCTGCTCGCCCGCAGCCACAGGAGAGAGCGCCGCATTGGCTTCACGGTAGTACTCTAACTGGGGCCAGTCAGCCAGTTTCGCCTGCATCGTGGCGACTTGTTTCGCCATATCGACTGAAGAAGATACAGGCGACTGTCCCCATAGAGTGCCGGGCAAGAGAATTGCAACCGTGATTAACCTGGCAAGAACACGCACCATCGTCGTCGACCAGTTCCTTGTCCCATGAAAAGTAACGTGCGTAACCCTTCCGAATTCTAATCAGCTCACTGCAACTTGTCCCGAATGAGCAGAAATTCCCTAATATTTTGCCCATTTAGCGCAAACATCTGCACAGAAGCCCACCTACAAATTTCTGCCCATCAAACTAAATGCGACGCAGTCGGCATTTACCGTTCAGAGAGCACTGGTACTCAACGTGCATTCCATTTCCATCGTCTTGGGTCCTGGCAAAATCCTCCCTGCCGGAGTGTCTCTTATGCGCATCTCATCCGCCCATCTCTGCCTGAGCCTTGTGCTTCTGGCCGCTGTTCCCTCCGCCCTCGCCGATACCGTCACCTGGGCCACCTGGAATGCCCCGACTACCCCCGGAGTCGTCACCGGAACTATCGGCAGCGTTAACGTCACTTATACCGGTGAAGTCCAGTTCGTCAATGCGTCCAATGTGGGCGCCTACAACTATTTCCAGCCCACTTCCACCTACGTTGGCGGAGTCGTCGGCAATGCTTCCACCAATGGCGGTATGATCGCTATCAACGGCGCCAATGGCATGACCGACACCTTTACCTTCTCGGGTCCCATTACCGGCCTTGTCCTCTCCGAGGTCAGCCTCGGTCAATCCGGTGTTGGCACCAATTACACCTTCGACAGTCCCTTCAGCATCGCTGCCTGCGGCCCAAATATCGTCTACGGTGGCGGTTGCATTACGCAGAGCGGAAACACCATGATCGGCCACGAAGGAGACGGCACCATTGTCTTCTCTGGAGGACCGATCACTTCTCTCTCCTTCACCGCTGCGAATCCCGAATATTGGAACGGTTTCACCATCGGCCTTCTGCCGCAACAGACAGCCGTAACTCCGGAGCCGGGTACACTTACCCTCCTCGGTACAGGGCTTCTGGGCCTGGCGGGCATCGCCCGGCGCAGATTCCTCGCCTGATACCCAGGCAAGCACGCTCCCATCAACCGCCGCCGGCTACAGTGTAGCCGGTGGTTTTTTCATGAATGTCCTTAACTAAGGGAAGCAGCAAACCTGACGATCGGCCCTACAGTGAAAACATGGGGGTTCTATCTTCGGTTCCCCACATATCCTCAAACCCCGCACTCTTGTATTTTGGAGAGTGATGCAGCCCGGTATCTCCACCCACGTCTTTCTCCAGCAACGGCTGCACCCCGGTCTGCTCGACGCCTTCCTCAAGAGCGGTGCTCAGGCCATCGAGATCTTCGCTGCCCGCCACCACTTCGACTACGCCGACCGCTCCATCGTTCGCGACATCGCCGCCTGGTTCCGCTCGAACGAGGTCGCCGCGTCCCTCCACCAGCCTCTCTACTCCGACTCTCACTGGAGCCGCCACACCGCGCCATCCCTCAACCTCATCGACCCGGAAAAGTCCCGCCGCATCGACGCGATGGATGAGATCAAGCGCGCCATCGAGTCCGCCGAGCAGATTCCCTTCCGCGCCATCACCCTCCACCTCGGCCTCAAGGACGAGCCCTGGAACACCCGCGCCCTCGAAAATTCGCTCACCGCCATCGAGCACCTCAAGGCCTTCGCCCATCCCCTCGGCGTCAAAATCCTGCTCGAGAACCTGCAAAACGAGGTCACTACTCCCGAGCACCTGCTCGAAATCCTCCTCGTCGGCCACTTCGACAACGTCGGCATCACCCTCGACATCGGCCACGCTCATCTCAGCGCTCCCGGAAACAACGCCGGCATCGACGCCGCCTTCGAGTTTCTCAAGCTTCGCATCGCTGAACTCCACCTCCACGACAATCAAGGCATCAAAAACGACCACCTTTGGCCAGGCTCCGGCAAAATCGACTGGAAAAACGTCGCCAAACAAATCGCTATCCTTCCACCCTCAACCCCCGGCATCTTCGAAATAGCCCACGACCTCGAAGAGGCCGCCGAAAGCGTAACGAAGAAGGCCTCGGAAGCGATCTCTCATCACCTCCGTCTTACCGAAAGTCTCCAGAATTAAATCTGGCTCTGAACATCACTTCCGGTATGATCGGATGGTTTTAGCCCTCCCTGTAATTTTGCCCCTCATAAAAACTAAGGAGGATTTGCCGTAATGGAAAAACCGCGGGTAGATCATATTCTGCAGGTAGGCCTTGGCTTCTGGGCCGCAAAAACGCTGTTGAGCGCTGTCGAACTGGAGTTGTTCACCGAACTGGCCAAACACCCTGAAAATTTGCCGGACTTGAGCGCCAGACTCGCCTTGCATCCCCGCGCGGCCCACGATTTTCTTGATGCTCTGGTGGCGCTGAACTTTCTTGAGCGCCGAGATGGCAAGTACTACAACACGCCTTCTACCGATCTCTTTCTCGATAAGCGCAAGCCATCCTACGTCGGCGGCATCCTGGAGATGGCGAACAACCGTCTCTACCCGTTCTGGAACAATCTCACCCTCGCTCTTCGAACCGGCGCGCCGCAAAACGAAGCCAGCAACGGCGATCCTGACCCGTTCAAGCTCCTCTATGCCGATCCTGAAAGGCTGCGCGGCTTCCTCAAGGCCATGACCGGCATCAGCCGGGGTGCAAATATGGCCATCGCGAAGCAGTTTCCCTGGCAGCAATACAAATCCGCCGTGGACGTCGGCACCGCGCAAGGCGACCTCATCGTCCAGGTTGCGCTCGCCAATCCGCACATCGCCGGCATCGGCTTCGATCTTCCTGAGGTCGGCCCCATCTTCGAAGACTACGCATCAGCCAACGGGCTCTCCTCGCGCGTCGAGTTCCGCCCCGGCAGCTTCTTCGATGCACCAATACCTCAGGCCGACGTCGTCATGATGGGCCACATTCTTCACGACTGGAATCTCGAGGAAAAGAAACTCATCGTCCGCAAAGCTTACGATGCGATCTCCCCAGGAGGCGCTCTCATCGTCTACGAGAGCATCATCGACGATGACCGCTCGCAAAACGCCTTCGGCCTGCTCATGAGCCTGAACATGCTCATCGAAACGCCCGGCGGCTTCGATTACACCGGCGCAGACTGCATTGGCTGGATGAAAGAAGCGGGCTTTCGCGAGGCGCGCGTCGAACACCTCGTCGGTCCGGAGTCCATGGTCGTCGCCATCAAATAGTCTTCCCTCTCAACCGCGCCGCACTCTGATCTCCGGGCAGCGTGCGGCGCAATCTATTCCCATCAACCGCATCGTTCACACTGTCCGATTCCAGTTCCCCGCAGCGGCAAACGCGTAAACTGGCGCAAGGCACATGACAACGATGAACACCGCCACCATCGCCTCCCTCTCCGCCCACGAAGGCCAAACCGTCACCCTGCGCGGCTGGCTCTATAACCTGCGTGCCTCCGGCAAGCTGCTCTTCCCCATCTTCCGCGACGGCACCGGAACCATTCAGGGCATCGTTCCCAAGGCCGCCGTCTCCGAAGAGGTCTTCGAGACGCTCAAAAACCTTACCCTCGAATCGAGCGTCATCGTCACTGGCAAGGTCCGCGCCGACAGCCGCGCTCCCTCCGGCTTCGAGCTCGACGTCGAGAACGTCGAAGTCGTCCAGCGCGTCCGCGACGAGACTCCCTTCCCCATCACCCTCAAAGAGCACGGCGTCGACTTCCTGATGGAGCACCGCCACCTCTGGCTGCGCACCCCGCGCCAGTCGGCCATCCTGCGCGTCCGCGCCACCATCATGCGAGCGGCGGCGGAGTACTTCGACACCAACGGCTTCGTCCGCACCGACCCGCCGATCTTGACTCCGAATGCGTGCGAAGGTACCAGCGAATTATTCGAGATGGACTACTTCGACGACGACAAGGCCTACCTCACGCAGTCGGGCCAGCTCTACATCGAAGCCACGGCGCTCGCCCTGGGTAGGGTCTACAGCTTCGGCCCGACGTTCCGCGCCGAGAAATCGAAGACGCGGAGACACCTCACCGAGTTCTGGATGATCGAGCCCGAGGTCGCCTACGCCGGTCTCGACGACATCATGGACCTGGCCGAAGCCTTCATCACCCACATCGTCACCCGAGTCCTCGAATCGCACCGCGCCGATCTGAAGGTCATTGGCCGCGACGTCGCGAAGCTCGAAGCCGTTATCGCGCAATCTCCGACAACGGAGGCCGAGCCCATCGTGGCGCCTTTTTCGTCCTCCACCACGATTCTGCCTTCAGCCCTGGCATCCTTCGCCCCCTATTCGTTGTCATCCCAGCACGAAGCGGAGGAGGCCGCTTCGCGAAGCGCCCACCGCTTCCCCAGACTCAGCTACGACGAAGCCCATGCCATGCTCGACGAGGCCTACAAGGCGGGCAAGCTCGAAAACCCGCACAAGTACGGCGACGACTTCGGCTCCCCCGACGAGACCTATATTTCGAGCCAGTTCGACCGCCCGGTCATGGTCCACCGCTACCCTGCCGCCATCAAGGCCTTCTACATGCAGCCCGACCCGGCGGACACATCGAAGGCCCTCTGCGTCGACGTCCTCGCCCCCGAGGGCTACGGCGAGATCATCGGCGGCTCGCAGCGCGTCGACAGCTACGACTTACTAAAATCCCGCATCGAAGAGCACAACCTCCCACTCGACGCCTTCCAGTGGTACCTCGACCTGCGCAAGTACGGCAGCGTCCCCCACGCGGGCTTCGGCATGGGCATCGAGCGAGTCGTCGCGTGGCTCTGCGGCCTCGACCACGTCCGCGAAACCATCCCCTTTGCTAGAACCTTGAATAGGATTTACCCATAGCTATTGCTGTAAGCCTTCGAATCACACCACAAAACTAGTTGAGCAAAATAGCCTAAGAATGTTTTCAACGACTGGAAAGATGTGCCGATGTTAGAAGATCCTTCGCTAGGTGGGCTATTGGTTGCCCAAAAGAATGCTGTTGTCACTAGTAACGATGGAATATTCAATGGGCTTTGTGAGGTATGGCTCAACCTTGCACAAAATCCGCCTCTTCTAATTCAATTCTCAGCGCAAATACACAGAGGTATTCCCGACGCCAATTCAGATTCATTAGATGGAATAGAGATACTTTTTGATGGAACCATTCGCCCTATTCTCTGCACTGTCTATGGGCAGCGTATCGGATCTTCTGGAAACGTCACAACACATTTGAGGCCAAATAGTGGAGTTTTTTTGGGGCGCGATAACGCAATTCGAAAGGCTCGAGTGCTATTAGCGAACTTTGGGGACTACCATTTCAAACCTCAAGGTCTTTCTTTCAAAGATGAGATTTTTCAGTGGATTCTTACGCCACTTTCAGAAGAAGAGCGCAAACGATTTGAGCCATGTGAAACAAGAGATTTTCATATAACCCATTCAGCTTTATTACAGAGAAAAGACGAAAAAGATATTGGACGAGATGAGGTCGAAAAGCAGGTAGAAAATCTCAGGCTATTTCTTTCGTTCTGCCAAGGAGGATGGGTAAGCCCCGTATGTGTGCAAGGGCTTGGCAAAAATGACGAACAGATATTTGAACATTGGCGAGATTCGTTGCTTTCGCATTACCAATCGCATAGTCGAAGTTGGCTAGATTCATTCGATGGTGCAGCCATCGCTGACGTATGGCCGGAATTTATCTCGAAATGCCATGACCCTCTTTGGAAAGAGAGCATCAAACTTTCGTTTTATTGGCTTTTGAGAGGAGACAGCGGGCAAGTCGGCTCGGATGGCGGCCTTATTTTGCTCCAAGCTGCGTTCGAGAGGATTGCTTGGCACATATTAGTGATCGACAAAAAAGAGTTATCAGCTGAAAAGTTCAAGAAGACTCAAGCTGCCAAAAAGCTGAGGATGCTACTTGTTCGAATGAAGATTCCTTGTGAAGTTCCAAACACATCTCCTAAACTTGTCGAATTTGCGCGAGACAATGACGGATTAGATGGGCCAGAAACACTGACGCGGTTAAGAAATGCGCTTGTTCATCCACGTTCCTCCTCATTCAGCAAAAGGCTACCTTATCCGCAAGCATACTTTCTGGCACGACATTATCTTCTCCTTTGCTTACTTGGACTCTTCAACTACAAAGGCAATTACATTGTGTGGACCAAGCTTCCGCGATGGGTCGGTGAAGTTGAGCGAGTTCCGTGGGTCTAAGAACATTGGCCCGATGACCGCGCGACACGTAACGCCTCCTTCAAACCCTGTACGGAACCCTCACCCCACCCATCCCCGCCGGAAAGTCCTTCACATTCCGGGTCACGAGTTGCCACTTCGCCACCTCTGCCGTCGCCAGAATGATCGCATCCGGCAGCTTGATCTTCTTCTGCCTTCTGTTCACGGCGCCGCGTTCCGCTACCTCGCGCGTAATCGGCAGACACAGAAAGTTCGACAGAAACGCCCGCAGCACGGACTCCTCATCCTCGTCCGCGGCCCCGGTCATCACCTCGATCCACGTAATTACGCTGATCGCCGGGCCGTGGCCGCGGTACGACCTGGCGCAGAGACCGACGATGATCTGGGATGCGGCCTCGCGAGTGGAGGACGATCCCGGCGGAGAGGAACGGAAGTTGATCGCCCAGGCTCCTTACTTGCAGCCGGGGACGTAGGCTAGCCTTGTCCAGAACTGTTCTTGTAATTAGATTCCTAACGTCCCACGGATTTTGAACGCTACTCCCCGGAGCACCTCTGTTTTGCCTTCCTTTGAGGAGAAGCCAACATGAAAGCTTAAAAGAAACGGCTGGACGATACCTGCGAGTATCGTCCAGCCGTTCTGGTAATAATTACGATTACTCGCTCGAACCCTTGCGGGGGCGGCGGTTGGCCTGCAGAACCTTCTTGCGCAAACGGAGCGACTTCGGAGTCACCTCGACGAGCTCGTCGTCGGCGATGAACTCGATGCACTGCTCCAGCGTGAGCTGCTTGTAAGGAACGAGGCGGACAGCGTCGTCTGAACCCGAAGCGCGCATATTCGAGAGCTTCTTCTCGCGGACGCAATTCACGTCGAGATCGTTGTCGCGGCTGTGTTCGCCGACGATCATACCCTCGTAGACCTCTACGCCGTCCGAGACGAAGAGAACTCCGCGATCCTGAAGGCCTTCAAGAGCGTAGGCGGTGGTAGTTCCCTGCCGGTCGGAGATGAGCGCTCCGGACTGGCGCTGCGGAATCTCGCCCTGGTACGCCACGTAGCCGTCGAGGATCGAGTTCATGATGATGGTGCCGCGCGTCTCCGTCAGCATCTCCGAGCGGAGACCGATGAGGCCGCGGCTGGGAATGCGGAACTCCATCCTTACGCGCCCCGACCCGTGATTGGTCATCTTGGTCATCTCGCCCTTTCTGGGTCCGAGGCGCTCGATGACGGTGCCGACGAAGTTCTCCGGCACATCGATGGAAAGCTGCTCGACCGGCTCCATGAGCTGATCGTCGATGCGCTTGGTGACGATCTCGGGGCGGCTGGCCATCAGCTCGAAGCCTTCGCGGCGCATCATCTCGATGAGGATGCCGAGCTGAAGCTCGCCGCGTCCCAGCACCTTGAAGGAGTCCGGCGATCCGGTCTCTTCCATCTTGAGCGAGACGTTGGTCAGCAGTTCCTTCTCCAGGCGATCGCGGAGATTGCGCGAGGTGACGAACTTGCCTTCGCGCCCGGCAAAGGGCGAGTTATTGACATTGAACTGGATCGCGATGGTGGGGTCGTCGATGACGATCTGCGGCAGCGGCTGCGGGTTTTCGACATCGCAAAAGCTCTCACCGATGGTGACGCCGGGAATACCGGCAATGGCGACGATATCGCCGACCTGGGTCTCCTCGATATCGGTGCGCTTGAGACCCGAGAAGCTGAAGAGCTTGGTGATCTTGTGCTTGGTAAAGGTGCCGTCGAGGTTGGCGACGTTGTACTCCTGCCCGGTGCGCATGGTGCCGTTGAAGACGCGCGCAATAGCGAGGCGGCCGAGGTAGTCGGAGTAATCGAGATTCGTGACCAGGATCTGGAGGGTGCCTTCGGGATCGCCCTTGGAGACGGGGATCGTCTGAATGATCTGCTCGAAGAGGGGCTGGAGGTCGGTGCCGGGGACGTTGAGATCGCGGGTAGCGGTGCCCAGCTTGCCGTTGGTGTAAAGAACGGGAAAGTCGAGGACGGACTCGTCGGCATCAAGGTCGATGAAGAGGTCATAGACCTCGTTGAGCACCTCCTGCGCGCGGGCGTCGGGACGGTCGATCTTGTTGATGACGACCATCGGGGTCAGTCCGGCTTCGAGGGCCTTCGAGAGCACGTAGCGGGTCTGCGGCAGGGGGCCTTCGGAGGCATCGACGAGAAGGACAACGCCGTCGACCATCTTGAGGGCGCGCTCGACCTCTCCGCCGAAGTCGGCGTGGCCTGGCGTATCGACGATGTTGATCTTGTTGTCGTGATAGTAGAGGGCGGTATTCTTGGCCAGAATAGTGATGCCGCGCTCTCTTTCCAGATCGTTCGAGTCCATGACGCGTTCGGCGACGGCTTCGTTGGAGCGGAAGGTGCCGGACTGGCGGAGCATGGCGTCGACGAGGGTGGTCTTGCCATGGTCTACGTGAGCGATTATTGCGATGTTGAAGATAGGCTTAACGGCGACTGCGGTAGAGTTGCTCACTGCTTTGGATGTCCTGTCTGTGCGCTTGGGGATGGGGCGAAGGATGGAAATGCGCTTCAAACAGTTTACCGCAGTCGGGCGATAAGCGGATAGATTCGCTTTACTCAAATTCAGGAGAGAATTCCGCGTCGAGCGGCTGATAATAACGGGCTTCGGGGTGGGCGCAGCCCTGGCAGATGATTTGTCCGTTAATTTCTACCTGGCGGTCGTAGTTGATGCCCTCGCCGCAGACGGCGCAGGCGATGCGCGCGGACTTGTAGCCGGGAAACTCGCGGGCGTGCATAGGAACGCGGACCCATTGCTCGGAAAAGAGTTCCTCGTCGGGGAGTTCGCGGTAAGCGACCATCTGCTGCCGGTTCTTGTCTCCGATCTGGGGATAAAGATCGCGGGCTCGCTGCTTCGACGATTCCAGCGCGGCGATGCGGATCGCTTTATCGCTGGAAAGATCGAGGAACGTAGCGGCCATCTTGCCCCAGTCGCGGAACTTGAGCGCCCGCTTGCCCAGGCGGCAGCCGGTGACGACGGCGATGGCGTCGGTAGCGCAGCGATCGATCTCGACAAAGGTGACGAGACGCTTGCGGTCGGCTCCCCGGGGATCGTCGATGCCAAGGCGGCGGCAGCCGAGCATAGCCATGCGGACGCCGAGGATCTGTCCGGCGCAGAGATGACCGTGGGCAATTTCGGCTTCGCGGAGAAGAGACTCGAAGTCCTGCATGGGGTGATGATACTGCGCGATGCACTGAGATCCTCAACTCTCGTCAGAGGTTCCGGCCCTGGAGTCGGCATACTTCAGCGCTTCTTCCACCGCTTTGCGAGCGCGCTTCTCGCGGGCCTCGGGACTTTGGTAATAGAAGATGCCGAGCAGGTGGCCACGGCGCTGCACCGGCGTCATGGAGTCCCAACCCGCGCGGGCCTTCGGATAACGGATGAACTGCATCTGTAGGATGGGCGGCAGTTCACGCTCGCCTTCCATGGCGAGCATCATGCGCTCGGCGGTCTGTTCGGCGCGACGAAGGCGGGCTGTGGGACTTTTGGGACCGTTGAGGGTGCGGGCGATGTCGGCGTGGGCAGAGGGGCTTAGCTGCTCGTACCATTTTCTGAGCGCGGCATGCTGCTTGAGGAGTCTGGCCAGTTCAGGCGGCGCCAAGGTCGCGCGCGGTTCGAGATCGGGTTCGAGGACGACCTCGACCATGCCGCCGACGCCTGCGCCCGCGCCCTTCTGCATCTGCTTGTTGACCAGCAAAAAGTGGCCGTCCTGCGCAGATCCGAAGAGCGAGGTGCGGAAGGCGAAGCCGTTGACCGTACCTTTGACGCGGAGACGGTTGCGCGTCTTCCATGCCCCGGCGACGTCGAAGGGCAGCCGGACGATGACCCAGTTGAGGCTTGGGTAGGGTTCGAGCAGACCGCGAAACTTCTTTGCTGTGTTCATACGGCTGCATTGCTCTGGAGGCTTAATATTGCCCGCTGAGTGCCCGGTGAATCTTCTGGTCGGTCTTGTACTGACTGAGGGCGTAGACGGCCCAGATGGTCGCGGGAATCCAGCCCAGCACGGTGATCTGCAGGACAAGGCAGACGATTCCGGCAATGGGTCTCCCGATGGTAAAGAAGGTCAGCCAGGGGAGGAAGAATGCGATGACAAGTCTCATGGACAGGCCTTTCGTCTGGATTCGCCCGCTTGCGCCAGCGGACGGAATTGCAGGCGGTTCTACCGCTCATTATAGAGAGATACGCAAGGCGCGGGCTGCTAGTTCTCGTCGGAGTTGTCGCCCTCTTCGACGAGCGAACTGGAGCCGAGAACGTCGTAGGTGGTGGCTTCGCCGCTGGTGGGCTGAATGGTGACGCGCATGGGCAGGCGCTGCCACTTCGCCGGCTGGCAGACAGGGATGAAGTGATTGGCCTGCGGCCATCTGCCGATCTGCTTCTGCACAACGGTACGCCTCGCTCCCAACTGGGCGACGATGGCGTAAAGGCCTCCGCGAGCCGTAGTCGCGATGCCGCAGTAGGCTGCGTAATCGCGAAACCAGACGACGTTGGAGACCGTGGAGTCAAAGTCAGGGAGATGCAGCGCGGTGATGTGGCCTGTGGTACGGTCGACCATGAGCCAGGGTCCGGGTTCCCAGACCCAGCGGGGAGCGGAGTCGGCAGGCAGAGCGTCGTTGAGGCGCAGGGCGCGACGGACAGTGAAAGTGCGGTCAGTAACGTCGTGGAGCGGGCCGGTGGTCCACTCCTTCTGGCGATCGTCGACGTAAAGAGCGCGGACGTGCAGCGTTGAGGACTCGTCCGACTTCGTCTCGGGCGTGGCATCGGTAGGGACGTAAGGAACGCGGCGGTTAGGGCCAAGCGTGACGGTGTGGACCTTGGGCGCGGCGAGAAGCCGTGCGGCCGGCAGCGCCATCAGGCACAGAAGCAGCGCGGGAAGAGATTTACGGAAGGCAGAGAGAATCGGAGGGAGAGTCAAGGCAGTACCTGCGGTTTGAGATGACTGTGGCATGGCGATTTCAAAGTGCTGCCATGCTAAATCGGCCTGCAACCGTTCTGAACGCAGCGTCGTTGAAACGCGCTAACACTTTTGGGGAGTGGAAGAAATAGGAGGATGTCCGGAAGAAAGTGGAGGAAAGCGAGGAAGAACCTTCCAGGTCAATGGAAGGCGCATAAAATCTGTGGATTTCATTGCTGTTGGCGTCGTTGTGCATCCAAAATCCAGAGTAGTATCGTGGAATGAATGCGTGCTGCCGTCGTGGTGGCGCGTGCGATTAGCCCGCGGCGGGAATATTTAGCAGTACGAAAGGATAGAGAGAGATATGTGGAAACCGAATCAGCCCGGAAACAATAGCCCTTCAACTCCCGAACCAGTGCGTCCGACGCCGGCGACGAGCCCGAGCTACGATGCCGGCCCGACGCGGCAGACGGGTGCAGGTAACGCGACGCCCGCCTCGGCGGTGCCCACGGGGGAGCAGGCGACGATCGGCAAGTCCCTGATCGTCAAGGGAGAGTTGTCGGGTTCCGAGTCTCTGTACATCGACGGCAAGGTGGAAGGCGCAATCAATCTGCCGGGCAATCGCGTGACCGTGGGCCGCAACGGACAGGTCGCAGCGAATATCGTCGCCCGCGAGGTGGTCGTACTGGGCAAGGTGCGCGGCAACTGCCAGGCCAGCGATCGCGTGGACATTCGCAGCGAGGGTTCGCTGACCGGCGACGTGATCGCAGCGCGAATCTCAATCGAAGATGGCGCGTTCTTCAAGGGCGGCATCGACATTCGCAAGCCGGGTGGCACCGATCTGAAGGGCGGAACAGCTACAAGCGTGTCTGCTACGTCTACGCCGGAGCCTGTAGCCGCCAAAGTTTAGAGCTCAATAGAGTTTTGTGAGAATGGCCTCGGCTTCGGCCGGGGCCGTCTTGCGTCCGGAACTAAATGTGGCCGAGATTACGAACTAAGGTAAAGAGGATTGCGGCCGCCAGAGTCGCATAGACAACGGGCTGCGGGAGTCGAGGCCAAGCGAAGGACTTGCGCTGGAGAAAGCGGCAGTAACAGAGCGCAGCGTAGGCTGCTGCCGCTGGCATGAGAAGCGTCGTGAAGGCGTTGAGGCGAAGGGCTTCACCGACATTGCCATGCAGAAGCGCCGCGAGGGCTCGGGTGGTCCCGCAGCCGGGGCACTCGATATGAAAGTACTGATAGATGGGGCACTGCGGATAGAAGGAATACAGTACAGGCGGAAAGCACAGGAGCATGGCCGCTACAAATCCGACGGCAACCAGCGGCGCGGCAGCGCGGATGGCGCTTGCACCACGGCCGCGTGGATGGCCGGTCATCGGACCTGGTTGCGGTAGCGTAGCGTCTCCTTCATCTCGTTGATGCGGTTGAAGTGATATTGAAAATAGAGGCCGCCGAAGAAGAACGTCATAATGCCGCCGAGGCGAAGGCCAAGCGGTTCCGGGCCGTTGAAATGCCGTTCGAGCGAATTGCGCATGGAGAAGCGATAGACAATTAGGAAGACCAGGGCTGCCAGCGAGATGAGACCGGCCGTTGGAGAGGTGTGCGGCGCACCGCCGTGCATTCCCACCTTGATATTGCCGGCGGAGCTTCCCAGATTGAGCAGCCAGAGTACAGCATAGATAAGAAAATACATCATTGCCTTGGCGTCCGGTTGAACCTTCTTGATCCATAGCACCTGCACGAAATCCCAGGCAATGGCAAAGAGCCCGCAAGTAAGAATCGCGAAGAGAAGGACAAGTCCCCAATGGAGATCGGGAGGATCAGGATAAGGAACGCCTGCCGGGGGCGCATAAGCATAGGGCACGGAAGCCGCGTAGGCCGAAGGCGCGCCAAGTATCCGGGAGACGGGCAGCCACTCCGCCATATCTTCGCTCTTCGCCATATCGGTGTAGAGGATATGGCCGGAGGCGACGTAGCGTTGCAGGTCTTCGAGAGAGTAAGGGCCGTACATCTGGCCATTGCGTGACACCTGATATTGCATTGCGAACTCCTGAGATGGCTTGCGCACCGTACGCTACGCGTAGAGAGATGAAAACACGGAGCGCTGCTCCATACAACCCGTTTTTCTGAAACTTGGAGCTGGTCCGAAGACATCTTCTCTGCTATTTCCTTTTTGAAATAGTTTCCAAACACTATCTCCGCCCTGTATAAATTTGCTGCATGGAATTTAGCGGATTCCAGTAAATGCATAAAAGATGGGACATTCCTTAATGAAGAAGATATTTGTAGCGGCCTTGGTTTCTTTTGTTTCGATGAGCGCAATGGCACAGCAGCCGTGGCAGAAGATACAGATGCCGACAGCGGCCAGCGTGCAGCAGGCCTGGGTCAACCCGCCGTCGGAGTACGGCCCGGAACCCTACTATGGGCTGAATGGCGCGGTGAGCCAGGCGGTGATCGAGCGCGATCTGGACACGATGAAGTCGCTGGGCTACCGGGCAGTGACCGTGCAGGCCGGATACGGAATGCCGTTCGCCTACCTGTCGCTAGACTATTTCAAATTCTTCCGCATGTTTGTGGACGAGGCGAAGAAGCGCGACATGCGCGTCTGGATTGTGGACGATGCCGGATATCCAAGCGGATTTGCCGGCGGGAGGTTCACGCAGTTGAAGCCGGAATTACGGATGCAGGCTCTGGAGGCGTCACAAAGGATTCCCGCCAAGGGCGGCGATGTGGTGAAGCAGGCGGTAGGACCGGATACGGTTGCTGTAACGGCGATCAACTCGGCTGACGGCGCTACTGTGATGATTCCTGTTACGAATGGTGTCATTGCATGGACAGCTCCCGCGGGCGACTGGACCGTGATCGTAGTGGAGCATCAGTTCAGGACTTCGCCGACGCGATCGGACACGAATCCTACGCGCAAGAAGGATGGGACGCAATCGCTTGAAGACTACATGGACCCGGCGGCGACAGAGCAGTACCTCGAATTCACGCATGAGCAGTACAAGAAGGCCGTGGGCGATGAGTTCGGCAAGACGATCATGGGCTTCAGGGGCGACGAGCCCGACTATTCGATCGCAGGACTGCCGTGGGCGCCAAAGTTCTTCGCGCGCTTCGAGCAGGTGAAGGGCTATGACATCCGTCCTTATGTCGCGGCGTTTCTACAGCCGAAGGGCGCAACGTTGACCGAGAAGCAGCGGCAGGCAAAGGCTGATTACTATGACGTGTTCTCGCAGATGTTTCGTGACGGCTTCTTCAAGCCGCAGGGAGAGTGGTGCGCGGCGAACCATCTGGAGTACCAGGTGCATTTGAATCACGAAGAGATGGAGATGCAGTTGACGCGGAGCGAGGGAGAGTTCCTGCGCGATATGAAGTATGTACAGGTGCCGGGCATCGATTCGATCTGGCACCAGATCTGGACCGACACCATCTCGGACTTTCCTCGGCTGGCCTCGTCAGCGGCGCATGTATACGGACATCCGCGAGCGTTTACGGAGAGCTTCGCGGCCTACCGGCCTGCGCCCGATGTGACCATGGCGCGGTACATCCTGAACGAGCAGTTCGTGCGCGGCGTGAACCTCGTCGAGACGATGTACTTCCCTGCCAGCACGGGAGGCCGCGGCGGATCGGCGTACATGAAGGACCCGGCTTATCCGGCTCTGCTGACCTATGTACGACGCATGAGCTATCTACTATCAATGGGCAAGCCTGCGGCTTCGGTCGCGCTGTTCCTGCCGTCAAGCTCAATGTGGCTGGGCGACGCAGCCTCGGATACTGCGTTCGTCTCGACCGAGCGGCTGCTCTCCGAGCATCAGATCGACTTCGACGTCGTGAACGAGGATGCGCTGGCGACAGATCTGAAGGCCGGACAGGGTACTTTCGAGACGATGAGTGGAAATCGGTACCGCACCGTCATCGTGCCAAGTGCCGCCGTGATCTCGCAGGCGGCTCTCGATCGGCTGCGGACCTTTGCGACGGGCGGCGGCAAGGTGCTGTTTCTGGGGCGGACACCGGGGTTGATCTCAGGCCGGACAATTCTCGATGCGCGAGCGGCCACGGCGGCGGACTTCGTTTGGGCATCAGTCGAGACTTCGGCGCAGTTGCCGGAGACGCCTACGCCGCCGGCGTATCCTCCCGCCACTCCTCCAGCCCCGCAGGTTGTGGCTCCGGTGATTTTGCAAGCGGTGAAGGCTGCGGTTGGCCGACCGGATGTGTGGCTGAGCTCGCCGGATACTTCGCTGCGCTGCATGACACGGCGGCTGAAGGACTCATACGTCTACCTGTTCTTCAACGAGGGCTCCGC
>Ga0207705_10001343_pt1 | contig 19662 bp, 16 predicted proteins | sample KBSC13metaG_FD_184314 | JGI IMG/M metagenome (GOLD analysis project Ga0207705, IMG submission 184314) | Corn rhizosphere microbial communities from Kellogg Biological Station, Michigan, USA - KBS C1-3 metaG (SPAdes) (version 2) | ecosystem: Host-associated > Plants > Roots > Rhizosphere > Soil ... | reverse complement strand
CAAGGTGTGGCACTCGGTGGCGAGTATGGTTCGGCAGTCGTCTACGTAGTTGAGTACGCGCCGGCCGGCAAGCGGGGCATGCTCACGAGCGTATTGCAGAGCACCGCGAGCATCGGCTTGCTGCTGGCATTGACGATCGTGTCGATCCTAAAGCTCACGCTCGACGCTCATGCGTTTGCTAGCTGGGGTTGGCGCGTGCCATTCCTGATCTCGGCACCCATCGTGGCTATCGCGACGCTGATCCGGTTGGGAATGAAAGAGACGCCGGTGTTCGTCGAGATGAAACGGAGCGGACGTCTTTCGAAATCGCCTTTGTCCGAAACGCTGACGAGTACGACGTCATGGAAGTCCATTCTGGTGGCGATGTTCGGTGCGCAGGGTGGGACCTCGGTTTCGCTCTACACATCGATCGTCTATATGCTGTACTTCCTGGAGAACGTGCTGAAGGTCGAGCCCACCCGCGCCAGTCTGTGTCTTGCGGTCGGCATCGTCGTCGCCGCGCCGATGTATCCCGTGTTCGGTAGTCTGTCCGATCGGATTGGACGTGCACGCGTCATGTTCATCGGCATGCTCTTGTGGATGGCTTGCGCTTATCCGGTGTTTGCGGGAATCCGCGCAAGCGCGCTCGATGCGTCGTGGGCGACGGTCTCGTTGCTGATTGCCGTGCTCGCGGTGTTGACCGCACTGATCATGGCGCCGTTGCCCGCCTTTATCGCAGAGTGCTTTCCGCCGCAAAGCCGGACCACCGGATTCGGGCTCGCGCAGCAACTGGGCAATATCCTGTTTGGTGGTTTTCTGCCGTTGATCAGTTTGTCGCTGGTCACGTTGACCGACAACCCGTTGGCGGGGGTTGGCTATTCGATTGCGTCGCTCTTGCCGTGCCTTGCCGTGACGTTCTTCTGGGGATTCAAACAGGATCGTGCGAGCCGCCGGCCGGTGTTGATGAATGCGCCTGCGTCCGCAGGGAAGTGACGCGCGCGACCAATCCATGTCCGTCACTTGTCACGGCCGGACGCAGCCATTCAAAAAAGTGGAATTTAACCTCACTTCGAATGTCCGCTACGGAGGGAGGGGCGCCTGCTGACTGACATGACCGCATGAATGACCGTTTCGCCTTGGGAGTTGCCGTAGCGGTCACGCCGGGACGAAGGGCCGTTGCGGGGTCGGCAAGAGGCATTCGTTTCGCGGGTGAGCAGTAGGCGCTGAGCCAACACCGTTTTGACCTGAACGGCAGTTACTTTCGCCCCCAGCCGTTGGACGCCATTCGCAGAAGTGCGGCGTTTGCGGCGCGGCGGTCGAATAATTCGGCGTCGAAGTCACGCCCGACCCATATCCTCAGGTCGCGCGCTTCTTCGCTTCTGGGTTGCTCGCGTAGTGTTTTAAGGAACCTCTGATAGCCGTGTGGACCGCCAACGTCTTCCGGCGGGCATGCTCGCGCTCCAGCGACGATATGGGCGCAACCGTAGGGCTCAGTCTTGACGATGTCGATTTTCTCCACGACGACATCGTGGTCCCAGCCGTCACCAAAGTCGTACTTGTAGACGAAACGCGAGTCCTGGTTGGCGACTTTTTCGAGCTTGACCTTCCGGTCGTCAAATGTTGTTTTCGGGTCCATGAATTCGAGCATGTCTTCGACGTCCATCATGACGTACGCCTTGCCGTCGATCACGAACTCATGCAGATGTGCGTCCTGCCAGCCGAATGCGGCTTGCAGTATGTGGTGAAGCTTGCGTAATGATTCGCCGCCTTCGACTTGCACGCGGCGCCAGATAGGAGGTTCGATGTCGCGGATCTGCGCGTGCAGCGTAAACAGTGGGTAGGACTTAGCCATGGCGTAGCGAGGATCGAAGGTCGAGGCATATTATCGCCTCGACCCGCGAGACTGCTTAAGTTCCACAGCAATAGTTCATCAACACGGTCGATCGGATGCTGCGCGATGCGGGCAAGCACGTGATGCAAATAGGCCTCCGGATCGATGCTGTTGAGCCTTGACCCGCAAGGCCGCGTTCGATTGTCCGGTTCGGTGCTGCGGCCTGCGCGATGTAATCGCAGCACACACAGGCGAGCTTGTGCCGCACATGACGGATCACGCGGAAGCTTGCAGGCACATCCTCAAGTTGTTCGGCGACGTCTTCGCCCAACAACTTCATCTTGCCGCCACATTCCGAATACGTTTCGGTCGATTCCGGCAAGTGAGCTGGCACCTCACCTGGCGGATGGTCAGGCAGCGGCTTGCGAGGCGACTGTTCCAGCGCTGTACGAGGTGTCTTGGGGGCTCATTCGAAAGGGTGGATATTTCCCCCTCAGTCTTGCTCCCGGCGAAACGAGATATTTAAACGCCTAGCGCAGAAACGTAACAGGCGCCTTTTCCTCGCGGAATGACATTACAATATCCTTTCGATCGTATGTGCATCGAGGTTTCCTGCGGAGGAACGAATGAGCAAAGACCAGCTAGGTGATCGCGCCAAGGCGATGGAGGAGTCTTTTTTTGCTAAACAGAATGAAGCGCTTCGTCAGCGACTTAGAGAGGCGGAGGCAACTCAGGCAAAAAGACAGGCACTATCCGCCGCGTCAGGTGTCACCGACGACGGTCAACTCGACAAACTTGTCGCTCTCGATCTAGACGGCGAAACATTGATGGCCCTTTCGCTGGTTCCTCTCCTTATGGTCGCATGGGCGGACGGCAACATCGACGACGGCGAGCGATCCGTTATTCTTTCCGCGGCGGAAGACGCGGGCATTAATAAACAGCACGTGAGCTATCAGTTGCTCGAACAATGGCTCACCCGGCGACCTCCCCCTGAGATGTTTGCCAAATGGAAGACTTACATTCATGTGCTTTCGGCGACATCGAGCGAGGACGCCAGAAAGGCGCTCAAAACGGCCGTTCTCGATCGTGCGCAGGAGATCGCGCATGCCGCAGGAGGTTTTCTCGGCATCGGCAGCAAAGTTTCAAAGGCCGAAAAGGCGATATTGAGCGAGCTTGAGCGCTCTTTTTTGTGAGGCGAATCCATGTGAATCCAGATTCGGCAACAAACCGTTCGTATCAGGGTAGCCGGTGGGAAGTTATTTTCGCGCCGATTAGCGCATCAGCGGGCTCTGTCGCAAACCGACTCGGCTTCCCTTGCAGGGGTATGAGGGGTATGTTCAAGAAGGGCGGCGTTGTAGATCGATGTCGGCTTCTCTGACACGGTCCGTCCGGCGCAGTATCGGCTGGCCAACAATGAGGCGCAGATAGGTGATAACCGGCAGCAAGCCGCTGCCGGTTTCAACTACGCTCCCTTAACGGTCCATCTGCTGAATGCCAGCCAGTCGCCACGCCTGGTCGCCATGCGCACTCCTGACGATGTTCCAGATCTCTTGGAACGGCTGGGCGGTCTGCGCGTCGTCTTCCCGCATCTGGCCGTAAAAGCGCACGCTGACGAGCGTTTCATCCGCACTGCTTTCCGTGCCTAGCACTTCGGCATCGAGTTGCGTCACATCTGTCACGCTCGGTGCGCGGCCCCGTGTCTCGATGTCCTGCTTCAGCCGCATGAACATCTCGGGCGTCGTCAGCTCGAACAGATCTCCTTGCTCATTGCGGTCCCACGCGGCCTGAAGGCGCATGAACATGGCCTTCGCCGATATGAGAAAGGCAGCCTGAGCCGCGGACTCCGGCGATTTCACGCTGCCCGCCGCTCCGGACAAGCCCGACGCTGCTCGCGGCCAGTCGCGGAAGTTCGTGTCAGGCCGCGATTGTCCGATCTGATTCAGAAGCGGCGAGTGGTTCGTTTGCTGCCGGTTCGCTGAAAAAGCCAGATCGGGACGACGCCGGTTGGCCATAAAGCGGAACAGCATCACGCCGGCGAAAATCACCAGGCCGATCAGCAACGCGTTTGAGAGCATTTGCGCCAGCCCTTCAGCCAGACCAAACGATGAGAGCAACGCCGCAATGCCTAGTCCGGCGGCGAGGCCGGCGAGCGGGCCCATCCAGCGGCTAGCACCGGTAGCCGCTGGTATCTGCCCTGTCTGCTGCGCAGGTTGCGCCTGCTGGCTTCGTTGCCCTTGGTGAGACGGCGACACCGCCTGCGACTGTCGCCCGATGCTTTGACTGCCGCCGACGCGTTTCGCTTCGGCGTCGTTCGAGGCCATGGCCCCGAGGGCAAGAAGTCCGGCCAGACCGAGCGCCGCTGTTCCGCGCGTCACCGCGCCGGCAGTACTTCGAAGTCGATTGATGATCTGCGTGTACATATAAAAGCCTCTTTCGGTAAGTCATGGGACTGCCCGCACCGCGCGCGATCCAAGTCGCGCAACAAATCATACGAACCGTAATGTTACTGACTGGTCAAGCTTGCGGCCTGCTGCGCCTGCACTCCGCTCTGTCCAGCGTGAAAACCGTTGCCGTGGATATAGTGCTCGAGCTGCCGAATGGTCTGTTCCTGCTCGACAATCAGGTTCTGGACGAGATCACCGATCGATATGATGCCGATCACGCGCCCTGCGGTAATCACAGGCAGATAGCGGATTCGGTGCGCGGTCATGAGCGCCATGCATGTTTCGGTTGTCTGGTCCGGGCTGACGTAGCGTACAGCGGTCGACATGATGTCGCTCACCGGCGTCTGCCGCGAGGAACGGTCCATCAGGACAATTTTTCGTGCGTAGTCACGCTCGGTCACGATGCCGGCGATACGACCGTCATGCGCGACGATCAGCGCGCCCACCCTCCGGTGAGCCATGATCGCTATGGCGTCGTAAACCGAAGCGGATGCTTGTGTCGACCACACTGTTTGCGACGCTTTCGAGCGAAGGAGTTGTGCAACCGATGCCATATGTCACCTCTGTCAGTTATCGTTAGTCGCCCGCTGGCGCCTAAGTACGAGGCTTCAATGTAACCAAACATGATGGAACATAAAATGCGCATTTTTGATGCGAACACTTCGTATAAACCGTAGCGTTAGAAAGTGGGTGGAGGGGACGTGAATTTTAAGCATCTGCATTACTTCCGGGTCGCGGCGCACGCAGGCGGCATCGTCCGTGCCGGCGAGCAGTTGCACATCTCGCCGCAAACGCTCAGCGGGCAGATCAAGCTGCTCGAAGAAGCGCTGGATAAAAAGCTGTTCAGGAAAAACGGGCGAACGATCGAACTGACGGACGCAGGCCGTCTTGCGCTCGACTATGCGGACGAAATATTCTCGTTGGGCTCGGAACTCGAGAGTGCCATGCGGCGCGAGAACGAAGCCGGCGCGCAAACGCGGTTCCGCGTCGGAATCGCGGATTCGGTACCCAAGGCGATCGCGTACCGGCTGCTGGAACCGGCGCTGAGCGCCTCCATGTCGCTGCGTATGATCTGTCATGAAGGCAAGCTGCACGCGCTGCTAGCACAACTGGCCGTACACCGCCTTGATCTGATCATTACGGACGCGCCCATTCCCGCCGACGTCAACATCAAGGCGTTCAATCACCAGCTCGGCCGCTCGACGCTCAGCTGTTTTGGTGCGGAGGCACTGATTCAAAGCGGAAGCAAACGCTTTCCGCTGTCGCTCGGTCAGTTACCGGTGTTGCTGCCGGGCACGGAATCCGCAGTGCGACGCAAGCTGGATCATTGGCTTGCGTCGCACGCCATTTCACCGCGCGTCGTCGGTGAGTTCGACGACGGAGCGATGACCATGGCGTTCGGCCGTGAAGGGCGCGGCCTGCTTTTCGCTCCCACCGTGCTGGAGCGCCAGCTACAGGCAGAGCACAATCTGAAGATGGTCGGGCAGATCAATTCGATCGTCGAAGAATTCTTTGCAATCTCGATCGAGCGCCGAATCAGCCATCCGGCTGTCGCGATGATCATGGACTCGGCGCGTAGCGAATTGTTTAGTATTTAGCGAGATCCGCGGCTGTCGTGGATAGCGCACGTGGGGGACGCCGGAACCCGGAAGACGATGCCTGCGCGCGTGTTGTCGCGCTTACTGCCTCAAATTTGTCCCGAATTTATGCCATTCAGGTAGTGCCACTCGAAGCCGTGCGGCCCCTCCTGCACCGCACCAACCGACGTCTCGGGAAAATGCGCAGGAAAGACGATCGCGCCTGTTTCCGCTGCATGGTTGAGCAGCCATTGGCGTGAGGCTCGCGCCAGCGGCTGGTCCAGGCAGAACGTCGAATTCCACTGAGGACGATAGACCTGCAGCGGGCTATGCATAACGTCTCCGGAGAACAGCGCCGTCTGCCCTTGTGAGTGAATCTCGATCGCCATGTGCCCGATGCTGTGACCTGGCGTCGGCAGAAAACGAATACCTTCGACGATATCCTCCACGGCGTCCGGCACCATGCGGGCCTGCCGCGCTTCAATGATGGGCAACACACTGTCCTCGAACACCATCCTGCGCGGCTCCCCGTCTGGTGTCTCGAAGTAGTCGCGCTCGCGCCGGCCGAACACATAGGTGGCGTTCGGAAAAACCGGCGCCCAGCGGTCGTTTTGCCAGTGCGTGTTCCATCCGACGTGATCGACATGCAAGTGTGTAAGGAGCACATAGTCCACTTGTTCGCGTCGGAAACCCGCCGCTTCCAAACGCTCGAGCACGGGGTTGTCGAGTCTGTCGAACAGTGCGCTGAACGGCCGAGCCTTCCCATTGCCGATCCCCGTGTCGACGACGACAGTCAGACCGTCCAGTTCGACGACCCATAAGTGCGTTTTCAACGATATCCGTCGATTCGTGAGATCGACGCTCGCCGTCGAAAAGTGCGTTTCGAGTACGCGTTCGCCTCCGGTGTCCCAGTCGGGGAACAAGCGCTCGGGAGTCAGCGCGAAGGCTGTTTCGTCGATCCGGGTGATGATTGCTCCGCCGACGCGAAAGGTGAGGGACGTATCTTTCATAGAACTACTCGCTTATCGTTAGTTAGGAAGCCTTTCATTCTGCAACCAGTGCAGGCGCAGCCTGCACAACGGGCACCCGCCGCATCGCGACGGCATAGAGCGCTGCGCCGATCAGCGCGGATAAGCCGCCGGTCAAGGCGAGCGCCACGCCGAGGCTGTCGCCTCCGTGTCCGAGGTGCTCGTTCAGCGCGCCCACCGCCAAAGGCCCCACGCCGCCGCTGATCGAATTGGTCATGAACACAAGCAGCGCAAGCGAGCGGCCGCGCATGCGGTTCGGCACGGCGATCTGCAACGGCACAGGCGCAAGGCCCATCGCAATGCTCGCAGTGAACGCGCAGGCGCCGTAGAGTACGACCGCCACCGTGCTATCGCTCACGAGCGGCATTGCAATCGCGGCCGGCACGAGCGTGGCAACCGCGCCGGCGGAAAAGCCCAATACTCTGCGCAATGCGCTTTCGTCCGTGACACCAGATGCGAGCATGCCTGCGCACGCAACGCCGAGCGTGCCCCCGATCATGTATGCGGGAGCGGCTAATTGGCCGACCGTCTTCGGTGCAAGATGGAAATGCCGCATCAGCAAGGTCGGAAACCACGCGGCGTGCGAATAGAACAGCGTGATAAGCGCCACATATGCCGCGAAATAAGGCAGGCAGAAGCGATTGCGCACGAACAGTTCGGTCACGACGTCGCGCAGGGACGGCATGACGTCCCTGGCCTGCTTCGCGTGAGCGAGCGTCTCCAGCCGGACCGGTTCGCGAACGGTGAATGCCAACAGCGCGGCCAATGCGAGCCCGGGCAATCCGGCTAAAACGAACACGGCTTGCCATGGCTCCAAGCCATGTGCCGCGAGCCATGTGCTGCCAGAACCATGGGCCGCGGACAGCAGCATGCCGCCGCCGAACAATGCGACGCCGCCTCCCACGTACGGCCCAAGCATGAATACACTGCTCGCGCGCGCCACGCGGCGCGGCGTAAAGATGTCGCTGAAGATCGACAAGGCCGCGGGGCTCAGCGCCGCCTCGGCAATCGCCGTGCCTGCTCGGGCCACCAGCAGTTCTGGGAAGTTCGAAGCGAAGCCGCACGCCATTGTCGAGATTGCCCAGATTGCAACGCAAGCGGCAATCAGCTTGACGCGGTTGGCCCGATCGACGAGCCGCGCGACGAAAACCCCCGCCGTTGCGTAGCACATCGTGAATGAAAGGCCCTGTAGGAGGCCAATTTGCGTATCCGTGAGCGCGAGTGACTGCTTGATCGGTTGCACGAGAATGCTGACGACTTGCCGATCCAGATATGAGAACGCGAAGCAGATGAAAAACAGCGTCACGACATAGATCGGACGTACACCGCAGGAAGCCGGCCCGGCAGCGTCCCCGGCCTGCTGTGCCAAAGGAGGGTGAGTGCTCATACATTGTCTCCGCATGATGAGTCGGGGGAATAGGAAGTCACCGTTTTGTTGTGCTTGGTCGTTGCTCAATCGGCGGAGGCATCCGCCGCCAGCAACGCGATGCAGTCGCCGGGTTCCACGCGTGCAAATGTGCGCATGCAAACTACCGTGGCGTCTGCACCAAACCGAATTTGCTGCGGGGCTTGCCACGGCCGGTGCGGATCGAAGAGCCGCCCCGCGATCTGTCCGTCTCGAACGCGATCGCCGAGCGCGAAGGCGGGCTCGAATACGCCTGGAAGCGGTGAATACACGTAGTGGCGCGCACCTTCCACGCGCAGAAAGCGCGTTTGGCCGGCCGGCGACGGATGGTCTTCCGGCACGATGCCAAGCCGGTACAGTGCCCGGTGCAGTCCGCTTTCGACAATCGCGAGGTTCGCCGCGTCGCAGCCCGCATGGCCGCCAAATTCACCGCAAAGAAAGAGCTTTCCGTGGCGTTCGGCCGCGGCGGCGAACGTGCGGTCTTCGCCGAGCAGATCCATGATCATCGTGTTCGGCGCACCGAATGCGCGGACAAGATCGAAATAAAGCTCGCGCCGCTCGCCCTCGCCCGGTGGCGACGCAAGAAGCGTGGGAGCGTGTTCGAACGATGCACCCCCCGCGTGTAAGTCAATCACGATATCGGCGCGCGGAATCAGCTCGGTTTCGACGTAGTGCGCGATCATCTCGGTCGGTTGCCCGTTGCGTGCACCAGGGAAAAGCCGGTTCAGATTGCCGCGGTCGATGGGGGACGTACGCGTGCCGTTGATGAAAGCCGGAAAATTCAGCGCGGGAATCACGATGAGACGGCCGCGTATTGTCATCGAAGGTAGCCGCTGCAACAGTTTCATCAGTGCGACAGGGCCTTCGTATTCGTCGCCATGGTTGCCGCCCGTCAGCAGAACGGTGGGACCGGTGCCCGGTCCGGCGTTGAGCACGGCAAGCGGGATGGGAACGTGGCCGTATGCCGAACGGTCGTGCGACCAGGGGAGCCTGAGCGTGCCGGTCTGAAAACCCGTGCGCTCGAAATCCACGTCAGTGGCGAGCAGCGATGAAAGATTGGACATGGTGCGATCCGTAGACATCGGGGCGGCGCCCCGGTTGCCTTCACTATCGCTGACGCAAAAGCGCGTGCCCAATGCCGTTTTCTGCTGCGGGTGATGCCTTCAGAGCATCGGCCTCTGCGCGCTCCCGCATCGACCTGGCACGTTAGGACGCCGCCTGTCGCAACTGATCGACGAAACGCGCCAGAGCCGGGTTGGCTGCGTTTTCGACGAAGCAGAATTCGAGTGGCAACGGCACCGAAAGATCCTGCAGATCGACGAAACGCACGTGCGCCGGCGGCCGATCGCGATTCGCGGCATTCACAATCGCGGCTCCCATGCCCGCGGTCACGAGCGACAGAATCGCCGTTTCGGTGCTGGCCTCCTGCCGGATATCGAGTGTGAGACCGCGCTCGGCGCAGGCACTGAGCAATCGATCGTAATACGCGGGATAAACGCGACGCGGAAACGCGATGAATGGTTTGCCCCGAAGCGCCGCCGTTGCGACGGCCCCCTCTGTGCCGAGCGGCCACGCTTCGGGGACGGCCAACACGACATTCTGGTCGAGCACGGGGACGCTCGCGATCCCTTCGGGTAGCACGCCCACGCGATAGCAGAAGCCACCGTTGAGCCGCCCCGCGGCAATCGATTCGAGTTGCTCCGGTGTGTTCATCGGTAGCAGTTCGAGTCGGACATGCGGGACTGCCTGTTCGAATTCGCGCAACGCACGCGAGACTACGCCGCTCCATGCCGCGTTCTCGACGAAACCGACGCGTACATGTCCGCGCGAGCCGGAGGCGATCTGGCGGGCGAGGCGATTGGCGGCGTCGACACGGGCCAGGATCTCGCGCGCTTCTGCCAGGTAGGCTTCGCCCGCGGCTGTGAGCACCAAACCGCGGGGCGTGCGTTCGAACAATGCCGCCCCGATCGCTTCTTCGAGGTCCTGGATTTGCCGCGAAATCGCGGGCTGCGTTACGTGCAATTGTTCAGACGCAGCGCGCACGCTGCGCAGCTCGGCGACGGCAATAAAATAGCGGAGATGCCGGAGTTCCATGGTGCGAAGGCCGAGAACGCGGGAGCCTAATGGTAAATCATCGCGGACGTTAGGCGGTTACGGCGAGCAGCCGGCGCAAGCCGCATAACGGCGGCTGATTACAGCGAAACGGCCCTGGCGCCGAGATCAGTCGAGAGGGCCGACCCGCACGACGAGCGTGTGCGGTCGGAGTGCATGGGGCGTGGCGTGAGCGGCGCCGTTCTTGGACAAAATAGGCTCCCGAGAGGCGCATAATCTGAGTTGGATGGAGTGCCCTTCGGTCGCCGGACGCGCCCGAAGCGATACCTCCCCGGCCTATAACGTTGACGGATTGACGAGAATCCGTTACCTGAAGGAGTTTGAAAATGACTCTCAGCAGCGCGGCAGCACGCGAATCAATCAACGTGGGTCAATTGAACATTCAGTACCTGATTGATGGAACTGCTACAGGTGGGATGGGTGTTTTCGAACTGACCGTGCCCTCTAACGCGCACGTTCCGCCACCACACAGCCATACACGTAACGAAGAATGCGTCTATGTCCTCGAGGGCATGCTTCGCTACGCGGTCGATGGGATAGTCCGAGACCTGACACCAGGAGAATGGATGTTCACCGCGCGGGGATCGGTTCATCACTTTAGCAATCCGCATAATGGTGCAGCCCGCGCATTGATCGTCCTTACTCCCGACATCGGTGCTCAGTATTTTCGTGATGTCGGAGCAATCGTAAATGCCGGGGGACCGCCGGACCGCGAGAAACTTATCGATGTCATGTCCAGGTACGGGCTCGTGCCAGCGCCACCATCACTTCCACAATGAACAACGATCCGCCCAAAGAGATGCTCTGCTTCGCGGCAGCCTCTGAACGCACGCCGCGGAGTGCTTTGGCTCGTCGCTGAAACACTGAAATTGCGAGCTGACTGCAACGCAGTATGATCTGAATGAATGGCGCCTGAGGTAGAAACCTGATCGTCCGCATATAATCGCTTTGAACTCGGACACCGCGTTTGCGCGCGACGCAGCGGGAAGGGGGCGCCGCATGACCTGTCGGGCGTCGGTCGGCACTACCACCCAATCTATTGCGGCGGTTCAGCCGGCACGGCCGTAAAAGAAAACATATTAGGAAGGCGGGGTTGGCGATGCAAAATAATCAGCAGGGGACACTGCAGGCTGTTCCAGGGGGAAAGCTTTTTGCGCCGCGCCTCGTTACCGGCATTTTCCAGGGATTAGTACTGTATCTGCTCATGAACGCCGCGCATAATCGTAGCGGCATCGCAACTATCCCGCTTCTATTCTTTCCGCTGCTTCTTGTTACCCTATTCGTCCCGCCAGCGTTTATCGTGGGCCTGCAACGAATGAGGGGGGCTCGTCTCGTGATGTGGACCGCCGTGCTCGCCGCGGTCGTGGCCATCCTTGGCTGTCACGACGCGTGGCGATCGGCAGGCGTTGACATTGTCGGACTGCAACCAGTCGGTCGCGCCGAGGTGCCGCTGCCGTCAATTGCAGTGACCTTCTACAGTGGCGTGATCGTATTTATCGCTTATTGCCTCGTTCTTGCCGGCGAGGACGCAAGGTCGTGGTTTGCGCCCTACGAGTCGTACTTCGAATTCAGCTGGAAACTCGGGCTCCAGGTCTGCCTGTCCGGGATGTTCGTGTGTGCGCTCTTTCTTGTGCTCTGGCTGGGATCCGCGCTCTTCCTATTGCTGAAGCTGCATTTCCTCGAGCAACTCCTGAGCGAATCGTGGTTCGACATTCCCGTGAGCGCGATGGCGTTTGCGTCGGCCCTGCACATCACCGATGTCAGGCCAGACATCATCCGGGGCTCGCGCACGCTCGTCCTGTCGCTACTCTCGTGGCTGCTCCTGGTCCTCGTTCTCATCGTTGGCGGATTCCTCGTATCCCTGCCGTTCACCGGACTCGGATTGCTATGGGCCACGCGCTCTGCTACGTGGATTCTGCTCGGCGTCGCGGCGCTAAAAATAGTCTTCGTGAATGCTGTTTTCAAGGGCGGTCCAGGGTCCGATACCGCACCGCGAGTACTGCGCGTCTGTATGAGCGTTTCATGCCTGATGCTTCCCGTGCTGGTGATACTTGCGACCTACGCGCTCGCGCTGCGCATCGAGCAGTATGGGCTCACGCCTCACCGCATTTTGGCCTGTGCAGGAATGTTCGTGGCTTACTTCTATGCCATCGGCTATGCGTGGGCGGCGCTCCCTCGCGCGGATACCCTCGCGAGGATCGCGCCCGTGAACGTGGTCGCGGCCTGGGTGTCAGTCGCAGTCCTCATAGCGCTATTCACGCCGCTGGCTGACCCGGCACGTCTGTCGGTGGCCAGCCAGGTAGACCGTCTCCTCGCGGGGAGGGTTGAGCCCGAGAAATTCGATTACAGCTTCTTGCGGTACAGATCCGTGAGATACGGCCCACAGGCGCTCGCGCGCCTGCAGCGGGAGACCAGGGCACCGAATGCCGCGACCGTTCGCGACCTGAGCACGCAGGCTGCACGTCAGCCTGGTCGAGGCCTTTCGGGCGCAGCTCGCCCGGATGCCGCGACGCTCGCCCTCAACATCGTGTCGCGCACCCCCGGGCAGCCGGTTCCGGCGTCATTTCTCTCGGAGGATTGGAAGCGGGTCACGCAAAACTGGATGCTTCCAGGCTGCCTGAACCTTGGCTCGGTGAAGTGCGACGCTTATCTCGTCGACCTGACCGGCGATCACAAATCTAACGTTGTGCTTTTCCCGAACAGCGGAAGTATTGGATTCGTGTTTGTCCAAGCCAGCAATGGAGATTGGCAACTGGTGGGCAAGTTTTCGATCGCACCGGACTGCGCTGCAGTTCGTGATGCCTTGGCGAAGGGGACGTTTCAGCTCGTTGAGCCGCGACTGCGGGACATACAGGTCAATGGTCAACGCGTCGAAGTAGACGCGATGCCGGCACGCGGTGCAGTCTGCTCGAGATAGTCGGGACTGGCGTAAGAGCGGCCAAAATTATTTTCCGGCGCGGTCCGGTGAAGAACGTTATGTGCTGGCAGGGTTATCGGTATCGCGATTGCCGCCTTGGACGTTCCCTTCGGCACTGTGAGCCATTCTCCCCGAGCGTTCGACATCCGCGAACGGTCGTTGGCAAATTGCGGTTGGACGCCACCGCTACGCCCTTGGTAAGTTGTCTCGCAGCACGAAACTCGCTTTGGAGACAGCACAATGGGTGGACCCCTTCAGGGTATCCGTGTCATCGAGATCGGAACCCTCATCGCGGCGCCGTTTGCCGCGCGCCTCATGGCCGAGTTCGGCGCCGAGGTCATCAAGATCGAGCCGCCTGACACCGGCGATCCCCTGCGCAAATGGCGCAAGCTGCATGAGGGCACATCGCTCTGGTGGTATTTGCAGTCGCGCAACAAAAAGTCCATCTGCGTCAATCTGAAATCGGCTGACGGTATCGACATTGTCAAGCAGTTGGCTGCCGATGCCGACGTCGTGATCGAAAATCTGCGCCCCGGCGCGCTCGAAAAGCGCGGCCTTGGCTGGGACACGCTGCATGCGATCAACCCGAAACTGACGATGGTCCGTATTTCCGGCTACGGGCAGTCGGGGCCGTATCGAGATCGGCCGGGCTTCGGCGCGATCGGCGAAGCGATGGGCGGTATCCGCTACACCACGGGTGACATTGACGGCGCACCCACGCGCGTCGGCGTGAGCCTGGGCGATTCGCTGGCTTCGCTGCATGGTGTGATCGGCGCGTTGATGTCGCTGCTGCGGGTGAAGACAGGACAGGGCGAGGGGCAAATGGTGGACGTGTCGCTCGTGGAAAGCGTGTTCAATCTAATGGAAAGCCTCGTGCCTGAGTACGACCTGCTGGGTCATGTACGCGAGCGCAGCGGTGGCGCGCTGCCAGGCATTGCGCCGTCGAATACCTACCGCACGAAAGATGGCGGCTTCGTGGTGATCGCCGGCAATAGCGATCCGATTTTCCGGCGGCTGATGCAAGTGATCGGCCGCGCCGATCTGGCCGATGATCCCGCGCTGGCTCGCAACGACGGTCGCGTGATGCAAAGCGCGCTGCTCGACGAGGCGATCGCCGCTTGGACCACGCGTCATCCGACCGAAGAGGTGCTCGCGACGCTCGAACGCGCAGCGGTGCCTGCAGGCCGCATTTATTCGGTGGCTGACATCGTCGCGGATCCGCACTACCACGCGCGCGACATGCTGCTGCAAGCGGACTTGCCCGGCGGCGTGTCGGTGAAGATGCCGGGCATCGTGCCGAAATTGTCGGAGACGCCGGGCGAAGTGCGCTGGCAAGGACCGACGCTGGGCGAGCATACAGAGAGCGTGCTGCACGAACTGGGCTTCGATCGAAGCGATGTCGAGCGACTTCGTCGCGAAGGAGCAGTGCAGTGAACGCTCACGCCTACGACACGCTGATCGTGCAGGAGGTCGCACCGCGCGACGGCTTGCAGATCGAACCGACCTGGGTCGAGACGCGCGCCAAAATCGCGTTGATCGATCAACTCTCGACAGCCGGCTTCTCACGCATCGAGGCCGGATCTTTCGTCTCGCCGAAAGCGATTCCCGCATTGCGCGACGGTGAAGCGGTGTTTCAGCAGATCGCGCGCCGGCTGGGCGTGATCTACGTGGCGCTCGTACCCAACCTGAAGGGCGCGGAGCGCGCGCTGGGCGCGCATGCCGACGAACTCAATCTCGTGATGTCGGCAAGCGAGACTCACAACCGCGCGAACATGCGGATGAGTTGCGAGGCATCGCTCAAAGGGTTTGGCGATATCGTCGGATTCGTCGCAGGCTCGTGCGTCACGTTGAACGCAACGGTAGCGACCGCGTTTGGCTGTCCGTTTGAAGGCACGATCGATGAGGATCGAGTGATCGGTATCGTCGACGCGTACCGCGAAATGGGCATGCAAGGCGTCACCCTCGCCGATACGACCGGGATGGCGAATCCCCGGCAAGTCACGAGGCTCGTTAAGCGTGTGCTCGAGAGGCTACCCGCCGACGCGCTAACGCTGCACTTTCACAATACCCGAGGACTGGGACTCGCCAACGTTCTCGCTGCCTATGATGCCGGCGCGCGCCGTTTCGACGCCGCACTGGGCGGTCTAGGGGGCTGTCCGTTCGCGCCTGGCGCATCGGGAAACATCTGTACTGAGGACCTCGTGAACCTGTGCGAGGAAATAGGCATTCCGACCGGGATTGATCTCGAGAAGCTGATCGTGTTATCGCGCGGTTTGCCCGCGTTGCTCGGCCATGACGTTCCCGGGCAGCTCGCGAAGGCCGGGCGTACTCGGGACCTGCATCCCGCGCCGCAGTACGTTTGCAAAATCTGACCCCACCCATCCCTAACCAACAAAACATGACCGGACGGCACAGCCCCGTTCGGCTTGGAGACAATGATGAGTAAGCAAAGTGCCGTCGCCGCGGTAGGTGACCTGGAAAGCACGCAGGAAGCACACACCGGTCTGTCCATTCACAAGGCGGCCGAAATTGCGGCTCGATTTGATCGGTTGCCGCCCTCGCGTACCGTCTGGATCATGGTGATCCTAATCTCGCTTGGCGGTGTGTTTGAGTTCTACGATCTTTTCTTCACCGGCTACGTTGCGCCCGGGATAATCGCGTCGGGGCTGTTCAAGCCCGAATCGTTGGGTTTTTTTGCCGCTCTCCAGCCGCTTGCCGTCGCGGGCTTCGGTACTTTTGTCTTCGCGACTTTCGCGGGCCTGTGGATCGGAACATTGGTATTCGGCTTCGTTGCGGATCGGTTTGGCCGGCGTATCGTCTTCACCTGGTCGCTGATTTGGTACATGGGCTGCACTGCGATCATGGCCTTTCAAACCTCCGGCTTTGCACTCGATATCTGGCGTCTCATTGCGGGCATCGGCATCGGTGTCGAACTGGTGACAATCGATACGTACATCTCGGAGTTGATTCCGAGCGGAGAGCGCGGCCGAGCGTATGCCGTCAATCAGTTCATTACATTCTCGGTCGTGCCGTTTGTCGCGTTTCTCGCCTATGTGCTGAAGGGAACGCAGCCGCTGGGTCTCGACTATTGGCGAGTTGTCATGCTGGTCGGTTCGGTCGGCGCCGTGATCGTCTGGATCGTTCGGCACAAGATTCCTGAAAGCCCGCGCTGGCTCGCGCGTCACGGCCGGATCGAGGAAGCCGAACGCATCGTCGCCGATATCGAACGCCGGGTTGCCGCAGAGAAAGGTATCCCCCTGCCAGCGCCTCGATCCCCTTCGCCCGAGCAGCACGGAAACGGATCGTACAAGGAAATTTTTGGGCCGCAATACCGGACTCGGACGATCATCCTATCGATTTTCAACATGGCGCAGGTCATTGGCTTCTACGGGTTTGCGGCCTGGGTGCCGACTCTATTGATCAGCCGCGGCATTCATGTCACTGCGAGCCTCGGGTATGCGTTCATCATTGCGATCGCCAACCCGTTCGGCCCTCTGTTGGGGGTATGGTTTGCCGATAAGCTCGAGCGGAAGACCCAGATTTGCGGCAGTCTGATCACGATGGCGGTGGTCATTGCGATCTTTGCTCAGGCGTCCGCGCCTTGGCTGCTGATTGTGCTCGGCGTGTTGTTCACGCTGGCCGCGAACATCATGTCTTACGCATTCCATGGGTACCAGGCTGAACTCTATCCCACCCGCATACGCGCTCGAGCGATCGGCTTTGTCTATTCTTGGAGTCGAATTTCCGCCGCTTTCGCCGGCCTGGCCATCGGCATCCTATTGCATGGGTACGGTGTGCCGGGCGTGGCCGGGTTCATCGGAGTCTCGATGCTGGTCGGTGTTTGCATGGTCCTCCTTGGACCCTCGACGCGAGGCTTGTCGCTCGAAACAATCAGTCGTTGACTGCTGGGCGTGGCGCGCACTTTTGCACGAGCACGCCCGTTTCGAGTCGAACGATGGCGCAGGCTCGAGCGTTCGAGAACGCGCTAAGCGCTAGGTGGGAACGGGCGAGACTTCGGCTTCCGAGAGATCGAACGTTTCTGCTGGGTCGGAATGGGTAGACGGATAAACGGATTCAGGGGCGGGCAGCGCAGATATTGCGTGAATTGGACGATTACTCCAGAATGCTGGGCCAACCCTTCGCAGCCTCATGGCGGTTTTCGCCGGCGTCCGGCACGACTTGGTCATGGTACCGAAAAACCTATTGCGGCGGCTCGACCTCACGACCCTTCAACTCTTCCTCACGGTGTACGAAGAGGGTACGCTCACGCGTGCCGCCGAGCGCGAGGCCATTGCGGTTTCGGCAGCGAGCAAGCGATTGCTCGAGTTGGAGCAAGCGGTCGGTGCGTCGCTATTTCACCGGAACGCGCGCGGCATGACGCTGACCCCGGCCGGCGAGACCTTGCTGCACTACGCACGGCGCGTGATGCGCGATATCGAGAACATCGGCATTGAACTGACCGGACACGCGAGCGGCGTGCGCGGTTACGTCCGGATGATGGCGAATCTATCCGCGATCGTCGAGTTCCTGCCCGAGGATCTGCGCGCATTTCAGTCAAGCAACGAGCGCGTCAAGATCAACCTGGAAGAGCGGCCGAGTGGTGGCGTAGTGGAAGCCGTTGCCGACAATCTGGTCGATCTGGGCATCTGCTCGGGCGACACCGACCCCCGCGGTTTGCAAATTAGGCATTACCGGAGCGATACGCTCGTGGTGGTCATGCGTGACGATCATCCGCTCGCCGACCGGGAGAGCGTGGCCTTTGCGCAGACGCTCGACAGTGATCAGGTCGGCCTGCACTCGGCCAGCTCGATCAATGCACGCACGCATCTCGCGGCACAACAAGCAGGGCGGCCGTTGAAGCTGCGTATCCACGTACCTGGCTTCGATGCGGTCTGCCGAATGGTGCAGGCCGGCATGGGCGTCGGCGTGCTGCCGCTGAAGGTTTATCAAATCATGGGCCGTCCGTTGGGCTTGGCCGCCGTTGCACTCGAGGACGATTGGGCTCAACGCAACCTGATCCTCGTCGTGCGCGATGTCGACGCGCTGTCGCCCGTCAGCCGGTTGCTATTCGATCACCTCGGTTCTGCGTCGGGCACCTGAGCCTGAGCGTTCGCCGTGCGCGAAGGGGCTTTGGCGAAACGATGTGGAACGTGCCTACAGCATTCGACGCAAAACATCGTTACGGCGATCCGCATCCAAAAAGCGATGCTTCAACGCGCCGAGGATATGGAAAACCACGAGCACGAGCAACGTATAGGCCAGCGTCCGATGCAACCACTGGAATACTCGAAACCAGTTATCGTTTTTGGGCAGCAGTTCCGGCAGGTGGATCAGAAAGAACGGCACGCCGTCGCTTTGGGTATAGGTGCTCGACATCGAGTAACCCATCAACGGGACCACGACAGCCAGGCCGTACAGCAGATAGTGGGTCGCCTTTGAGCATTTCTTTTCCCAAGTGGCGAGCCCGGCCGGCGCAGCGGGCAGCGTCCGGCGCGAGCGAATCGATAGTTGAACCAGAACCAGTAACAGCGTCAGAATTCCGAACTGCTTATGGGTCGGGTAGTACCAATCGAACTTCGCGGGAAGGTCATCGCTTAGCCTCACCATGGTCCACCCCATCCACAATTGCCAAAAGATCAGCAGCGCTCTGATCCAGTGGAGAACCCGAAGTACGAGTGGGTACTTGTCGTCCGCGAAATGTGCAACTTGGGTGTCCATATCAGCTTCCCATTCATTGAGGGTCGAGGCGAACGCTTAAAAATTGGGAGGCTGTCAACAGCACTCTTGCAACGCTTCGCGCAGCGCCTGCGCCATCATGTCCGCTTCGTCCAACCTAAGCGTCAGCGGCGGCGACATGACAACCTTATTGGCGATGGCACGCACCAACACGCCGCGCTTACGCGCGGCATCGGCTACCCTTGCCGCAAAACCTTCCATCGGGTTGAGCGGTGTTCGGCTGGCCTTGTCGGTTACGAGGTCGAGCGCCAACATGAGGCCCTTACCCCTTACGTCGCCTACGGTCTCGAATTGGTGCTTGAGCGGAAGCAACTGCTCGAGCAAATGCTTGCCGACGCGCCCCGCGTTGCCGGGCAGATCCTCGGCCTCTACGATATCGAGCACTGCGAGCGACGCGGCGCAGGCGAGGGGATGCCCGCTATAGGTGTAGCCATGCATCACCATATGCGAGAACCCGCTGCCGCTTTCGATTGCTTGCGCAATGCGTCCGTTATACATCGTCGCGCCTAATGGAACATAGCCGGCCGAGATTCCTTTTGCCAAGCAAAGAATGTCTGCCGCCACCCCCCAACCGCGGCAACCCAGCATGTTTCCGGTGCGACCGAAGCCGGTGACGACCTCATCGGCGATCAA
>Ga0207705_10001341_pt1 | contig 19707 bp, 20 predicted proteins | sample KBSC13metaG_FD_184314 | JGI IMG/M metagenome (GOLD analysis project Ga0207705, IMG submission 184314) | Corn rhizosphere microbial communities from Kellogg Biological Station, Michigan, USA - KBS C1-3 metaG (SPAdes) (version 2) | ecosystem: Host-associated > Plants > Roots > Rhizosphere > Soil ... | reverse complement strand
CTCGTCGGCTCGTTCGCGGCAATGCCCCGCGGGCGGTCCTGGCCGAAGCCCGGCCGGCCTGAAGTGCACGTGCGCTACGGCCGGCCGCTGCACCTGCAGGACGGCGAGGAACCGCGCGCGTTCGGCGCGCGCGTCAACGCCGCTGTCGCGACATTGCTCGACGAGGACAAGACCGACTGGTACGCCGCGGCCAAGCGCGCCGCCGCCGGCACGACACCGTCGCCGAGCGGACCCGATATCGCGCGCTGGCGCAGGGTCTGGGAGTCCAGCGCCTCACCGACCAGTCGCAAGAAGCCCAAAGCCTGGAGATAGTCGCTCGCAGCATCGACCTGCACGAAGCGCACCCGACACAGCGCGTTTTACAACCACTTCGTCGAAGTCGACGACCGGACGGCCGGGCGACCCCCACCGCGACCTCGCGGCGCAGCGCATAAGGCGAACCCGCGCAGCGGAGCGAGCAGGTTCGCCGTAGCGCAAGCGCGATGCCGAGCGAAACTATTGCTTGGCGCGCGTTCAACGCGTTGCTCGTACACGGTCGACGAGGGCCGCGCCGGGGGCGAGCAACGCGTTGAACGGCGGGTGATCCGGCGCCATCGGATGCGGGTGCGTCGGCACAACCTTCTTCAGCGCCTGCACGACCGTGCCGAGCTTCTGCAGTTCGTCCGCATCCACCCTGCTGCGGAACTGCGGGAAGACCTCGCTCTCCTCTTCCTGCACGTGCTGCCGGATCGCGGCCATCAGCTGCTGCATGAGCACGCCGAACTGCGGGTCGTCCGCCTTCATCCGGTCGAGCTCCTTCATGATGCGCTCGGCCTTGGAGTGCTCGTCGATTTCGTTCTCGACGATCTGATCGCCGTTGTCGATGACCTTGCGAATCATCGGGTAGACAGCTTGCTCCTCCGCCTCGGAGTGCCGAACAAGCTCGATCACGACCTTGTCGCGGAGGGCTTCCTTTTCCTTTGGATCGGTCGTCTGCTCGAACTCGGCGAACATCTCCTCCACCTCGCGATGGTCGTGCTCGAGCAGTTCAATGACGTCTGCCACGGTCGTCTCCTCATTGAGATCGTTGCCTGTGATCCGAGGCTGCCCGGGAGCCTCCGAGGCAAACCGAACCGAGTGGTGGCAGAGCGTAGGTTCGAGACATGGACACAGCGCAGGAGAAGGCCGTCATCGACAAGACTCCCCGCGGCGTCTTCGTCGGCGGGACATGGCGCGATGCCAGTGGTGGCGCCACTTTCGCGGTCACCGATCCGGCTACCGAACAAACGCTGTGTGAAGTCGCCAACGGCACCGTCGACGACGCGCGCGCGGCACTGGACGCCGCGGTGGCTGCCCAGGCCGAGTGGGCGGCGACCGCACCGCGCGAACGCGGCGAGATCCTGCGCCGCGCCTTCGAATTGCTCAACGAACGCGTCGACGAACTCGCGCTGCTGATGACGCTGGAGATGGGCAAGCCGCTCGCCGAGTCCAAGGGCGAGGTCAGCTACGCCGCCGAGTTCTTCCGCTGGTTCTCCGAGGAAGCGGTGCGCATCGAGGGCCGCTGGTCACGCAACCCGGCCGGACCGGGCCGGCTGCTGACGATGCGGCAGCCGGTCGGCCCCTGCTTGCTCATCACGCCGTGGAACTTCCCCATCGCCATGGGCACACGCAAGATCGGTCCGGCGATCGCGGCCGGATGCACGATGGTCGTCAAGCCTGCGCAACAGACCCCGCTGTCGATGCTGCTGCTCGCCGACATCCTGCGCAAAGCCGGTGTGCCCGCAGGGGTCCTCAACGTCGTGCCGACGACCAAAGCGTCCGACGTGACCGGGCCGTTGTTCGACGACAGCCGGCTGCGCAAGGTCTCGTTCACCGGCTCGACACCGGTCGGGAAGAAGCTGATGGAGCAGGCCTCCAAGCACCTACTGCGGGTGTCGATGGAGCTCGGCGGCAATGCGCCGTACGTCGTGTTCGACGACGCCGACCTCGACGCGGCGGTCGAGCAGGCGCTCATCGCCAAGATGCGCAACATCGGTGAGTCATGCGTCGCCGCCAACCGCTTCCATGTGCATGAGTCCGTGGCGGACGAGTTCGCCGAGCGGCTGGCGCAAAAGATGGGGTCGATGAAGGTCGGACGCGGCACCGAGGAGGGTGTCCAGGTCGGACCGCTCATCGACGAGGACCAGCGGGGCAAGGTCGAGAGTCTGGTCGACGACGCAGTGGGCAAGGGAGCGAAGGTGCTGACCGGCGGCGAGCGGGTCGGCGACCGCGGCCACTTCTATGCGCCGACGGTGCTCTCCGGCATCAGCGACGACGCGACGTTGCTGCGGGAGGAGATCTTCGGTCCGGTCGCGCCGGTGAAGACGTTCCGCACCGACGACGAAGCGGTGGCAGCGGCAAACGACAGTGACTACGGCTTGGTCGCGTATGTGTTCACCCGTGACCTCGGCCGGGCGCTGCGCGTCAGCGAGGCGCTGGAAGTCGGCATGCTCGGTCTCAACAAGGGCCTGGTGAGCAATCCGGCCGCGCCATTCGGCGGTGTGAAGGAGTCGGGGTTCGGCCGCGAGGGCGGCCGGGAGGGGATCGAGGAATATCTCTCGGTCAAGTACGTGGCAGTGGATCTCTGATCTGCAACTCGGCGGCCAATTACAGCTCGTGACCTTCGCCGCTCACGAGACGCTGCCTACCCATCTGCAGGTGCAAGACTCCTGCACGTGACGGAGCCCAGATACGTCAAGCCGGATCCCTTCACCAAGCACGTCTTCAATCGGGTCGTCGCGGGCCTGACCCGGGCGGGCGTCTCCGTATGGGGCTCGCGGATCCTCGTCGTCCGCGGCCGCACCAGCGGCGAGCCGCGGTCGACGCCGGTGAACCTGCTGACCCACGACGGCGCCCGCTATCTCGTCGCGCCACGTGGACACACGCAGTGGGTGCGCAACCTGCGCGTGGCCGGCGAGGGCGACCTGCTGGTCGGACGCCGACGCGAGCACTTCATGGCCGTCGAACTCGCCGACGACGCGAAGGTGGATGTGCTGCGGGCCTACCTGAAGCGCTGGAAAGCGGAGGTCGGCGTCTTCTTCGGCGGGGTCGGTGCCAAGTCCAGCGACGACGAACTGCGCGCCATCGCTCCCAACCATCCGGTGTTCCGCATCACGACGGACGTCAACGGGACAGCGTGAGGATCACGTAGCGACTGGTCGCCCGGAAGGCCGACGGGTCTTCGTTGTCCTCGATCGCGATGTCGATGAGCCGCTGCCGCAACGCGTCGCTCTCACCTCGCGCGTCGAGCACCGCTGCGCCGCTGATCGCCATCGGATGGTTCTCCCGATCGGTGTCGACGAACTCCTCGGGCGAGCCCGCGGTGAAGGCAATCGTCCGCTCGACCGCGCTCACCCGCAGCCCGTACGCCGCGGCCACGCCGGCCACCTGATCCGGGTTGTGCCAGGCCAGCCCCGGCGTCGACGCCGGCAGACCAAGCGCGTCGCGAACGGCGGCCTGAGCCGTGCTCGCAATCCGCCCCACCGCGCCGCCCGGAAGCCACGACGTGATGACGATGCGGCCGGCGGGCGCAAGCACCCGGGCCATCTCCGCGATGGCTGCCGCCGGATCCGGCGCGAAGATGACGCCGAACACCGACAGGATCAGGTCGGCGGACGCATCGGGCAGCGGCAGCGCCGCCGCATCTCCTGGCAGGAACTCCACGTCGAGCCCGTCGTCGGCAGCGCGCTGCCGGGCCACCTCGAGCAGCCGCGTGGCCGGATCGACACCGGTCACCCGCGCCCCGGTTGCTGCCGCGAGCAGCGCCGCGTTGCCGGTACCGCAACCGACGTCAACGACCCGCTCCCCCGGTTGCGGCGCAGCTACCGCGACCGCCTCACCGGCCGCGGGCAACAACTGCGCGGCCGTCACCTCGTATCGTCCGACTCCCCAGTCGATCGTCATGAGCATGATCCTCCGTCGATCCTCGACCGGTTACCGTTCACGGGTGGGGTCCAGGCGACAAATGTCACCTTTGCCCTTCGGCACGTTCGCGGCCGTTGCGCTCCTGGCCGCGTTGACCGGGTGCACCGCCGGCGCACACGCATCGCTGCGGCAGCCGGCGCCATCACCTGTCAGCACAACCGCACCGAGCCCGACGCCGAGCCGCCCCTCCCTGCAAGTGCCGGCGGGAGCCAGCCTCGTCGCAACCGCAACCACGCGGAGCATCGTCGTACGCCGTGCCCCCGAGGCCGGGTCCGCGGTGCGGTGGCGACTCTCCAACCCCAACAATCTCGGGGCGCCGCTGGTCTTCTCGGTCGTCGGCGAGCTGCCGGGCTGGTGGCAGGTACTGGTGCCGGCCCGACCCAATCAGTCCGTCGGCTGGGTGGAAGCGGGGACAGTGCGCATCGAGATCGACCCCTACTCGATCACCGCGACGCTGCACCGGCACGAGGCGACGGTCTACCGCTACGGGCATGTGCTGTGGCGGCTTCGCATCGGCGTCGGCGCGCGCAGCGCACCAACGCCCACCGGCCGGTTCTACCTGACCGAACTGCTTCGGGCGGCGCAGCCGCATGGGGCGTATGGGCCTTTTGCCTATGGCACGTCGGCTTTCTCCAACGTCTACAGCGAGTTCGAAGGTGGCAACGGGCAGATCGGCGTACACGGCACCGACGATCCGTCGAGCATCGGCGCCAGCGTGAGCCACGGTTGCATACGCTTGCACAACGCCGACATCACCCGGCTGGCGAGCACGGTTCCGGCCGGGACCCCGCTCACGGTGGTGGCCTGAGCGCTAGTCGCCGATGAGGGCAACCGCGCGCCGGAGCACCAGGCGGTATTCGTCGTTGAAACTCGCCCGCTCGGCCGGGTCGATGATCGCCTCGCGCTGCTTGATCCACGCGATGGCGTGCGCGAACCGCCCGACCCGCACGGCCAGCTCAAACACGTCGGTCAAGCCTGAACCCCACGGCTCGAGGTAGGCGTCGCGAAGCCGGGCGAACCATGGGTCCGCGGGATGCAGGCCGTTGATGCGCTCGAGAAAGCGGAATGTCACGACGAGGCTCGCGAACGGGTGCCCGATGGAGCTGTCACCCCAGTCGAGCACGCGCGCCTCGCCCCACTGTGGATCGGCGCTGTGCAGATAGACGTTGCCGTAGTGCAGGTCGTCGTGCTGGATAGACGCCGGCAGGTCGTGGGCGGCGAGCTCCTCGCACCAGCGCACGAACATCGGCTCGAAGGCACGAAGCCGCTCCTCCGCACCGGGGTCGAGCGGCAGCCCGCGCCGGATCAGCTCCGGATAGAGCCCGGGGAGGGCCGGCACCCGCAGGTCCGGCACGCCATGCGCCAGATGCTCCTCGGCGTGTGCGGTTTCGCCGCGCTGCAGTTCGGCGTACGACGGCAGCAGCTGCTCCCACACCTCGGGCGGGTTGCCGACATCGCGCAGCAGCGTTCCGGCGTCGTTGGTCAGCAGCCAGGCGCGCTCGTCGTCCCAGCCGAGGACCTCGGGGACCAGGTCCGGCCACCGCGCGAACAACTGCGCTGTCAGCCGCGGCTCGAACGCCTGCACCGGTGAGCAGGCCTTGAACCAGGCAACACCGCCCACGATCGGCACCCGGGCGACGGTCGACCAGGGTCGCTCGCGAGTGACCTCGATCGCGCCGGCGACGGGGACCTGCGAGTGCACCCACCCCACAACGTCGTCGAACACGATGTCGTCGAGCACGGCACAACTATGCCGACCGGCCTTGTCGGATGAATCGGACTTGCGGCTAGTCACTATTTGCCATCTTCGATGACGCAAGGTTTCGCGGCCTCCGCGCGGTGCATATCGCGGCACGAGCGGCGTCCGCGTGGTGCGGAGGCCGGCGGGCCCGCCGGAGGGCGCCATGAACACGACCAGTTGCCCCGGATGCCTCGGCAGTGGCCAGTGCTGGGTATGCCTCGGCACCGGCTTCGGTTGCCCGGAGATGAAGAGCGGCCGGTGCGCCCGGTGCCATGGCGACCGCAAATGTGACCTGTGCGATGCGCCGTACCGTGCCACCCAGATCGACCTGCGCGACGAGGAGCCGGCGCAGCGGGTGCTGGTCATCGACGACGACCCGTCGATGCGCACGCTGCTCGGGTTGTGGTTCGGCGACGACGAACGCTGCCAGGCGATCGCCGAGGTGCCGTCGGCCGAGGCGGCGTTCGTCGAAGTGGCCATCGAGACACCGGATGCGATCGTCTGCGACCTGCACCTCGGTGCACTGACCGGCGAGATCTACCTACCCGGACTGCGCAACGCCGCGCCGAACGCCCGGATCGTCGTCTACACCTGCGATCCACAGCTGGCCTACGACCTCGACGTCTTCGACCTGGGCGCAGACGCCGTCCTGGACAAGACCTCGGCGCCACTCGAGCAGCTGGTCAACACCGCGTTGCAAGCGACGACGGCGTCGGCGCACGCGTCCTAGAGCCGCCTGTCACGCGGCGGCGATCAAAGCGGCCAGCATCGTGGCGTTGGTCTGGGCGTAGTTGCGATAGCAGTTGTTGAGCAGCACATGCGTCTCGCGCGCCTGGGTGCCGAGCTCGCGCACGCGCGGTGCCCACTCCTCCAGCTCCTTGTCGGAGTAGAGATAGCCGAAGCGGTCGTAGATGTCGCGGCTGTCCCACTTGTCGCTGTGGCCGTGGAAGCGTACGACGGCAAGATCGTCCGAGGTCGCCGCCACGATCGGCGGCACGGACGAAGCGTGCCCCTGCGGCATGTCGACGCACACGTAGGGCAGGCCGTAGGAGCGAAGGAAGTCGAGCGTCTCGGCCGAGGTCGCCTCGTCGGAGAACCACGTGGCCGAGCGGAACTCGATGCATATCCGGTAGGGCGCGGCCCGCTCCTTGCACTCGAGCAGATAGTCCTTGTTGGACCGGCGGATGGTGAACCACTGCGGGAACTGGAACAGCAGTGTGCCGAGCTTGCCGGCGGCGTACAGGGGCTCGAGGGCCGCGAGGAATCGGTCCCAGACCTCCTCTACGATCTTTGGATCGAGGTCCTTGGCATAGACGTTGCGCTTGTCAGTCTCCGGCCGGAGGTCCTTGTAGATCGTGCCCACCCGGGTCGGGTGCTGGGTGAGCAGCGAGAACGCCTTGATGTTGAACCGGAAGTAGTCGGGCGTGCGCGCCGCCCACAACTCGCTGTTGCGCTCGTTCGGCGGGGTGTAATAGGTCGAGTCGACCTCGACGAGCGGGAACTGCTCGGCGTAGTAGCGCAGCCGCTCCTCCGCAGAGGTCGCGTCCGGGGGGTACCAGCCCGACTCGAGCAGGGTCTTGTCGGTCCAGGAGGCGGTCCCGACGAGGATTCGTCCGGCGTGATCGGTCATCGAGTGCATCGAATCACTCGGCGAGGATGGTTCTCGGCCCCCGATCGCCGCGCTAGTCTGATTTTGCTGTCTCGCCGACAGCGGCCGTGACCGACAGTGATCCGTGGGGTAACCCTCCACCTGCGGGAACGAGCGGGACGATCCCATCCGGGCAACGTCGCGTCACGGTGCGTGGTCACGTGCTGCGAGGCAGGGAAAGGGCAAAGTGAGCAGGCCAAGTCAGGCGAACGCTCGGTCGGCGAAAGCCGACGCACCGGCGAAGCCGGCCGCCAAGGCGACCGGCCGGAAGACGGCTGCGAAGGACCCGGCCACCAAGCCCCCGGTAGCTGTTGTGGAAGACGTTGATCCGCTGGAGCCGCCGCCGGCCCGCGGGCGGGGGGGCAAGGCGGCGGCGGCAACCGCGGCCGACGAAGAGGCGACCGTCGAGGTCCCGCTGGCCGCAGACGGCCTGCCGGTCGACCCTGACGCCGAGCCCGACGTCGCCGAACTGGTCGACGAGGAGGACGACGAGGACGTCGCCGTCCCCGAAGAGGACACCGCCGGCCCGTCCACCGACCTGGTCCGCGCCTATCTGAAGGAGATCGGCCGGGTCGCGCTGCTCAACGCGGAGCAGGAGGTGGAGCTGGCGAAGCGGATCGAGGCCGGCCTCTTCGCGTCCGAGAAGCTGCGCCAGTCCGACACGGGTGATCTCAAGCTGGCCAAGCAGGCCCGCAAGGACTACGACTGGCTCGCCGCCGACGGACTGCGGGCGAAGGACCACCTGCTCGAGGCCAACTTGCGCCTCGTGGTGTCGGTCGCCAAGCGCTACACCGGCCGCGGCATGGCGTTCCTGGACCTGATCCAGGAGGGCAACCTGGGTCTGATCCGCGCGGTCGAGAAGTTCGACTACACCAAGGGCTACAAGTTCTCGACGTACGCGACCTGGTGGATCCGGCAGGCAATCACGCGCGCGATGGCGGACCAGGCGCGCACCATCCGCATCCCTGTTCACATGGTCGAGCAGATCAACAAGCTCACCCGTGTGCAGCGGCAGATGTTGCAGGACCTCGGTCGCGAGCCGACCGCGGACGAGCTCGCACTCGAGCTCGACATGACGCCGGACAAGGTCGTCGAGATCCAGGGCTACGCCCGCGAGCCGGTGTCGCTGGAGCAGAACGTCGGCGACGAGGGCGACAGCCAGCTCGGCGACTTCATCGAGGACGCCGACGCGCCGATCGCCGCCGAGGTGGTGAGCTTCGGGTTGCTGCAGCGTGAGCTGGACAGCGTGCTCAAGACGCTGCCCGAGCGCGAGGCCGCAGTGGTCGCCTTGCGGTTCGGCCTGACCGACGGTCAGCCGCGCACGCTGGACGAGATCGGCAAGGAGTTCGGCCTGACCCGCGAGCGAATCCGGCAGATCGAGGCCAAGACGCTGTCCAAGCTGCGCCACCCGAGCCGGTCGCAGAAGCTCCGCGACTACCTGGAGTAAGGGTCGCTCGCGGCGCAACCCCAGGTCAGCCGGTCACCAGCAGCTTGACCGCGACGACGGTGCCGACGATCACGATGGCCGCGCGCAGCACGTTCGCGGGGATGCGTCGGCCCAGCACCGCACCGACCTGACCGCCCACGGTCGAGCTGATCGCAAGCAGTACGACGATCCACCAGGACACGTCGGTGAACAGGATGAACAGCACTCCGGCGATCGCGTTGACCAGCGCCGAGATCAGGTTCTTGACCGCGTTCAGCCGCTGCAGGTCGTCGTCCAGCGTGACGCCGAGCAGCGCCAGCATGATCACGCCCTGCGCGGCCCCGAAGTAGCCGCCGTACACGCTGGTCGCGAACAAACCGCCGTGCAGCAGCGGCCCGGGGTGCTCGGCGATCCGCCCGCGGGCCTCGCGCCAGCGGGCGATTCGCGGCTGCACGATCACCAGCCCGACCGCGACGAGGATGAGGTAGGGCACGACCTGTCGGAACGCGCCCGGCACGGCCATCAGCAGCACCGCGCCGGCGGCACCGCCGAGCAGCGCCGCCGGCAGCAGCGCGAACACCCGAGCTCGCTGGCCGGCCAGCTCACGCCGGTAGCCGTAGGCGCCCGACAACGACCCGGGCACACCGAGGCCGATCGTGTTGGAGACGTTGGCGATGACCGCGGGGTAGCCGAGCGCGAGCAGGACCGGGAACGTCAGCAGCGACGCCGCGCCAACGATGGTGTTGATCGCACCGCCGGCCAGCCCAACCGCGAGGATCGCGAGGGCATGCTGAGCGGTCACGGCGGCGAGGTTAACCGGACCCTGGGCCGACGGTTAGATTGCACGCCCATGCCGACCACGTCCGAAGCGTTCTTCGTGTCGCTGGGCGACGGGCGCTACCGCGCCACCGAGCACACCGAAGGCCCGTGGGACCCGGCGTTCCAGCACGCCGGGCCACCGGCGGCGCTGCTTGCTCGCGCGATCGAGCGGGAGTCGCCGGCCTGGTCGGCCACGGTGACCCGGATGAGCGTTGACATCCTCGGGCCCGTTCCGGTGGCGGAACTGACTGTTCGCAGCCGGGTGCTCCGCCCCGGCCGCAACGTCGAACTGGTCGAGGCGGAGCTCGAGGCGGGCGGCCGTGCCGCCGTGCGCGCCCAGGCCTGGCGGATCCGCGAGGTCGATCTCGATCTGCCCCCATTGCCGCCATCGCACGACGGCACTGCCGACGATGGGGCAGCCGATCCCGTGCCGGCGTTTCCGCAGGAGGCTTCGGCGCTGGCGCCGGGCTGGTCCGGCGGCTACCTGCACGCGATCGAGTGGCGGCTCGCCAGCGGCACGTGGGCGGACAAAGGCCCGGCCACCATCTGGGGGCGCATGCGCTACCCGCTCCTGCCCGACGAGGAGCCGAGCGGTCTGCAGCGGGTGATGACGATCGCCGACTCGGGCAACGGGGTGTCGAGCGTCCTGCCGCTGACGGGCTGGTTCTTCATCAACACCGAGCTGACTGTCCACCTGAGCGCGGTGCCGAGCGGCGAGTGGATCTGCCTCGATGCCCGCACCCGGCTCGATCGGCGCGGCTTCGGACTGGCCAGCTCGCGGTTGTTCGACCGGGAGCGGCTGGTTGCCCGCGGCGCACAGTCCTTGTACGTCGGACCCCGATAGGAATCTCCGCTCGCGCCACTGGCCTCTTGGCTAGCGAAGGCTTACTTTCACCCCCGGGGGCCGTCTACAGCGCGCGAAATGGGGCACATTTGTGCCCAGTCGCCCCGGAACAAGGAGTTGACGGTTGATCCGCCAGAGCAAGGTCGCCAAGACCAATGAGGTCAAGATCACGTTCAGCCTGCCGCAGGACCAGCCGGCCGGAACGGTCTCGGTGGTCGGCGACTTCAACGACTGGACGCCGGGCAAACACGTCCTCGCCAAGCGCACCAACGGCACCCGCTCGATATCGGTGACCGTCCCGGCCGGAACCAGTTTCCGGTTCCGCTACCTGGGCGAGAACGGGCACTGGTTCGACGACGACCAGGGCGCGCACGACGGCGACGCCCGCCGAGTGGACGTCTAACCGGCCTTCGCCGCCCCGCCGGCTCAGCCGGCCTTGGCAGCTTTCGCCTGCGCCTTCATCTCCTTCTTGTAGGCGCGGACTTTGTCCAGCGTCTTCGCGTCGGTGATGTCGGCGACCGACTTGAACGAACCGGCGGCGCCAAAATCCCCGGCCGCTTCGCGCCAGCCCTTGGGCCGCACTTCGAGCTGCTTTCCCAGCAGGGCGAGGAAGATCTTGGCCTTTTGCTTCCCGAAGCCGGGCAGCGCCTCGATCCGCTTGAGCAACTCCTTGGCGTCGTTCACGCCGGTCCAGATCTTGGCCGGGTCGTCGTCGTACTCGTCGGCGATGACGCGGCACATCTCCTGCACGCGGCCGGCCATCGACCCGGGGAAACGGTGGAGCGCCGGCGGCGTGGCGAAGACCTTCGCCAGCTCATCCGGGTCGCGCGCGGCGATGTCGGCCGCATCGAGGTCGCGACCCAGCCGCTGCGTCAGCGTGAGCGGGCCGGTGAATGCCCACTCCAACGGAATTTGCTGATCGAGCACCATGCCGATGAGAAGCGCGAGTGGGCTCTCGCTGAGCAGTGCATCGGCGTCCGGGTTCTGCGCGAGGGCAAGTTTGGCGGCCACGCCCGGATCGTAAGCGGCAAGTCGCGCTCACGACGAGGCCGAATGAAAGGACAAACCGGGGTTGCCAAATGAATGAGCGCTCATTACTTTGCCTGTCGTGGGCCGGGTCGCCGGGCTGTCCCCGGAGGAGACGCGTCAGCGTGTGCTGGACGCTGCTGCCGAGGTGTTCGCCGAGCACGGCTTCGAAGGCGCCCGGATCGCCCAGATCGCCGCGGCCGCCGGGCTTTCGGTCGGGTCGATCTACAACCACTACCCCTCCAAGGCAGAACTGCTTGCGGCAGTGGTGGAGCGGCACAGCGCCGAGGACCTTGCCCGACTGCTCGGCGACGGGCAACCGGCCGGGGTCCTGGACCTGCTCGCCGCCCGCGGGCGCAAGCTCGACCAGGGCCCGCCCGCCGCGCTGCTGCTCGCCGAGGTGATCCTCACCGCCCGGCGCGACCCCGAGGTGGCGCAGATCCTGCTCCGCGAGGTCGTGGGCCGGGAAGAGCTGATGGGCGACTTCGTCCGGCTCGGCCAGGCCGCGGGCGAGGTGACCGCGGACGTCGATCCCACCGCGATGGCGCGGTTCGCGCTCATGCTCGGGCTCGGGTCGGTCATGGTCCGCGCGCTCGGCCTGCCCAGCACCGACCCGCAGGCCTGGTCGAGGCTGATCGACCGACTGGTCGACGGCTTCCGGGAGCCGCGATGACCGCCGTCGACGCCGCGGGCTACCTCGCGCCGACCCGGATCACGCTGCCGGTGCCGCCCCTGTCCGAACGCGTACGCCGCCAAGCGCAGACCCTGCAGGCGTTCACGACACACGTCGGCCCCGTGGTCACCCGCCGACGGCTGATGCGCCAGCCGGTCAGCAACGGCGAGGTCGGGCGGGCGCTGCGCAACGCGTTCGACGAGCTCGGTTCGACCTACGTCAAGTTCGGTCAGGTGGTCGCCTCCTCCCCCGGTGCCTTCGGCGCTGCGGTGGCAGGCGAGTTCCGCACGTTGCTCGACGAAGGCGAGACGGTCCCCTTCCGGCAGGTGCGCGACGTCGTCGAACGCGGCTTGCGGCGCAAGCTCAACGACGTCTTCGCCGAGTTCGACGAGCAGCCGCTGGCCGCCGCCTCGATGGCGGTCGTGCATCGCGCGACGCTGCCCGACGGCCGCGTCGTCGCGGTGAAGGTGCTACGCCCCGGTATGGCGCGTCGGGTCGCTGTCGACCTCGACATCATGCAGCCGCTGCTGAAGCGCCTCGGGCTGCTCGGTCTCGACGTCGCGGGCGCGCTCTACCGCTACCTCGCTGGGTTCCGCAGCCAGGTCGCGGAGGAACTGGACCTGCGCAACGAGGCGCGAACGATGACCTACATGCGCCGGCTCGCCGCCGACGCGGGACTCGACCGGATCGCGATTCCGGCGCCCGTCGACGGACTCGTGTCGCGCGACGTGCTCGTCATGGACTTCCTCGACGGCGTCGCGATCGACGATCTCGACGCGGTCGCCGAACTCGGCGTCGACCCGAAGCCGCTGGTGCGCGCACTGCTCGACTTCTGGTTCATCACCGGCCTCAAGGACGGCGTGTTCCACGGCGACATCCACGCCGGCAACTTGATGCTGTTGCGCGACGGTCGGCTCGGGCTGATCGACTGGGGCATCGTCGGCGTGCTCGACGAGCACACGCGCTACATCTTCCGGCGCTGGGTGCAGTCGATGCTCGGTGACGCGACCGCGCTCGCCGACGTCATGGAGTTCATGCAGGAAATCGTGCCGTTCGCGGTGCCTGATGCCGAGCAGATGCTCGAGGACGCCAACCGCGAGATGGCCACCCTGATGACGCGTCCGTTCGGTGACATCGACCTCAACGAGGCTCTGCGCAACCGCCGGATGACGCGACCTGAAGAGGAAATGGACGCGGCGCAACGCAAGTCGGACGCCAAGCGCATCCGGGCGCAGCGCAGGTTCGACCGACAGGCACTTCGCAGCGGGCTGGCCGACAGCAACTTCGGGCAGGCCAACTTCCTGCTGTTCAAGCAACTGCTCTATTTCGACCGCTACGGAAAGTTGTATCTCGCCGACGAGTCACTGCTTGCCAACCGCGACTTGCTCGAGTCGTTGGTCGGCACGTCGGCACTCGACGTCACCGAGGAGACGTGACATGAGCGTTGATGACCGCTTCAGCAACTCACTCGAGGAACTGCACGATGTCCGCCAGGCGCGCATCTACGGTGCGACGTTCAGCGAGATCGTCAGTGGACCGGTGTCCGACTGGGCCACCGACTTCTCGCATCTGGAGCCCGAGTGGGCCGCCGATCCCTACCCCATCCAGGACGAGTTGCGCGAGCGCTGTCCCATCGCGCACACCGATCGCTTCGGCGGTGCCTGGCTGCCGACGCGCTACGACGACGTCGCGGCGATCGCGTATGACACCGACCAGTTCTCGTCGCGTTCGATCATCATCAACAACGTCCGCCCACCGAAGGCGCTCGCGCCGATGGGCGGCTCCCCGCCGATCAGCTCGGACCCGCCCTTCCACCACGACGCCCGCAAGCTGCTGCTGCCGGCGTTCACGAAATCCTCAGTCGCAAAGCACGAGCCGCTGACGCGAGCGTTCTGTCACGAGCTCATCGATGCGTTCGAAGGCCAAGACGTCGTCGAAGCGGCACACGACTACGCGCAACACATTCCGATGCGGGTCATCGCCAACATGCTCGGATTCCCACCCGAGGATGCGCCGCGGTTCAAGGAGTTCATCGAGAACGCTCTCGAGGGAGCCAACGACCCGATCGAAGAGCGCATCCCGCGCATGCAGAAGCTGGGTGAATACATCCTCGGCCAGGTGCACGACCACTTGGCGAACCCGCGCGATGACCTGACGACGTACCTGCTCAATGCCGAGCTCTACGGGCAGAAACTCGACCCGTTCCACGTCACCGGAACGATGGTGCTGCTGTTGATTGCCGGCATCGACACGACCTGGAGCGCGATCGGCGCGTCCCTGTGGCACCTGGCGAAGACGCCGGAGGACCGCAAGCGCCTGGCCGCGGAGCCGGAGCTGCTGCCGACCGCGATGGAGGAGTTCCTCCGTGCCTACGGCCCGGTCACCATGGCGCGCCTGGTCAAGGAGGACATGCACTGGCGCGGCGTGGACATGAAGGCCGACGACTGGGTGCTGCTTTCCTTCCCGGCCGCCAACCGCGACCCGGAGAAGTTCGATCGCGCCGACGAGATCGTGATCGACCGCGAAGTCAACAAGCACGCCGCGTTCGGGCTCGGCATCCATCGCTGCGTCGGTTCGCACCTGGCGCGCATGGAACTGCGGGTCGCACTCGAGGTCTGGATGGAACGCATCCCGGAGTTCAGCCTTGCCGACCCGGAAGCGGTGACATGGGCGGCCGGCCAGGTGAGGGGGCCGCGGCACCTGCCGCTGCGAATCGGTTAGGGCACGCGGTCGTCCCGGCGTAAACCGAACACGGCGGCGCGGACCTCGCGGATCGTGGCGTCGATCGACTCGATCGACTCCTCGATCCCCGCTCGCATCTCCTCCGGGCTGCGTTCAAGCAGGCCCTGCAACCGCAGGCCGGTGCCGAACAGACCCCGGACGACGGTGTCGATCAGGCCATCGGCGATGCGGTCCTGTTCGTCGACCACCGCAGCCTCGAGTCGCTGCTGCTCGCTCTGCTGGCGGGGCTCGTCGTTGCGGACGGCCGCAATCACCCACTGACCCTTGCCGGTCCGGAGCGGGCTCAGGCTGATGTCGACCGGAAACTCGCTGCCATCGCGACGTCGGCCGCGAAGCGACAGCGCGCTGCCCATGCGGCGGGTCCGAGGATCGGCTGCATAGCGCTCACGGTGGGCGCGGTGCGCGGCATGCAGCGCCTCGGGCAGCAGGATCTCGACCGGCCGACGAACCAGGTCGGACCGGCGATAGCCGAACATGTCCTCGATTCGGCTGTTGACCAGCACCATGCAGCCCGACCCGTCGATCATCAGCAGGCCGTCAGGTGTCACGTCGAGCAGCCCGGCGACGACGATCGCTGTGATCTCGAGGTCGTCCATCGACGACGGCGCCGGCTGCCGTTGCAGCGGCATGGCCGACGTCGAGGTGGACGACTGCTTGACCACGACCCGAACCTAGAGGCCTGGCCATCTGACGTCTACGGGTCAAGGGTTATTGCACGCACCGTGCAATACCCGACAGAATCCCGTTCGTGGCTGTCGTAGACAAAGAGGCGCTGAAGCGTAGGTACCGCGAAGAACGCGACAAGCGACTGCGGGCGGACGGTAACGATCAGTACATCCGCATCGCCGGACAGTTGTCGCACTACCTGGACGACCCCTACACACCGGTCGCGCCGCGTGAGCCGATAACCGACCACGTCACGGTCGCGTTCATCGGCGGCGGATTCGCCGGCCTCGTCACGGGTGCCCGCCTGAAGGAAGCCGGCATCGACGACGTCCGCATCATCGAGAAGGGTGGCGACTTCGGCGGCACCTGGTATTGGAACCGCTACCCCGGCGCAATGTGCGACACCGCGTCGTTCGTCTACATGCCGCTGCTCGAAGAGACCGGCCACATGCCGTCGGAGAAGTACGCGCATGCGCCGGAGATCCTCGAGCACTGCCAGCGCATCGGCAAGCACTACGGCCTCTATGACAATGCGCTGTTCCACACCGAGGTGAGCGACCTCGAGTGGGACGGGGCGCGGTCGCGCTGGATCATCCGCACCAACCGTGGTGACGAGTTCACCGCGCAGTTCGTCGGCATGGGCCCCGGCCCGCTGCACGTGCCGAAGCTGCCCGGCATCCCGGGGCTCGCGTCATTCGAGGGGCATTCGTTCCACACCAGCCGCTGGGACTACTCCTACACCGGCGGCGACCCGCAGGGTGCGCCGCTGGACAAGCTCGCGGACAAGCGGGTCGGCATCATCGGCACGGGCGCGACAGCCGTGCAGTGCATCCCGTACCTGGCCGAGACCGCGCAGGAGCTCTACGTCTTCCAGCGCACGCCGTCGTCCGTCGACGTACGTGCCAACCGACCGACCGACCCGGAGTGGTTCGCGCAGATCGCGACACCGGGCTGGCAGCAGCGGTGGCTGGAGAACTTCACCGCCAACCAGGCCGGTGGCAACGCCGACGAGGACCTTGTCATGGACGGCTGGACCGACCTGTCCCGTCGTGTCCGCGCCCGCTTCGCCTCGCTGGCGCCGGAGGACCGCACCCCGGAGAAGATGTGGGCCGCGTTCGAGGACTCCGACTTCGAGAAGATGGAAGAGATCCGTGCGCGTGTCGACAGCATCGTCACCGACAAGGACACCGCTCAGAATCTGAAGGCCTGGTATCGCCAGCTGTGCAAGCGGCCGTGCTTCCACGACGAATACCTGCAGTCCTACAACAACCGCAACGTGCACCTCATCGACACCAACGGCAAGGGTGTGGAGCGGATTACGCCGACAGGCGTCGTCGTCGCCGGGGTCGACTACGAACTCGACTGCATCATCTACGCCTCAGGCTTCGAGGTCGGCACCGAATACACACGCCGCACCGGCTACGACATCACCGGCCGCGACGGCGTGAAGCTCTCCGAGTATTGGGGCGACGGCATGCGCACCAAGCACGGCACGCACGTGCACGGTTTCCCAAACCTGTTCATCGTGCAGCCGACGCAGGGCGCGAACCTGATCTCCAACGTGCCGCACAACCTGACCGAGTCCGGCCGGACGATCGCGATGATCGTCAAGCACACGCTGGACAACGGCTGCCAAGAGGTCGAGGTCACCAAGGAGGCCGAGGACGAGTGGCTGACGCTGCTGCTCTCCGGCCCAGGACGGATGATCGGCTCCGCGGACTGCACGCCAGGCTACTACAACAACGAAGGCCAACCCAACAAACGCTCGGAGTTCTTCGTCGGCTACCCGCACGGCGCAGTCGCCTACTTCGCCTACTTGAACGAGTGGCGCAGCTCCGGGCGGTTCGAAGGCCTCGCCTTCCGCTAACAGCGGCAGCGGGTAGTGGGGCTACAGCACGTAGGTGAAGTGGTCTGCGTTGCTGATGGCGCTGGTGCCGGCAGAGGTCGTCACCGTGACGTCGACCGCTCCTGTCAGGTGACGCGGTGACAGCACACGCAGCTTGGCATCACTGACACGCTGCACCTGCGTCGCTGCCGCATCACCGAAGTGCACCGCGGCCGCTCGCTGGAGCCCGGTGCCGGTCACGGTCACCCACGTGCCGCCGGTGACCGGGCCGGTTGCCGGATCCACCGAGGTGACGGTCGGCGCCGCGACCCGGTCGGTGCCGGCACCGAAGCCGGCTGTCGTCTGGCCCGGAGGCACCGCCTTCTCACTGGCCGCCAGCGGACCGGGCACCGGTGATGTGGGCACCTGGGCGGTTGCAACACCGGGCGCTCCGCCGGTGCCGGCGGCGACGCCGCCCGCCGTGTTGCCGCCGGTCTGACCGCCGGCAACGCTTCCGGTCGGGCCACTGAGCCCGTTGCTGCCGGACGAGCCCTCGGACGGGTGACGTCCGGCGCGGGGCCCGCCGAAGGTCGCGATCAGCGCGACCGCGACGACCAGCACCACGGCGGCCGCCGCGCCGAGCAGCCGCTGCGCGCGTCGCGCGGTCGCGCGCCGTGGGGCGGTCAGCTCCCGGGTCAGCTGATCGCGCAGCGTGCTGTCCAGCGAGCGGGGTCCGTCGACGTCCGCCAGCAGCGCCGCGACCGGATCGGACAACGCCTGCTCCAGGCGCGCATCGAGCTCGCCCCCGAGCGGCAACGGCACCGTGTCGGCGCCGGCCGCGGTAGTCAGCTGCTCTTCGAGTCGTTGCCGCAAATCCGCAGGCAACCGTCGCGGCGCGTCGAGCCCCGCGAGCAGCCGCGCTGCATCATCCATGGTCGAGTCGTCACTCATCGGCTTCTGCCAGTTCACGCTTCAGGCCGTCGCGGGCGCGCTGCAACAACGACTGCACCTGCACCGGAGTGCGGCCGACCTGATCGGCGATCTGCTGCACGCTTTGCTGGTCGAGGTACTTCAGCACCAGCACCTGCCGGTGCAGGACGGGCAAGCGCCCGAGCGCCCGAGCCACCTCGTCGCGACGGTCGAGCACGTCCGTTTCGTCGACGTCGTCCGCGACCAGCCGCAGCCGCGACTGGGCCACCGCCGCCTTGCGTTCGCGCTCGAAGTGGCGCGCCAGCCGGCGGCGCGCGATCGCGCACATCCACGTCGTGGCGGCGGCGTCGCCGCGGAACTCGCCCGCGCACCGGACGACTTCCAGCAGGGTCTCCTGCAGCAGGTCCTCGGCGACCGGACGGTCGCCACCGACCCGCGCATAGAGGAACCCGAAAACCGTCGGGGCGACGTCGTCGAGCAGCCAACGGACCGCAGCCGGTTCGCCGGCGGCGGCTGCGCGCAGCAGCGCCGCCTCGTCGGGCGAGGCGGCGTCGCCGCGGCGACCGATCAGCGGAACGGCAGCCATGCCACCCGCGCCAGCGAGTGCAGGTCGTTGGCCATGACGCCGGCGTCGGTCACGGTGTAAAGGAGACCACCGATGACGGTCGAGCGCATGGTTCCGTACACATAGCCTCCCGGCGCGGCGGGCTGCCGAAGCGAGCCGACGCGGCTCAGCGCGCCTTGAGCACTCACCTGGTAGACGACGTCGAAGAGCTGTCCGGATCCGTCGTACGACGACATCGGAACGACGACGAGCCGGTCCTTCGGCCACCACAGGAAGGCATGGTGGTCACTCTCCGCGGGCGAGAACGTGTTGACCGAACGCAGCCGGGACAGCAGGTGCGGATCGGCCGGGTCGGTGACGTCGAAGACCGACAGCTGCTCACCGATCGGATGTGCGTTGGCGTCGACCTCGCGGCCGAGTCCGAGCAGCAGACCGTCGCCGAGCGGATGCAGGTAGGCCGAGTAACCGGTGACTTTGAGATGCCCGAGAGCCCGCGGATGCCGCGGGTCGGCCAGATCGAGGATGTAGAGCGGGTCGATCTGGCGGAACGTCACGACATAGCCGAGAGGACCGACGAAGCGGACGCCGTAGATCTTCTCGCCGCGACCCAGGCCGCGGACCTGGCCGGCCTGGACCAACGCACCGTCAACCGCGTGGAGCACCGTGACCCGGTTGTCCGACTTCACCTTGGGGGCAGCACCCTCGTTGGGTGCGGGGTCGGCGAAGCCGACCGTCGTGGCAACACGGAGGTAGCCGTCGTATTCGCCCATCGAGTATTGGTCGACGAGAGTTCCTTGGACGACGCCGGATCCGACGTAGCGAGGCGCGGCCGGGTTGCTGATGTCGAACTGGTGGATGCG
>Ga0207705_10001338_pt1 | contig 19745 bp, 18 predicted proteins | sample KBSC13metaG_FD_184314 | JGI IMG/M metagenome (GOLD analysis project Ga0207705, IMG submission 184314) | Corn rhizosphere microbial communities from Kellogg Biological Station, Michigan, USA - KBS C1-3 metaG (SPAdes) (version 2) | ecosystem: Host-associated > Plants > Roots > Rhizosphere > Soil ... | reverse complement strand
AGCGTTCCAGCGTCAGAAACGCGGCCTCTCTGTTTTTGAGCGCAAGTTGTGTCAGCAGCAGGCTCTCGAATGCGTGGGAATTGTTCTCTAACGCTCCCATCCGTGCGGCAGAATCCGCCGTGGCGTTGCGTTGCTGTTCGATGATACGAACTGCTTGTTCGAGGTAGGGCAACGCCTGTTGGGGCTTGCCCTCGTTGAGCAGGAGTTGCCCGGAGTTTCTCAGCACAAACGCCTCGTCAAAGGAAGCGGGAGCCGAATTCCGTACCCTTTGCAGCGCGTCTGCATAGTACTTCGCTCCCTCCTCTTTCTTGCCGCGCCGCAAAGCAATATTTGCCAGGTGGGTGCAACTGGTAACTAGCTCCTTAGAGTGAGGCGCTTTCTCTAATCGGATCGTGTACGCTTGTTTGAAGAGCGCCTCTGCGGCGTCCAGGTTGTCCGGATTTTGACTCAGGAGCAGCACACCCTGATTATCTTTGGTGCGCGCCGCATCCAATGAGTTAGGCGGCACTATGGACAATGCGCTTTTATAGTCGTTTTCAGCAGCCTTCAGGTCGCCGCGCGACTGGGCGATATTGCCCATATTATTCAGGGTTTGAGCCAGATCGGGAGAGAGGGGCGTCGGCCCCACCTGCATTTCCAGCGCCAGGTGATAGTAGGCGTCGGCTTCGTCCATCAGACCCCGTCCGTAGGCTAGACTGCCCAGATTTCTCCAGATGCCCGCCATCATCGGCGATTTGGGGTCCGCCTGTTTTACCAGGCTCCAATAGCTCTTTTCCGCGGCCGCCAGGTCGCCCCGAATCATCATGATGACGGCTAGATTATTGCGTATTCCCACGGCATCCTGGGAGTTGGGAACCACGCGGTTCAGAATGTCCAGCGCCTTCTGGAACTGCTGCCGGGCTTCCTCCATCTGGCCCTTTTGAAATGCGTCGCTCCCTAATTTATCAAATTCGACGGCGCGATTTCTCTCCTGTGCCTGTTCTGGGGAGAGCGGCGTTTCTGGAACATGCACGGGAAAAGGCGGCTCGCGGTGGGCCAAATCCGCCTTAGGTCGTGTCGATCTCCACACGATGACGCTGCCGATACCGATGAGCAACACCAGAGACGACAGGAAGAGCGGCAGGGAAGTCCTGCGCGGAGAACGAAGGGAAGGGGTTGGAATAGAGGGGGAGATGGTAGGATTGGAAGCAATAGGCGGCGCAAGTTGCTTACCGCATTTCCTGCAAAATCGTACGTGGGCACTGCGTTGAATGGTCCCGCAAGTGGGACAAGAGATAGCATTCATGGGACATCCTCACTCTTTGTTCGGGTTCAAGAGGATATTCCTACCATTGCCGGGAATCCCATGTGGGAGCAAAAGCAGGCTTCCTTACCGTGTCTATCGCAATAAATCCAACAACGGGCAGGGAAAGTGTAAGGACGGGAAAGATTGGCCGTCTCTCCTATCATAACCCTATTGTACTGGATTATTTCCCTGAAAACATTTCCGCCGGGCATCCGCACCCAAAATTCTGCCTGCGTATTTCCCGCCAAACAGCAAGCGCGGCGGCGAAACTTACCAGTAATCGAAGGCGATGCGGCACTATCTAGCCAAAACAAATCAAAAATGACACTTCTTTGCCTGTAAGGAGAATCTTCGATGTCGCAACTAGTATGCACCGTGTGCGGAGCGATTTCGTATAAGGCAACCGCGCGCTTCTGCTCCAAATGCGGCGCAAAAATGTCTTCTCCCGTCGCCGTGCCGCCTTTCGCTCCCTCTCCCGTGCCTACACGTCCACGAATCGGGCGAACGATAGCGATCTCGGCCGCGCTGTTGCTGGTCTTAGCGGCAGTTTTTGGGGCGGGTTGGAAAATCGGCCATCCAACGAGCCTTAAGCCTCCGAGGGGGGAAGAGATCCTGCTGACATCAGGGGATCGTGTCCACCCTGCGCCGGCACCGGACACGCACGCCCCTCCGGCGCCCTCCGAGAGCCACGATACTCCAGGAGCGGACGAGGTGTCTTCTGCCCATTCAGATGCGCCCAGAGTAGCAGATGTCGACATACGAGATGAACCGATCGACACATTCAAGGAGGACGACGAGAGCGAGGGCGATACTTCCAGGCGAACGGAGGGACACCCACCCACGACGGACGGGGAAGAAGAGGCGCCTCCCCACACGCCGAAAAAACGCGTATTGATAGGAACATCGCCGTTTCCACTGCCCGGGCTCACGGCTATTCACAAACGGACGCTGGTTCCCGTGGATTTAGATCAGGACCTGGACGCGGCGAAGGCGAAATTGGGGGACCGATTTACGGTTACCGCCCACAAAGAAGCGGATGAAGGCGACTTCGGTTCCACCACCGAAGAGGATATGACAGTGAATGGACTGCAGTTTGAGGCCCAGGTCATCGGAGTACGCAAGGCGATGGATGGCGCTCCTGCTGCAATCTTCTTTCGTGTAGCCTATCTGCTCAAGCCGTCCGGCAACAAACTGCTCGTTATTCCCATTGCGGCCTCGCTGTTGAAGCCAAGGAATGCCGCTCCCAGCTTTATGGATAGCGACGATCTGGCGCACGTGGGACAGGAGTACGGCAGTAACCTCGGTCAGATGATGCACGGCATCGATGGAAACTTCCACGCGGGCGCCTGGGGATGGTTGGCAGGCAGGACGATGGGGGCGCTTATGGCTCGCCAGCCTTCCTACATCAAGGGCAAGCTGAAGAAGGGGACCACCGCTGTCGTCAGGATCGAAACGAACACCTACTACTAAAGGAGAGATCCATGCGAAAATGGCTTCAGAGATTGTTCGGCATTGTTGCCATGGGGACGTTGCTATCTTCAACTCCGATTAACGCGCAGCATGAACCAACGCGCCCGCCCCGTCGCCTGGAGACAGAGAGGCGATCTTCCGAGAGTTATGGACGCCATGAAACCGCTCGCGAACGCGAAATAGTCCGCGAAACAACGCGCGAACAGGAGCAACGCACGCGGGTGACGGAGACCCGGGCAGAACGAGAATGGCGCCGCCTGGACCCTGTCGAAAAGCGTCATCAGGCCGAGGCCATCGGTGAGGCCGGCATGATGAAGGCGGCACGACAGCTTGGATACGAGTCCGCTCTCAAGCCCTCGGAATCCAGCAAACGTCCTCAGGGCTATGATGCTGTGTTTCGCGATCCAAAGACGCGTGAACTTATCGTCGGGGAAGCGAAGGGTGGTTACAATGGTCGTTCGATCGAAGGTACCTTAGGGAACGGCTATGGGCATCGTCAAGGCACTATCGGATGGGCGGTGGCCGCTGCGCACGAGATCCTTCGTCCCGAATCTACCGCGAACAGAAAAGAGCGTGCCGTGGCTGCGGATATTCTAAGAGCCTATGAAGAGAAGCAGCTGCGTGTAGAGGTATTCCATACCGAGCACCGCTGGGGAGAACCACTTGAAACTGAGGTCGCTCGTACAGGAAAACAGCGCAATGAGTCGTCCAGGCATGAGAGGAAATAGGCGATTGAGGATCTGCAGAATCATCCCTCTCTATATGTGCCAACATATAGCCAAGCGCTTAATCCTATTTCGTAATTCACTACCTGACACAACTTCTCGCCAACAAGGCCATCGATACAAAGACCTACTATCTGCCTTATGTCCAACTGTTGCTTAAGAGCCTGCCGGAAGCACCCTGCGCGCTGGTGATCGATGGGAGTGAAGCGGGCCACCGCTGTGTCCTCTTGTCCACCAAGATTGTGATGCAGGATGCTTCCCCGGCTACGTTTTTATAGAAGGACTGATAGGTAACGCAGCGGTCGGTGCGTCGAGACGCAGGTCTTTGCGGATGCCGGCGTCCAGCATGCCCGTCGGCGCGAATCTGCGCAGGAAGCGGAGGCGACCTGCAGCGACACCCGCCGTATAGCGGAGTTTGGGACGCTCCGCGAGGGCAGCCTTCAGCACGACCTCCGCCACGACGCCTGGCTGGTCGGCAGTTTCCATCACCTCTTTGACTCTCCTATCCACAGCCTCACGGGCCTCGCGATAGGTGTCCAGTTTGGCGTCGGGCTGCAGGAAGTTGGCGTCGAACGGCGTCTTCGTATAGGCAGGTTCGATCACGGAGACCCGGATGCCCCGCGTGCGCAGTTCGTGGTCGAGCGATTCCGAATACCCTTCGATCGCGTGCTTGGTCGCCGCGTAGAGCGCCCCGTACGGCATCGGCAGGAAACCCAGCACGGAGCCGATGTTGAGGATGCGGCCGCTCCCCTGTCGGCGCATGTGGGGCAGGACGGCGCGAGTCATCCGGACGACTCCAAAGAAGTTCGTATCGAAAATGGCCATGGCCTGGTCGAGCGAACTCTCTTCGGCCCCTCCGGGCGCGACGCCAAAGCCCGCGTTGTTCACGAGCAGATCGATGCGGCCCGCGCGCCGGATGACTTCCTGAACGGCGGCTTCGACGGATTCATCGCTGGTCACGTCGAGTGTCAGCATCTCGAACGCTCTCTGGTTCGCCGATCCGGCAGGCGCTCCCCGTCTGCTGGTGCCGTACACCTGATAGCCCGCCTTCGCGAGCCGCTCCGCCGTTGCTTCTCCGATTCCGGAGGAAGCCCCTGTTACCAGCGCTATTTTATTCTGCATCATGTCCTTTTCCGATCTACGAGAGTACGCGCATCATCCTATGATGCGCATAATATATGATGTGCATCATATATTATGACGAACGCAGGATTGCCCTGCGTGAACGTGGAGTCAGGCGTCCGGTGGGTCGAAGTGCTTGAGCGTCGCCTCACGTAACGCCTCGGAGAGTTTGGGGTCGTCCACCGCGCGCGCCAGCAGCAGCGTGCCGACCATCGCGGCGACTGTCACGAGCGCATGCTCGTGCGCACCGGGCTGCCCCCAGTCGGGCGACTGACGCGCAACGAGATCGATCATCTCCTTGATGCGGCGTGTGGCCACATGCCGTACCTCGGCTGCCTGACGCGGCATCTCCGAACCCAGTGCGGCGACCGGACAGCCCGTCTCGGCGCTCGCCAGGTGCTCTTTGGAGAGGTAGGCGTGCATCATGGCCTTCAGCGCCTGCTCCGGCGGTACGGAGGAGGCGACCTTCTCGGCCACGGCGGCAGATTCGGCGCCGGCGCGATCCGCCGCTTCGGCGAGCATCGCCTCGCGCGAAGCGAAGTGCGCGTAGAAGCCGCCGTGGGTCAGGCCCGCCTCCTTCATGATGTCGGCGACGCCGGTGCCGTTGTAGCCGCTGCGCCGGATGGCGCGTGCCGCGACCTCGACGATGCGTTCGTGTGTGGCTTCCTTGCGCCTGGAAACCCGAGGTGACGAAGGTGATTTTTTCATGATGGTCATCATATTACTGTACGAACGATCGTTCTCCGAAGGTTGCCTCTATTTCGCAAACGATCCACTATTTTGGCCGATCCTGCTTTCCGACACGGTTTGACCCGTCCTATCTGAGTTTTTCGGATACGTCTCCCCTCCCCAAATCCTGAATTCGATTTCGGCAAATCCTGAAATCGATTTCGGGCGGTTTGCAGCGACTGCATCTTTCATGCAACAATATGCTCGTTCCCCTGCCGGCTGATCACGAAAGGATATGCGAAGTTGAACATACGTCCCGGATTGTATCCTCTGCTGCTGCTTGGCGCACTCGTCGGCAGTCCCTCTGCCCTCCATGCGGCGCAGGAAGCGACGCCCGCGAAACAGATGCCGCCTGCGCAGAAGGCGGACCCGATTGTGGACGATCCCGGTGCGATCATAAAGACCTACCTGATTCAACATACCACGCCGACGGAGTTGAAAACCATTCTGATCAGCCTGGTTCCCAATCTGCAGGTGGTCCTGGGTCCTCAGCCGAAGTACATCCGGGACGTCCCGGCAGGAGAGGCGCTGGGCACCGAGACCGAAACGCAGAGTTCGTCCAAGGCTCCCGCCGGTGGAAAGGATGTCAGCGTCAGCGACCAGTTCGTTCGCATGCTCCTGCTGAAAGGACTGCCCGCAACGATCGAGAAGGCGCTGGCTATTCTGAAGGAGGTGGATATCCAGTCGCCCCAGGTTCTCATCGAGGTAGAGGTGATGGAACTCACGGAAGGATTGACCAACAAACTCGGCATCGGGTGGGACTTCGCCCCCAACGGGACCACCGCGGATTTCACTCTCGGCACGCCCAAGCAGAAAGGCACCTGGGATTCTATTACTTTCGGTCGGCTGGATCGGTCGCCGATCAACTTTACGGCAACCCTGCAGGCCGCTCTGCAAAACAACAAGGCCAAACTTCTCGCCAGTCCGCGCCTGATGGTGCTGTACAACCACCGCGCCAAAATCTTTATCGGAGATGAGGTGACCTATCTCGTGGGCACCAATGCTTCGCAGAACGGCACCACCTTCACCACCAACAAGATCAAGGTCGGTGTGGAGCTAAACGTGACCGCCGCGGCGAACCCGGATGGCACCATCAATCTGAAAGTCAATCCGGAGGTCGGCACGTTGACCAGTCTTGGCACCCTGCCCAACGGGGTATCGCTTCCCGATATCGGGCGCCGCGCCGTGGTCTCCTCGGTGCGGCTCAAAGACGGCGAAACCATGGTCATCGCCGGTCTCATCGGGCAGAACGAAGCCAAAATGGTCAATAAGATCCCGTTTCTGGGAGACCTCCCACTGCTCGGGCATCTGTTCCGCCAGGACAGCAAGAGCAAGACCAAAGACGAACTCGTCATCTTTCTCAAAGCGACGGTGATGAAAGACTAATCAAGCCATAAGGCGACCTTCGTATCCCGTGCATCCGATTCTGAATGTCCAACTTTGACAAAGTACAACATCAGAGGATACAATACTGGTTAGAACCCAGGTACGGAAAGGATAAAGCCATGAACGTCAGTCTTACCCCGGAACTCGAACAACTTGTGCAGAGTAAGGTGCAGACAGGCCGCTACAACTCCGCGAGTGAAGTTGTGCGTGAGGCCCTGCGTCTCATGGAAGAGCGTGACCAGGTAAAAGCGGAAGTCAGAAAGAAGATCGCGGCAGGAGTGGCGTCGGCGCGGGCAGGCAGGCTATCGGACGGGGAAGAATTCTTCGCCCAGATGGAAGCGGAACTTGATGAGGAAATTCGCGCGGAAGAAGAGAAAGCGGCACGGGAAAGTGCCGTACCCCGATGAGCCGCTATCTCCTCACAGACGAGGCGAAGCAAGACCTCGCCGATATTAGGCGCTACCTGGTGAGCGAAGCCGGGGCGAGTGTCGCCAAGTCCACCCTGACCAAAATCAGAGATGCCTTTGCGTTTCTCAGCCGCACACCGGGTGCCGGACACGTCCGTGAGGATTTGACCTCCGACGCGCTGAAATTCTGGTCTGTCTTTTCCTACTTGATCGTTTATGATCCGAACATGCGCCCGCTTCAAATCATGCGGGTGATTCATGGGAGCCGCGAAGTATCGGCGCTTCTTGGACAGGACGAAGATTAGCCCCGAATAAGAGGAAGACATGATACGTTTTCCTCATCTATCCTCTGCAAACAGGTCATCTTGCTTGTGTTCTGGTTGTTCGTAGCCCAAATCCACGGGTAAGTCTTTCCCTTTTGTCGCTTGCACGGAGAGGCGATCGCAACACTCGTTTTCGGGGTTGCCTGCGTGTCCCTTCACCCACTCGAAATGCACGTCATGCTGCGCGCACAGATCCAGCAAGCGTTCCCATAAATCCGGATTGACCGCCCTCTCTTTCGCATTGCGCTTCCAACCATTGGCTCTCCAGCGCGCCGCCCACCCCTGCGTGATGCTCCTGACAAGATACTGCGAGTCGGTATAGATGGTGACATGGCAGCGATAGCGCAGGGTTTCCAGACCGACGATAGCGGCCATGATCTCCATGCGGTTGTTGGTCGTCAGGCGAAAGCCCCCCGACATCTCCCGCCGTTTCTGCCCATAGAGCAAGACGACTCCATACCCACCGGGACCAGGATTGCCGAGACACCCTCCGTCGGTATAGATGGTCACAGATTTGAGTTCACGTCCGCTATCTGCCAAAACTCCTCCTCCTCGGCACAAAAATCAGGCGTCTTCGAGACCGAGGGCGGCGGGGGGGGTGGCGCGACCGACGAGGGTGACGAGGGCGGCGAGGGTCATGAGGTAGGGAAGGGCATCCAGGAGGAAGGGGTTGGTCCATTCGACGCCGAGGGCGACGAGGTGGACGTGGCTGATCTGGAGTTGGCTCTGGAGCGCGTCGAAGAAGCCGAAGAAGAGCGCGCCGACCATGGCGCCGAGCGGATGCCATTTGCCGAAGATGACGGCGGCGAGGGCGATAAAGCCTTTGCCTGCGGACATGTCGGGGGAGAAGCGGTGCGCGACGGACATCGAGAGGAAGGCTCCGGCGAGGGCGGCGCAGACTCCGGAGAGCGTGACGGCGACGAAGCGGACAGGGATGGCGGCGATGCCTGCCATGCGGGCGCTGGTCGGGTTTTCGCCGACGGCACGGAGGCGCAGGCCGAAGCGCGTGTTGGAGAGCAGCCCGAGAATCGCGAAGGGCAGCAGTAGCGCAAGGACGATGAAGAACCACTGAGGCAGGCCCTCGATGCCCACCCCATCGCGCAGCAGCTTCTGGAAGAGGTAGCGGGTGCCGCCTGCCGAGAGGAGAGTGATGGCGAGGCCGCTGACGACATGGTTCATACGGGTCTTCTGCGTGAGGAAGGCGTGGACCGCGCCCAGAAGGGCGCCGAGCAGTAATGCCGCCAGGAGACCGACAAACGCGGAGGTGCGCCCCGCCGCGACGCCCATGAACGCTCCCGCCAGGATCAGCCCTTCCAGCGCGATATTCACGACGCCCGCGCGTTCGGAGAGGATGCCTCCCATCGCGGCGAGGATCAGGGGCGTGGCGCTGGTGAGCGTCGCGATCAGCAGCGCGAAGAGCAGTGCGCCAAATCCGGCGTCAGAGTGCGGCATTCGCTTCCTTTCGTTCGGCGGGCGGTTCCGGAGTGGGAGCAGGAGTCGTGGATGCAGGGACAGCAGGCGTCGGCGTCGCGCGCGGACGGGGCCGCATCCCGACGAAGGCGATAATCACCGCCTGGATGATGACCGAGATCGGGGCGGGTACATTGGTCAGGGATTCCATGTAGGACGATCCGCTCGCCAGTCCGCCGAAGAAGAGGGCGCTCAGGATGACGCCGAGGCCCCCCAGCCCGCCCAGCAGCGCGACCGCGATCCCATCGAAACCGTACGAGGCCGCGATCCCCACCGCGTACCGATGCTGCACGCCCATCACTTCGACCGCTCCTGCTACTCCCGCCAGCGCGCCCGAGAGCGCCATGGTGACGATGAGCGTGCGCGGCACCGCGATCCCGGAGGCGCGCGCCGCCTCCGCTCCCAGACCGACCGCGCGGATCGCATAGCCGAGCGCCGTGAAGCGGATGAGCGCGGTGACCGCCAGCGCCGCCAGCAGCGCGAGCGTCAGGCCGTGGGTCAGGGCGGTATGGGGGATGAGAGGCGTGAGGATGGCGGAGGTGGCGATCTCCGGGGTCTGCGGGTTCTGGCTGTTGGCATCGTGGAGGTTGTGGGTGATCAGGTAGTTGGCGATGTCGAGGGCGATGAAGTTCAGCATGATGGTGGAGATGACCTCATGCACGCCGCGCCGCGCCTTGAGGAGGCCCGGCAACGCTCCCCAGGCCGCGCCCGCGATCGCCCCGACCGCCAGTGTCAGCGGCACATGCACGGCCGCCGGTATTCCGGTACGCATTCCGATCGCGGCGGCGGCCAGCGCGCCGAAGGTCATCTGCCCCTGCGCGCCGATATTGAACAGCCCGGCCCGCAGGCCTAGCGCGACCGCCAGCCCACAGAACAGCAGCGGCGTCATCTTGGAGAACGACTGCGCCATCTGAAACAGCGCGATATGCCCGCTGCCGAAGGCGAGATCGTGCGTTCCCATCGGCGGCCCGGCGGCGAGCCCCGTGGCTCCGGTCCAGAGCGCGGAGAAGGCCTCTCCCGGCGCATAGCCCGAGAGCGCCATCATCGCCGCCGCCAGGATCAGGCCGACGGCCACACTCAGCACAGGCCGCAGCATCCCACTGCGCTCCAGCAGTCTCTGTTTCATTCGCCTGCCCCCCCGCTTCCATCGCCATTCTGCGAGGGAAGGAAGGCTGCACTGCCTGCCGATTCCTGTTGTGCCGCCCCGGTCATCAGCGCGCCGATACGTTCGGGAGTCGCCTCCGCACGGTCGAGCAGACCGACGATGCGGCCGTTGAACATGACGGCGATCCGGTCGGAGAGTTCCAGGATCTCGTCCAGATCGAGCGAGAAGAGCAGGATGCCGAGGCCGCGCGCCCGCGCCTGCCGCAGCGTGTCGTAGACGAAGACGGTCGCGCCGCGATCCAGCCCGCGTGTCGGCTGACAGGCGACCAGCAGACAGGGCTTGCTGTCGATCGCGCGGGCGATCACCACCTTCTGCTGATTGCCTCCGGAGAGGTTGCGAGCGAGGGAGTTGGCATCTCGGGAGCCGACGCGCACATCATACTCCTGAATCATCTGCATGGCGCGGCTGAACAGGCGCGAGGCGTGCAGCACCGCGCCTCCGCCCCACTCCGGCGCGTTCTCATGCCCCAGCAGATAGTTCTCGGCGATGCTGAAATCCATGACCATCGCGGCCTTATGGCGGTCTTCGGGAATATACGCGATGCCCAACTGCTGCCTCTGCCGCACGCTGAGCGGATTGAGGAGTGTGTCGCCGCTCTGGGCAGTCAAACGCAACTCCCCACTTTCCGCACGCCGCAATCCGACGATCGCTTCGGAGAGTTCGCGCTGCCCGCTGCCGTCCACCCCGGCGATGCCCAGGATCTCACCGGCCCGCAGTTCCAGTCCCGCATTCTGCACGGCGACAGCATGGCGGGCATTGCGCACCGTCAGGTCGTGAATGCGGAGAAGAGTCTGCGTCGTGGGGGAGGAAGTTACCGAAGCGGCGCTGTTTTGGACTTGCGTGGCGCGTTCGCCGATCATACAGCGGAGGAGTTCGTCCGGATCGGTATCGGCGGTGCGGAAGTCGCCTGCATTGCGCCCGCCGCGCAGCACGGTGACGGCGTCGCTATGGGCCATCACTTCCCGCAGTTTGTGGGTGACGAAGACGACGGTCGCGCCCTCCATGACAAGCGAGTGCAGGAGGGCAAAGAGCGCATCGGCCTCCTGTGGAGCCAGAGTCGCGGTCGGCTCGTCGAGGAGGAGCAGGTTGGCGCCGCGAAACAGCGCCTTGAGGATCTCGACCTTCTGCTGCGCCGCGACCGACAGGCGTTCGGCGCGCTGGTTCAGTGTAAGATCCTGTAGTCCTAATCGTGTCGCCAGTTTCGCTATCCGCTCGGCGGCCTCGCGGCGGTTCAGCAGTCCGCCCATTTCGAGCGGTTCCGCGCCCAGCATCACATTCTCGATCACGGAGAGCGCGGGGATCAGCGCATAGTGCTGGCTCACCAGCCCCACCCCACGCCTGATCGCATCCGCCGGACTGTGCAGCGCTTGCGTCACATCCTCGCCGCGCAGGGTGATCCTGCCCTCATCCGCCCGGTAGAGTCCATACAAAACATTGAGCAGGGTCGATTTGCCCGCCCCGTTCTCCCCGATAACCGCGTGGAACCCGCCCTCGCGCACGCTCAGGCTCACCTTATCGTTCGCCACGATCCCCGGAAACCGCTTGGTGATCTGCTCCATACGGATCAGAAAGTTGGCAGAAGAGACAGGCGTCGGCAGAGTCGGTGCGGGAGTATCGGACATAGTCGGTAGGGGCGCAGCTTTCCAGCAAAGTGAGATACGCTATTTTAGCGGAAGCAACCTCTTGCTGTCAACCGTCCGGCAAGGGGAAGCGGCGGAACTGGGCGGCGAGGGAGTGCAGGCCCTTGCGCACGACCTCCGGATCGACGTTCTTGTCGAACTCCAGCCAGGATCCGGTCTCCCAGAAATCGCGCGCTTTCACGGAGGCGGGAATGGCGTCCTCTTCCTCCTGTAGTAACGGACGCACACGGCGGTAACCGTCCAGGAAGGCATCGCAGGCGGCTTTGATGCCGGGATTCTGGATAGTGTCGTCGCGCAGAGGCCAGAGGAAACCGCTGAGATCGTAGACACGCATTCCGATACCGGCATTGCTGAAGTCGAAGAAGGTGAGCTGGTCGCCGTCACCGGCGGCATTGAAATGGCAGTTTCCCTGGTGCAGATCCCCATGGATCGGACCGAACGCGCCATCCACATGCGGTATCATGGCGAACAGAGATGCGGTACGCTGGGCGGTTTGGGTCAGGGTCTGCCAGGCTGCGGCGTCTTCCGGATCGGTGTCCTCCAGGAAGGGGCGGATGCGGTCCAGAGGATCGTAGAGCAGCCGTTTAGCGTCGAAGATGCGGGGATCGGTGGTGGGATAGAGACTGTCCGCAGCCAGATGCATCTGCGCGAACGAGGCTCCCAGCAGGTGGGCGCGTGATGGCGTGGTCGGCCACTCCACGCCTCCGTCCGCGAAGAGAAAGAGTGCGACCGGTGCGGGCAGCGTACCCTCCAGCGGCAGCATCTGTATCCAGTCTCCAGCACGATCGGCGACGGGCGCAGCGACGGAGATGCCGCGCTTCGCCAGATGCGCCAGCAGTTCCAACTCATACTGCGCCCACTCAGGATTCTGCCGCCCCTGCTCGCCGTAGATACGCGCGATGAACGGAGTACCGTCCGCTACGATCTTGAACGTCTGATTGCCGTCCCCCGCTGTACGAATCAGCGTGATTTCCGGTTCGGTCATTCCATAAGCATCGATGAGGAGTTGCCGTAAAGCGGCTTCTGTCGGGTCATTCATGAGCGGCTATTCGTCACCATGTCATACATCTCCTGCGTTTGTCACGCAGGAAGCGGTATCCCTTTGGGTATGATAAAGTTATGGAAAACACAACATCGCCTGGGTCGCTCTCTGAGGCGCAGATCGCGGAGTATTACCGCGAAGGCTATCTTGTCGTGGCGGACCTTGTGCCGCACGCAGCTATCGATCGTGTCATGGAAGAGGCGAAGAAAGTCGCTTTTGTGGCGGGAGGAGGCTGGACGCCTAAGATCTTCGAGCCGCTTCGCCCGGAACAGGACGCTGCCCTTCACCGCCTTCTGGTCGAGCCGCGCATCACGCATACCGTCGAGCAGATCTTCGAGGCTCCCGCACGGGTCTACTATGGGATGCTGGCGATCGTACCACCCCATGGGGGCACCGGACTGCCCTGGCATCAGGACAACCAGTACAATCAGATTCTGGGGAACGCACTGAACGTGTTTATCGCATTGGATGACATCACCCCGGAGATGGCGATGCTCTGGGTCGCGCCGCGCAGTCATCGGCTGGGAGTGCAGCCCTCCAAAACCAATACGACCACTGCGCCGGGACATCGGGAAGCCGTCGTCGAACCGGAGAACGGAACTCTCTTACCCGGTCTGAAAAAGGGCGATGTCTGTATTTTCGATCGTTCGACCTACCATCGCACACTGCGCAACGAGAGCGCACTGCCACGCTATGCCTACGCCGCACAGTATATGGCAGACTACTCCCGCCGCGCCGAAACCGGGGAGAAAGATCCGGTCAAGCGCCTGGTCACAGAGATTCGGGCGGAGTGGCAGGCACAGGCAGACGAGGAGTAGATCGGATATGACCTCAACCACACCCTCTGTGAAGGACAAATAGCGGTAAGGACACGAAGTTGGACGGAAAGATCCAACCCATCTTGACAATCCATCAACTTGTAAGTATAATCATTACAAGCAAGGGAGGGGTCGTCGATGCGTATTGCCAGTCGGTTCGCGATCGGGGTACATATTCTGTCGCTTTTGGGGACGGAATCGGCGAGCGAGAATACGTCGGATTGGATGGCGGGCAGCATCGGCGTGAGTCCTGTAATCGTGCGGAATGTGGTAGGGATGCTACGACGGGCAGGTCTTGTCACCACCCGACAGGGGGTGGCGGGCACACATCCGGCAAAGGCGCTCTCCGAGATCACTCTGTTGGATATCTATAGAGCGGTCGAGGCAGTTGAGGAAGGCGAACTGTTTGCGCTCCACTCCAACCCGAACCCGCAGTGTCCCGTCGGAGCCAATATCCAGACGACCCTGCAAGACGTCTTTAAGGAGGCGCAGCAGGCGATGGAGGCCCGGCTTGCCGCGACCACCCTGGAGCAGGTCGTCCATAATCTGCACAAATCGGCTCTATCGCGATAGAATCTACAACATCAGGCTTGGGATCAAGCTATTTTTTATGTTCCCACTTGTAATAACACATGTTACAAGACGTGCTCCAACAGGGATCGCCCCTGAATTCAACGCATGTATGGCCCCACTGAACTGGCGGCGAAAGGACAGCATCATGAAAATTGCTCTTTATGGCGCGACAGGCGCGATCGGTCAGCGGATTTTGCGAGAGGCGCTGCAGCGCGGTCATAGCGTGACGGCGATTGCGCGAGATCCCTCGAAACTCACCGACCAGAATCCTCAACTTACCACGCGGGCAGGAGATATTCGTGAGGCGCAGAGTGTGGCTGAGGCGGTGGCAGGACACGATGCAGTCGTCAGCGCCGTTGGCCCGCAGCATGGAGCGGGTGAAGGCACATCGCTTTTTGTGGAGGCGGCACGTACACTCCTTGCGGGTCTCCGTCAAGCAGAGGTGAAACGCCTGGTAGTGGTTGGAGGTGCGGGCAGTCTGGAGGTCGCTCCCGGAGTAAGAATGGTAGACACGCCCGAATTCCCTGCGGCCTGGAAAGGGGATGCACTGGGTCAGGGGGATGCCCTGGAGGTCTATCGTCAGGAAGCAGGCGATCTCGATTGGACCTACTTCAGTCCGGCGGCGATGATCACGCCCGGAGAACGCACCGGCCACTATCGGAGCGGCATCGATCAACTTGTCGTGGATGCGGCAGGCCAGAGCGCTATCTCGATAGAGGACTACGCGGTCGCGCTTCTGGACGAATTGGAAACTCCGCAGCACATCCGACAACGCTTCACCGTCGCCTATTAGTCCCCTTCCCCCCTGAAGCAACGGCGGCGTACAGCCGTGCCGTCCTGGAAGACTCTCCAGGACCGCGCGGCTGCATTTTCAGCCAAGAGTCAGAGCCGAGATGCATCGGCTCTGACTCTTCGGGTTGAGATAGTTTTTGATTGTGTTATGTGAAGATGCGGGAAAACGTCTTGATTTCACCCTCGCAAAGTAGTATAGTCATGAATAGTATATCCATGACTATACTAGGCACCATGTCGCTAGTAGGATGCCTATGAGCCAGTCACTTTTTTATAATCGGATTCAAGAAAAACAGGTCTTACAGGAAGCCCTCACATCGTCACGCAGCGAGTTATTGATCCTCTATGGAAGGCGTGGTGTCGGTAAAAGCGCCCTGCTGGAACGGATTCTGGCAGAGAGTGGCAACAACTATGTTTTCTACCGGGCTACACGCAGGACCTTGTCCCTCCAGATGCAGGCGCTCACCGAAGCCACGCGCGAAGCCTTTCCGCAGGCGTTTATCCCCCAGACATTCCTAGACTTTGCTGTATTTCTGGATTTTCTCGCACACCAGGCCCGTGAACTGGAGACCAATGACAAGCAGTCTGTGGTAGCCGTCATTGATGAACTGCCCTACCTGGCCGATGTCGATCCGGGCCTGCTCACGGTCCTGCAAAACTGGTGGGATGCCAACAAACGCAGGCCGAACCTCAAGATTTTTCTGGCAGGCTCTTACGTCGCTTTTATGGAACGGCAGATGCTTGACGCCAACGCTCCACTTTACAACCGACGCACCGGCGCCATGAAACTCGATCCTCTGGACTATGCTGAGGCAGCACTCTTCTTCCCGAACTACTCCTTCCAAGAGAAAATGGAGGTCTTTGCCATCCTGGGTGGAATGCCCTCCTATCTGGAGCAGTTCGATGCGAAGCAGTCGATTGAGGATAATGTCAAGCACACTATCCTGCACCGCAACACCTATCTCTCTGAGGAGCCGGATTGGCTGCTCCTGGAAGATCTGCGTAAGGACACGCTCTATGGCTCTATCCTGCAGGCGGTCGCCCGAGGAGAACGCAGACCCTCCGATATAGCCAGGGCGATCGGCAAAAACTCCGCGCAGGACATCGCGCCCGCCCTGGAAACGTTGCGTGACCTGGGCCTGATCCTCCGGGAAGTACCGGTCACAGAGATTCGTCAGAGCCGTTCGCGTACCTCCCTCTACTGGGTAGCGGACAACTACCTGGACTTCTGGTATCGTTTTGTCGATCCTGCACGCAGTCTGATCGCGCGTGGATTGGGCGCACGCCTCTGGGAACAGGATATCCAGCCCGGCCTGCAGGCGTATATCTCCCGTCCGACCTTCGAACGAGCTTGTCGCCAGTTTCTGTGGCGGGCATTGGCGGCAGGTACACTGCCGCCGGAGTTGCGACTAACGGAGGTCGGCACCTGGTGGGGCGCTGGTGATAAGGAACTTGATGTGGTCGCCCTTGATGCGCAGGGCTCGGTTGTGCTGGTCGGCTCCTGCAAATGGACAAACGCCCCGATGGACGTCGCCGAATACGCCGCACTGCTTGCGGATGTCAAAGCGGTTGCACCCGATCTGAAGCTGGAACCGAGCAAAGTTGGAACAGCAGAAGGGCCACGGTTAGCGCTGTTCTCGCGCTCGGGCTTCACACCATGGCTCGAAGAACTGGCCGCTCAGCAAGCGCCACCATGGTTGCTTCTCTTCACGCTGGAAGATCTCTACCACCTGTAGACGGCGCTCTTGCCTCTGTAAGCCATTGCGAGGAAGCTTTCATTTTAGTACACCCTATTGCGACAGCCCCACCGAAACCGGTGGGGCTGTCGCAATAGGGAGGGGAGATCTCTTACGGCTTCGGTAGGAGCAGCGGCTCTTTGTCTTCCCAGTTCTTGATGAAATCTTGTTGGCAGGGCTTCATCGGGGTTTTGCCGGGGGCGATGAACTTCCAGTAGTTGCCGATCTCTTCGTTCAGAGCATCGTGGTTCCAGCCGTCCAGCGAGTGGCGGACCAGTGCGGCCATCGTGCCGGTGCGCCCTACCCCCGCGGTGCAGTGGATGAGGACCGGCCAGTTCGCCGGGTTGGTCACGGTATCCATCAGGAGTTTCGCCTGCGCCTCGGTCGGAGCATGATCATTGATGATCGGAATGTAGACATAGTTCACGCCGTCCGGAATCCGATCTTTATCCTGCGGAAACTCGACCCGAAAGTTGATGACCGTTTTCAGCCCCTGGGCCGCCAGCGCCTTGTAGCCCTCTTTACTCGGCTGGCCGGAACGCCAGAAGACATCGTTCAGTTTGCCGAAGTTCGGCACCCCTTTGAGGGGAGTTTCGATACGATGGGTCGGGCCGCTCGATGCCGGCCAGAGATCCTTGAGCGTTTTCGGCGCGGCGGCGACCGGGGCCGTGGCACTGGTCACCGGGGCGCTTGCAGCAGGCAGAGAGGCCACATCCTGGCACCGAGCGAGCGGTGCGAGAGCGAGCAGGGATAAACACAGGATGCTTCGAGTGAGGTTCATACGCGAGATTTCTCCTTGCAGACTAACTTCGATTGCGGTATCAAAACTTGCGTAGGTTATTGTATCACATAGAAACGGCGTCTGCAGGAGAATTTTCAGCGCTGCGGCGCGCTCAGGCTCCCGCCGGTACCTTCTGTAAAAACTCCGCGATTTTGGCGCGGAAGGTAGCCACGAACGCCGCGATATCGGCCCGGGTCTGAGGCGACAACTCTTTCTCCCTCGCGGCTTTAATCTGGGTGGGATCTCCCGAGGCGTAGGCCTTGTTAAGCCCCGGCGTAGCGTAACCGGCATCGAAAGCCGCCTGGATCTCCGGCTCGGTCAACCTGGTCAACTGCTTCCGAAACCACTGCGCGTGGGTCAGTGGAATGTGCTCGTGCAGCCTGCCCTGCGAGTGAATAACCGCGGCGAAGTTCAAATCCACGGCATCTTTGGAGACGCGCTTGATGACGACAGGATCTTTCTGGTAGTCGGCGAGCACGAATTTACGTCTGGGACCACCGGCGAAGGTAGCGCCCAGATCGCTGACGATATACCAGTTTTCCGGCCCGTTCGGCCCGGTCGTATGGTAGACCTTGCAGTTCTTGGGCTGCGCATCCCAGTTGCGCACCAGCACCTCGAAGATCAACAGCCCGGAGAGCTGCTCCGGCGGCACACCGGGATTATGGGCCTCATCCCAGGTCATGTCGTCGCCCTTCGCATCTTTGACAGGCTCATCGTCCTTATTGTGCCGTTTGAAGCGCGCGCCCGTGTCAAAAGTGCCGTTCGACTTGATCACGGTCTTCAGGATGCCGACCTTCTTGTCGTTGGGATTGTAGTCCTGGATCGCTCCGGACTGCACGTAGTAGCCCTCCGCCGCGCCGAAACCCAGCGCCCAGGCCAGTCGCGGGGCGATCGTATCGGAACGGTTCTCTTCCCCGAACTTCGCGGTCCATTTTACTTTATTACTGTCGGTCACTTTGGCCTTGGCGGTGGTGGCGATGCCGTTCATGTCCGGCTCAAATTTCGCGAACGGCGGGGCAGGCAGGCGCGACACTGGGTCCGGCGAGAGGCTGGCCGCGCCCCAATAGACTTTGCTCGGTGTCAGAGGTCCCCGATCCTGCCATATTTTAGCCACGCCAGGGGGGAGTCCCGACTTCTTGACTTTGCCGGCTTTGGATCTCCCCGAAGCCTTCGCCCTCTCCGGCGTCGGCGGTGGGGCTTGACCGGCTTGCACGGATTGGAAAGCCGTCACGCTGAGGCCCGCGAAGGCTGCAAGCAACGATGCGCCGGCTATTTGAGCAGAGAGTGTTTTCATATTATCCTCGATGTCGTGCGAGAGTGATCGGGTCTTTCAACCCGGAAATTGCTGTAAGAGAGGCAGCGCCATCAGGCCGCCTTCGGAGAGGCCGCCGCAGGAGCGGCGTTGGTGACGAAGCCGCTCGCCTCTTCATAGAGTTTCTGGTAGAGGCCGCCGGCGTTCACGAGCGTGTCGTGCGTGCCCTGTTCTACCAGTTTGCCGGAATCCAACACATAGATCCGATCCGCTTTGACCGCCTGCGAGAGGCGGTGCGTGACGCTGATCGTCGTACGCCCTTTGGAGAGTTCGGCGAGGGTCTCCAGGATACCGGCTTCGGTTTTGGGGTCCAGGGCGCTGGTCGCCTCGTCCAGGATCAGGATGCGCGGATTCCGCAGGAAGACCCGTGCGATCGCAATACGCTGTTTCTGGCCGACGCTCAGGCTCGCGCCGTTCTCACCGGGGATCGTGTCGTAACCGGCGGGCAGCGTCCGGATAAAGCTGTCGAGTTGGGCCGCCTTCGCCGCCGCCACAATCTCGGCATCGGTCGCGTCAGGTCGCGCCAGGGAGATGTTTTCACGCAGGGTCGTGTTGAAGATAAAGGTCTCCTGAAAAACCAGCCCGATCTGTCCGCGCAGAGAGGCCAGCGTCACATCCCGTAAGTCCTGCCCATCGAAGCGCACGCTGCCCTCTTCGGGGTCCCAGAAACGCATCAGGAGGTTGACGGTCGAACTCTTGCCGCCGCCGGAGAAGCCGACGATCGCCACATGTTTGCCCGCAGGGATCGTCAGGGAGACGTTGGAAAGAGCCGGGCGCTCGCCTCCATAGCGGAACGTGACGTTCTCCAGTTGGATCTCATGGGTCAGCGGCGCGAGGGTGACCGCATTCGGCTTCTCGCTGATGGTGACCGGCTCGTCGAACAGTTCGGAGACACGCTCCATCGCGCCCGTGGCCTGCTGGAGCGTCTGGCCGATACCGGCCAGAGAGGCGATCGGGCCGAAGATCGAC
>Ga0207705_10001337_pt1 | contig 19754 bp, 21 predicted proteins | sample KBSC13metaG_FD_184314 | JGI IMG/M metagenome (GOLD analysis project Ga0207705, IMG submission 184314) | Corn rhizosphere microbial communities from Kellogg Biological Station, Michigan, USA - KBS C1-3 metaG (SPAdes) (version 2) | ecosystem: Host-associated > Plants > Roots > Rhizosphere > Soil ... | reverse complement strand
ACGTAATAACCGTACTATTGAAAGAAATGTCGGTAAATACAGAGCCCGAACCCGACCTAAAGTAACTAAAAATCAAAGAGATGCGATATGAAATCCCTTAACTTAATGACATTGGCCGCAAGCCTCCCGGCTTGTGGCCCGCAGACAGGTAATCCGCCTTTCATGTAACGAAATTTCCAATTACACCCCGAATCACTATTTTTAAAGCATGAGCCGTAATTACAAATTTCATAATCCGCAGGGTTTGTACTTTGTAAGTTTTGCGACTGTGTTTTGGATAGATGTATTTGTACGGCGAATATATTTCGACTGTATAGTTGAAAATCTTAACCGATGTGTTGATGAGCAAGGCATGGAAATATATGCATGGTGTGTTATGCCGAGCCATATGCACCTGGTGTTCAGATCAAACTTAAAAAAGCCCGAAGAGCTAATAGGCGGTTTTAAATCTTACACTTCAAGAAAACTCGTTGAATTGATTGAAACGAACCTCCAGGAAAGTCGCCGGGAATGGCTTTTGAACGCATTCAGAAAGGCAGGTACAGCCAATTCAAATAATTCGAAGAATCAGTTCTGGCAGCAGCATAATCAACCGATAGAGCTGTGGAGCCCGCATGTTATTCAGCAGAAGATTGACTATACACATAACAATCCGGTAGAGGCGGGTTTTGTTGAAAACGATTATGAATATCTATACAGCAGCGCAAGAGACTATTGCAATATAAAGGGATTGGTTAAAGTTATAATTGATTAGACAAGCAGCTTTCCGGTGATCGGTTGCGTAGTCGGCTGACTTGCATGCGGGCCACAAGCCGGGAGGCTTGCGGCAGCTTGCGTACCTCATACTATTAATTAAAGCAGAACCCGCGCCAGCGTAGATCACTGGAATTTAAACTATTTCTAATTGCGTTAATTCCTTGCCTAATTCCTTTACTCCCTGTAATATTTTATGTACTTGTTTATTGGATGGGACACGTTTACCATTGATATATTCAGATAATAAACTTTTGTGCATCCCAATTCTATTCCCTAGTGCCGAGGTATTTATTTCTGGATAGAATTCAAAGAATGATGGAATGTCAAATTGGAGAGCAATATGGTCTGCTGTTAAATTCGCTTTGTTATTCGCAGACAAGTATAAATTATAAGCCTCTAAGATATTCTTTCTTAACTCGGTTAAGTTATCTCCGGTAGTTGCTATAATTCCATCTTTCTCCTCGCGGTACGCGCTATAACCTGTTGAAGTTTTTTCAACGTTGAATTTAAGGGGTTTCATTGTAAATATCTTTAAAGTTCACTCCTACGCTGACGCACGCGTGTCGCGTGTGCTCAATTACAATTAATAACGCGTGAGCTAAGCAACCAGGTGAGGATGCGCCGGCCTTTGCTTTTTAATACAACCCGCGCCAGCGATAGCAGCGGCAGCCTGCGAAGCAGCTATAGCGGATAGCGCGCCCGGGCGCCCCCTCCATTAAATAAACTGGTGAATCACCGTATTCAACTGATTGGTATTAAACGGTATGGACAGGTAGGCGTTCGCGGAGTTTTCTTTAATGGCCTTACCCATTTTTTGCGAGGCAACTAACATGATGACCGGCGTTTGATTGGTAATGGGATTGGATTTTATTTTGGTGCAAATATTACCTCCCCACTCATTTAGCCAGTAATCGATAATAACCAGGTCGGGGTGAAGCATTTTGATCTCGTTATAGCCAATTTCCCCTATTGAAGTGTATACGTCGAGCTTCAACAGGTGGGCGGAATAATTTAGCGTATCAGCTAACCGTTTGTTGTCTTCTATGATCAATACTTTTTTCGATGCCTCCATAATCAAAACGTTATAAGGCAAGATAGCGTCATTGTTCTGCCCAAATAATGACCTGCGACATTAATAAATATGATAAGGCGGCGTTATTGATAATGAATATTAATTAGCTTGGGCTGTGGCTGGTGTTTTAGTATGCGGCACCGCCCAAAGCCTGGCGAACCCGTGACAATTAATTAAAGCAGAACCCGTGCCAGCGATGGAAGCGGATACCGGCCAATGTCGTTAAGTTAAGGAATTCATACCGGCAATGAACGCGCTCCGTTGACTCACCCGGACATTGCTGCGCTCGTCCGCCCTCTCTTTCGCTGCGCGATAAAGAGGGCAAAACAAGATAAGAATCTCTTAACTTAACGACATTGGGATACCGGCACTTCGACAGGCTCAGTGCAGGCCGCGGTTAAATCCCCGCGTAGTATAAGCGGATAGCGCGCCCGAACCCAACGAGTTGGGGACAGGGGCGCCCAAATATTCCCTCAAAATCATGGTTTACACTTTTTTCACTAATTTTATGTTAAAATATTGATAATCAATTGATTAACTTATGAAAATCAAAAATTATGTAAACCATGTAAACCCAAGCGCTATCCTTTGTATACCAGTTATTTATACTACATTTATAGCTAATCAAACCCTAAAAACCCATGACAAAAAGGACCTTTCACACCACCGTATGCGCTGCATTTGCGGCCCTTGTGCTGGTATCCTGTAACCAGGGCGCCAAACCATCGGCTCCATTTGATGCTGCCGCCACCAAAACCGCCATTGAAGCACGCAACCAGGCTTTTGCCGAGGCGCTGAAAAAAGGCGATTCGGTAGCATTGGCCAATTTTTACACCGATGACGCCCAATTGCTTGGCGGCGGCCCCGCGGTTTCGGGCCACGATAAGCTCGTGGGCGAGTTCGGCGGGCTTATCCGCGCCGGGTTCAACGAAGCTAAATTTACCACGGAGGGCGTTTGGGGCACCGACAGCCTGGTTACTGAAGTGGGACGTGCCGCGTTTTCGAACAAGAACATGCAGCCGATGAGCCAGGGCGCCTACATGGTGATCTGGAAAAAAGCCGGCGGCGAATGGAAACTTTTCAGGGATATGTACAGCGCGGATGCCCCGCCGAAAACGAAGTAGGGTTCCCAAATCCAAGTCATGTCATCTCGAACGATAGTAAGAGAACTTAAACGCCCCGCATAGCGGACTATGCAAGGCGTTTAAGATTTCTCCTCGTTCCTCGTCGAAATGACATATTGTTTACTGCGCCTCGCCCCAACCGCAGTGCGCCACGCCTAATAATGGTACCGCACAAACGCTTCCATGGCCTGGTATTCGGCCAGGCCGAGCTGGTCGTAGACCTGCGCGGTTTCGCGGTTGCGGTCCTCGGCGCGAACCCAGAACTCGCGGGCATCATCACCCGGGAACACCGCCCTGTCCTTCTGCGACTGGTGTTTGAAGATGGCGTTGCGCTTGCGCAGCACTTCCTGCGGCGATAGCGGCACGGCCATTTCTATTTCGTAAGTTTCAAACTCTTTCCATGCACCGCGGTACATCCACACCCAGCAATCGTGCACCCACTCTTCGGTTTTCCGCAGTTCGCGCAGCGCGCCGATCACGATGTTGAAGCATACCAAGTGCGTGCCATGCGGATCGGCAAAGTCTCCTGCCACGAATACCTGCTGTGGTTTTATCTGTTGCAGCAGTTCCATGGTCAATTTGATATCATCGTCGGTTATGGGGTTCTTTTGGGTTTTGCCGGTCTCGTAAAAAGGCAAGGCCTGGAAGTGGATATGGTCGTCGTCCAGCCCGGCAAAGCGCGCGCCGGATATGGCCTCGCTCTTGCGGATAAAGCCCTTCACGTCGCGTATTTCTATCGTATCGATCTGGTTCGGCTGCTTGGTGGCCAGGAAGGCGCGCATATCCTCATACAGCTTTTTCAGGTGGCTGTTATCATCGCCGATGCTGCAGTTAAAGTCGATAGCAAACTCCATATAGCGCAGCACATCGTCGTCCCAAACCGCGGTATTGCCCGAGGTTTGGTAAGCCACATGCACGTCGTGCCCCTGGTCCACCAGGCGGATGAACGTGCCGCCCATCGAGATCACGTCGTCATCAGGGTGCGGCGAGAAAATGACGGAGCGTTTGCGCGCGGGCAGGGCGCGCTCGGGGCGCTGCGTGTCGTCGGCATTGGGTTTGCCGCCCGGCCAGCCGGTAATGGTATGCTGTATCTGATTAAAGATGTCGATATTGATATTGTAGACAGGACCTTGTTCTACTGCCAGCTGCGCCATGCCGTGGTTGTTGTAATCCTCCTCGGTAAGCTTCAGCACGGGTTTATCCAGTGTGGTGGACAGCCAGATGACGGCTTTCTTCTTCATCACGTTGTCCCATACGCAGTCCTTCACCAGCCACGGCGTGTTGAAACGCGTGAGCTCCGAAGCAGCGTCGGTATCCAGGATAAACTCCACGTGGTCGGACAGTTGCAGGTAGGTTGCCGGCACATCGCCCGAAATGTCGCCTTCCACCGCTTTTTTAATGATCGGGGCCTTCTTGCCGCTCCATGCCATCAGCACGATCTCGCGGGCTTTGAAGATGGTGCCTACACCCATGGTAATGGCCTTGGTGGGTACGTTCTGTTTGCCACCGAAATCGCGCGATGCGTCGTTACGGGTCAGGTCGTCCAAAGTAACCAGGCGTGTACCCGAGTTTGGCGCCGAACCCGGCTCGTTAAAACCAATGTGGCCCGTACGACCAATACCCAGTATTTGCAGGTCGATGCCGCCCAGCGCGTTGATCTGGCGCTCATATTCCAAACAAAAAGCGGGAATATCGTCCTGTTTCAGCGTGCCGTCGGGAATATGCACATTGGCGCGTACGATGTCGATATGATCGAACAAATTCTCGTTCATAAAGGTCACGTAGCTTTGCGCCGCCTTCGGCCGCATGGGGTAATATTCGTCCAGGTTGAAAGTAATTACGTTCTTGAAGCTCAGGCCTTCTTCCTTATGCAGCCTCACCAGTTCGGCATATACACCGATGGGCGTCACGCCTGTTGCCAGGCCCAAAACGGCTTGTTCGCCGCGGTCGGCTTTGCTGCGCACCAGGTCAGCAATGCGGTGCGCCACGGCAACGCTGGCCACTTTCTGGTTAGAGTATACGGTTACCGGGAGCTTCTCGTACCGGGTTTCTTCCAATAAATTTAATCGAGCCATTGGTATAATCTAGGTATAATTTGTAAGTCTTCTTTTAAGCTGAAAGCTGAAAGACCAAAGCTAAAAGCTTTTTTTTCATTGTTTTATATTTTTTGTTTCGGCCTTAAGCTTTATCCTTTCTTTCTGCTTTTCGCTTTCTGCCTTCTGCTTTTTGCTTTCCGCTTATATAAAGGTCAAAAAAAATCCCCGCAATGCGGGGATTCAATCAAACCAATTTAACTATCAAATTATTCCACATGAGAGGTGAAACAATAAGGAGATCTTTTATTCTGTATTTCAACATGGTCAGTAAAGGCCGGCTTAACAACAAAATGTGTTTGTTTCTTAAGCTAATACAAACCTAAAACAAAATATCGAAAGGTGCAAGCACTTTTTAAAATTTTTTAATAAGTTAACATTTGTGGATTTCGCCAGGCTTGGGGCGAGGCGCGTGGCGGAGGGCGCTTAGCTTAATTTTCTGAACCAGAATTCACAGAATTTAAGAATCAACAGAATTTTGGTAATTCGGTAATTCTATAAAATCGGGTTCAGACTAATTTGGGCGCCCGGGCGGGCCATTCATTCATACGCCTGCAAGCATTACGCTCGCGGCCGGTATCCATTGCTGTCCCTGGCGCAATTGTCTGAACTAATATTCACAGGATTTGAGGATGACCATAATTCAAATCGGTGAAATCACGATCTAATCGGTGAAATCACTTCTTCACCACCGGAAACGCCACTATCCTCACCTTCGTAAACCCATAAGGTATCAGCGTAATAGTATGCACCGTATCGCTCACCGCCCCGCGGTATTCGCCGTCGCGGTCGGTGACGGGCTGGTAGGCCACGCCGCCGGTCAGCTTCCAGTCGGGTATTTCGCGGGCCGTAGCCGTGATCTCGATCGGCGCATGCGCCTCGTTCCATACAAATTTTCCACTAAGCGACTTCACTGAAACCTGCAATGCTTTAGCAGGATCGGCGATGACATTTTGCGTGAGCCCATAATTCCAGTTAGCGGTTGGATACACGCTGAAATAATCGCCTTCATGAGCATCAGTAGCTTTTTCCCAGCGTTCGCCCAATTTTAACGCATATACCAGCGGCCCGCGTTCTACGGCCCTTGAGTTGCGCCCCCAGTTGGAAGTGCTTACCTGCATGGGAAGCTTAAGATTAAGTTTATCGCCGTTTTTCCAGGTCCTGCCAACGTTGACGAGCTGCCCGCCTTTGGCGCGCTGCAGTTCTTTACCATTCAGGGTAACGATACCTTCCGCGCACCACGACGGTATCCGTAGTTTCCAGTCAAACTCAGCAGGTTTTGGCACGGATATTTCAAATCCTATCTCATCCCCGAAAGGGTAATCCGTCACTTCGTTAATACTCACTTCCGCGCTGTTTTTGCCAACGGTGGTGGTCAGCTTATTCGGTCCGTAAACAAACGAGGCAATTCCATTCTCCTGCGTCTTGTACCACAGGTGCTGCGCGTACTTGGTCCAGCCCTGGTGCATATTGGCCAGGCAGCAGGTATAGCCACTGCGCATGCCGAGCACATTGTTCATTTCCCTGCCAAATGGCAGCGAAAAATCGAAAACTCCGCGGGCAATGATGGGCTGGTTAGCCACCTGGAAGTACTGCTTATTATTGTAGTCATCGGTAGTTTGCGACGGCAGCGCGTTAAAAGTGATGCGCTCCAGCGCGTCCATATAGCGCATTTCGCCGGTTACGGCAATATCTTCTTCCAGTGAGAACATATCTTCCACGATGGCACATAGCTCGGTGCCCTGCGTAGGCTCGTTGCCGTGCAGGTCCTCATCAGCTGAGAAGGCGCCGTTGGGCAGGCCGTGCAGCGTCATGATATCATTAAAACCGGTCTTGAGATCGGTTAGGTAGGTGCTGTCGCCCGTGCGTTGAAACTTCAATGCTGGGTCCTTCAGCGCCATGCCCACGTTTACGCCATGCCTGCACATCCAGTCCGAATCGTTTTGATGTGCCGCAGCATTGATCACCCAGTCGCGCCCGCCGAGCCAGCTGCTCCAGGCATAGCACTGATGGTTCAGTTCATCAGCAAGGTCCAATAATTTTTTGTCACCCGTTTTCGCGTACAGCCACTGCGCCACCATGACATTTTCCGTCCCCCGCGATTGCGCCCAGTCGGTCCAGTGGTTGATGGGGCATTTCTTCAATGCCTCCAGTTCGTAATGAAAATAATTGGTTAGGAATTTGATCACGCGTTCGTCGTTGCTGGCGGTATAATATTGCTGCAGGGCTTTCAGCATCACCATTTTGGGCCACCAGTCCTCCCCTTTTTCGGGGTTTGCCAATGTAATAACTACCCCGCTGTCGCGTTCGGCTTTGGTGATCGGTCCGAAATAACCCGAGGGCCTTTGATGGTCTATCGTCCAGTTAAGGTACTTTAAGACTTTCGCCTTCAGCGTGGCATCATCCAAAAGATAAGCCAGCGGCACCGCGCCGTCCAGCCAGTAAGGTGTTTCTTCCCAGCCGTCGCCTTTGCCGCCAAGCCAGCCGTTGTCGTTTTTGAGTTTATTGTAAACTTCGTCCAAATGCCCGGTGGTGCCGTCGCGCATGATCTCCAACTGATCGCGCAGCCAGCCTGTTGGGTGGATCGCACCCAAACGCATGTCGGTATAAAGTGGTTTTACAAAATGACCGGGCTTGTCGGCAGTTTTATAAGATGTTAAGGCGCACAGGATAATGAGCGCGGGTATCAATTTTCGGAACATAAGCAGCTAATTGGCAGGTAAAGCTACCATTTTTTGCGCCGCGCCCCGGTATTTTATCGCTATTTGTTGGTGTAGTAGCTGTCGGAGACCATAGCATTTGGACCGATGCCGTAAGCTACGGTATGAATAAGCAAAGTATTGCTGTCGGGCATCGAAACCGTATTAGTGACCGAGCCACCGCCAGGACCCTGCACGCTCATTTGCGGCCTCATGGCAAAATTTGATCCAACCGCAGTATAAACATAATTGCTTACCAGCTGAGGGATTGCTTGTGGAACCTGATTTCCGGGTACAGCCTGGAAATAATAATGATCTATGCTCACTGCGCAGCTGCCATCATTGTTAAACACGGCGTAATCAGCGGGAGTAAACGGCGACAGGTATGTAGTGTCGCTAAGCTTGTTGCCGGCAGGGTCCTCTACATAAGTTACTACTTTGGTTTCCTGCCATCTGCCTGCAATAGATGCTATAGGACCGGAATGCCTGGCTGTTGAAGGGGCGTTGGTGCCCGCTTGTTGTACCTCTTTGCTGCATGAAACAAGGGCTAATGCCGAGGCAATAATTGCGATAGGTAAATACTTGACTATCATTTCGTTGAAAAGGCTAATTGAATAATATAGGGTTTATACGAAATGCCAATTCAAATAGTTACCGGCACATTCGTGTCCAGTAAGAAAAATTTAACGCTTATAGTAAGGTCCGGCTGCTTATTTAGAATAATAAGCTTCGGCTATATTGTAAAACTGGTGGTTGTCAAAGGTTGAACGAATAAGCACGTCGTTTCCACTTAACGAGGCGGTATCCGCGGTAATAAAGCCGCCGGGATTTGTTGTGGTGGTTGGGATCGTCATCACGTATTTGGATCCTACCCTGATGTAATTGAATTTCACTGTGGCGACGTTGGCTGCAATATTAAGGTCATACAACGGGTAGGGATAGAAAAGACCGATAATAGCAGTGCCGCCATTATTGACCTGCGCATAATTTGTACTATCGAACCGCGAGCGCTGAAAGGTGGTGTCGTTAGAAATAACGCCCGAATAGCTTTGGTTATACATACGCAGTTTTACCTGCTGCCATTTACCGACGATCGGATAATCGTTTCCTTTTTTACAGGCTACCAGGCCTGAAACCAGGCCAATAATCATTATGATATTTCTTGCTTTCATCGTCGTCATTTATTGTAATAGGAATCCGTTATCGTTTTATATAGAACACTCGGGTTGAGGTAGCTGGTAACGGCGTGAAGGACCACAGTGTTTGACGAAACGCGTGATGCTGTATAAACAGTGGAAACACCCGAAATAATATAAGGAGCTGTATGTGCAGGTGTGACCAAAAAACCCGTCCCCGATTGAGCATAAGTATACTCCCAGGTATCCTGGACCTTACTTACCTGTTCGGTAGTGCTTACAACGCAGATTCCATTGCTGTAGAATTCCACATAATCAAATTTGCCAAAAGTATCTGACTGGTAAGTGGTATCGCCTGATACGGCCCCGGTGGTTATATCCTGGTTATACACTCGCATTTTTACCTCCCGCCATTTGCCCATAATTGTCGAATTATCCTTTTTGCAGCCAATTGACAGGGTTATAAGTACTATAAAGATCAGGATAGGCGTAAATTTCATTTCGCAGGATATAAGGTCATTATTTACATTACGGTAGGGCCCACATAAATGCAACATCCGATTCTAAGCTATTTTCCCCAGCGCCTGCTCCAAATCCTTAATTAAATACTCCGGTTCTTCCAGCCCCACGTACATGCGTATCAATTGCCAGCGGTTATATTCGCCGGCATCGTATTCATCTTCGGGTATGGCCGCTATGGATGGGATGATCAAACTTTCGTGCCCCCCCCAGGATACCGCCATCAGGATATGCTGCAGCGAATCGCAAAAGGTCTCTATCTTCTTCAGCGCCGGGTCCTTCAGCGTAAAGCTGAATAAGCCGCCACAGCCCTGCATTTGCTTCTGCCCAAGCTTATGTTGCTTAAAATCCTCCCTGAACGGCCAGATCACCTTGTCCACAAGCTGGTGTTTTGCGAGCCATTCGGTGACAACCTTTGTGCTCTCAAAACTGCGCTGTATACGCAGTGGAAGGGTACGCAGGCCCCTGATGAGCAACCAGGCCGAGTGCGGCGAAAGCGCCGGGCCTATCGTCATAAATTCGTGGTCGAATATCTTTTTGATCAGTTCTTTACTCCCCGTTACCACGCCCGCCACCACATCCGAATGCCCGCCGATATATTTAGTGGCCGTTTGTGCCGAAAGATCGATACCCAACTCAATAGGTCGCTGGTAAAGCGGACTGCAATAACTATTGTCGATCATGGTCAGGATACCTTTGGACTTAGCCAGCGCGGCGACAGCCTTAAGGTCCTGCAATTCGTAGGTGAAGGTATTCGGACTTTCGAGATAGATCAGTTTGGTTTCCGGGCGGATAGCGGCCTTGAAATTTTCGATATCCGTACCATCGATAAAAGTAGTCGTCACACCAAATTTCGGCAGCAGGTTTTTGAAGAGCTTGATGGTCCAGCTATAGGGATTCTCGACCGATACGATATGGTCGCCCTGCTGCACCAGCGCCAGTATCGGTACGCTAATAGATGCCACGCCGCTGCTGAAAACCAGCGCGTCTTCCGCGCCATCCAGCGCGGCCAGCTTTTTGCGCAGGATATCCAGCGTAGGGTTGTTCCCGCGAGAATACAGGTCGAAGTAATACTCATCAGCCAGCGCGTCGCGGAAATCTTTAACCGTTTTAAAAGTAAAGTTGCTGGTTTGGATAATAGGCGGAGAAACGGCATTAAAGTAATTCTCCCGATCCTCGCCCAGTTCGTTCAGTATATAAGAAATGTCCATTGTTATATAGGGGGTATTTTGTTCGTTTTATAGGTACAGAGATAATAAATGCCCAGGCCCACCACATAACAGCCAAGACATATCAGCGCCGCGTAAGGGTTTTCCCGGAAAGTAATAAATATATTAATGGTGACGAACCAATACGATATAATAAAAATAAGGGGTATCAGCGGGAACCATTTGATAGTGTAAATTTTGGAAATATCCATGTCTTTGGTTTTCTTTCGCAGTATAAAAATGGCCAGCGCGGCAATGGAAAGCCCGATCGTATCAAAAAACATCACATATTTAAGTAACGTGCTGAAGGTATCGACGAAAAATAATACTACCAGGGTGAGTGCCACAAAAAAGCTCATACCAAATTCCTGCACCTGCGTTTTTGGGTTCACTTTTTTAAATATCGGCGGCAGGATGCCGTCGTCGGCCATGGCGTAATAAACGCGGGGATTGGAAAGCACATTGACATTCACAAAAGCCAGTACGCCGCCAAACAGCAAAATGGAGGTTATTTTATACCCGGTTTTTCCGAACAATACGCCCATCATTTTTGCCGCGAGCGCTGGTGTTTGCTGCAAGCCGCCGAGGCCGAGCACCTTCAGGTAAGCAAAATTGATGGCCAGGTACAGGAAAATGATCACCCCGATGCCCATCGCGATAGCTTTGGAAGTATTGGTTTTAGCATTGACGATGTCGCCGCCAAAATTGATGGTTTGCTGGTAACCGCCATACGTAAAAAACACGGGCACCAGGCACAATCCAAGCCCTATGATCCAATTATGGTGAGGCATTGTGACCGGCAATTGTGCCGGGTAGGCGTCGCTTCTAAAAACAGCGCAGCAAACCAGCAGGATCAATCCTATTTTAAATGAGATCAGCAGATTTTGCGTGCGCGCGCTTGTTTTAATACCCAGGAAATTGATAATATAAAGAATAAGGACAGAGGCGATAGTGATGATATGCGTACCCGTCGCATTTTGCAGCGAAGCCGGCAACAGGAAGGGCCTGATATAATCTGAACCGATAAGCGCCACCGCGGCAACGGAGGCGGCATTGCTGATCACCAGTACCCAGTTGATCATGAAAGCGAAGGCGGGGTGGTAGCAATAGGAATACACCTTGTAAAAGCCGCCCGTGATGGGATAACGCGACCCGATCTCCGCAAAAGTCAGTGCTCCGCAGAGTGAAACCAGGCCTCCAAAGAGCCATGCGCCCAGGAACACCCACTCGCTACCCACCTCTTTCGCCGTGTCCGACGGGGTAGCGAAAATACCCATCCCAATCACCAGGCTGATGACGATCATCGTCAGGTCGAGGCGGCTTAAACTGGGCTTAATACTCATTTGATCCGAATAGTTTATTTCTTTAAGTTAAATTTTTAACCTTGTATTAATCAAAGCCTTAATTAGTTAACTTTTGTTTAGCCGCGAAATGATATGGCATATATCGCAAAGCAATTTAAACAAATATTGTTCACCGCGATATTTTTGCACATAACTGCTATAGCCCTATCGCAGGCTAAACCGCAAACACCGGTCAGCAACCAGCTCCGTAATTTTTCTAAAGAGACTGCCGACAATTGTCAGGATGTTTAAAAGTTGGCATTCCGATTTCGTCTTAAAGTAGCATATTTGGACTTTGACTCAGTTGTAGCAGTTAACTAATACAACCAATCTAACTACTACAACTTCTACAACTAACGCACAATGGCAGGAGTAATAGATTACAGTGAAGATAGTATCCGGTCGCTCGACTGGAAAGAACATATACGCCTGCGCCCGGGCATGTACATCGGTAAATTGGGCGACGGTTCGGCTTATGATGACGGCATCTACGTCTTACTGAAAGAGATCATCGACAACTCTATCGACGAGTTTGTGATGGGGGCCGGCAGAACCATTGACGTGACGATGAGCGACCATAAGGTTGCCGTGCGCGATTACGGCCGCGGTATTCCTTTAGGTAAAGTGATCGATTGCGTATCCAAGATCAATACCGGCGGTAAATACGACAGCAAGGCTTTTCAGAAGTCGGTGGGTTTGAACGGTGTAGGTACCAAGGCGGTGAACGCGCTTTCCAATAACTTTATCGTGCAGTCCTACCGCGATGGCAAAACAAAGGTTGCCGAATTTGCCAAAGGCGAACTGGTACGCGACGAAGTCGAAAAAGAAACCTCGCAGCGCAACGGCACTGCCATCAATTTTATACCCGACGATACCATTTTCAGGCACTATCATTTTATACCCGAGTTTGTCGAAAATATGATCTGGAACTATGTGTTCCTGAACTCAGGTTTGACGATCAATTTCAACGGGCAGAAATTTCTATCCGAGCGTGGCCTGTACGACCTGCTGATGCGTAACGCGGATACCGAAACCATCCGTTATCCCATTATCCATTTAAAGGGCGAGGACATCGAGATCGCAATGACCCACGGCCAGGCCTACGGCGAAGAATATTATTCTTTCGTAAACGGACAGCATACCACGCAGGGTGGCACGCACCAGGCGGCATTCCGCGAGGCGGTGGTAAAAACTATCCGCGAGCATTATAAAAAAGAGTTTGACGCTTCGGACGTACGCGCATCTATCGTATCCGCTATCGCCATCAAGGTGCAGGAGCCGGTGTTCGAGTCGCAGACCAAAACCAAGCTGGGTTCGCAAAATATAGGGCCCGACGGGCCTTCGGTGCGTGGCTTTATCAATGATTTTGTAAAGAAGGAACTCGACAATTACCTGCATAAAAATCCGGCGACAGCCGATGCCATGCTAAAACGCATCATGCAGTCGGAACGGGAACGTAAGGACATCGCCGGTATTAAAAAACTGGCGAACGAGCGCGCCAAAAAAGCGTCACTGCATAACCGCAAGCTGCGCGACTGCAAACTGCATTTTGACGACACGCACGAGCGCAGGCAGGATACTACACTATTCATTACCGAAGGTGATTCGGCCAGCGGGTCGATCACCAAATCGCGCGATGTGCAAACACAGGCGGTGTTTAGCCTGAAGGGAAAGCCGCTTAACTGTTACGGCCTGACCAAAAAAGTGGTTTATGAGAACGAGGAATTCAACCTGCTGCAGCACGCCTTGAATATCGAGGACGGCCTGGATGGTTTGCGTTACAACAATATCGTGATCGCTACCGATGCCGATGTGGACGGCATGCACATCCGCCTGCTGATGATGACGTTTTTCCTGCAGTTCTTCCCCGACCTGGTGAAGGCCGGGCATGTGTCCATCCTGCAAACGCCGCTGTTCCGCGTGCGCAACAAAAAGGAAACCATCTATTGCTACAGCGACGAAGAACGCCGCAATGCCATTGCCAAATTGGGCACCAAGCCCGAGATCACGCGTTTTAAAGGTTTGGGTGAAATATCGCCGGAGGAATTCGGCCTGTTTATCGGCAAGGATATGCGCCTCGACCCGGTGATCCTGAAAGATGCCAACATCAAAAGCCTGCTGGAGTATTACATGGGCAAAAACACGCCCGACCGCCAGCAGCGTATCGTAAACAACCTGCGCGTAGAGAAGGATGATGAAAGTATTAACCCGACGATAGCAGTAGAACCGGAAGAGGAATTGCCGGCAGCGTGACCGCTGATTTTAGTGATTATTGGATTTCGTTGATAAGATCATGAACGAGGAAAGATTAATAGCAGCAGTTAAAGAGACGCCGGAGGATTTTGATCTTGAAGTGCTGATGGAAAAACTGGTCTTTATCGAAAAGATTGAAAAAGGGCTTGAACAATTGGAATCGGGCAATACGATTACTCATGAGCAGGTAAAGCAAAGAGTAAAAGAATGGTCGAAATAATCTCCATCATTTATTTCGCCAGGAATTGTTCCGAATTAATATGATAACCTAGTATTTTGATCTTCCCCTTTTCCCCGGTGAGCACAATATTTACTTCAGCCGTGCCTTTCTCATAATGGTTTTTGTAGATCAATTGGTATTCGGCCGAATTAGTGGTCCCGCCAACAATACGACTCTTCCAATCGGCTAAACTATCTTTCTGCATGGCGCCGAGTTTATTGTCGGAATAAACAAAAAGTTCTTTAAGCTTTTCCTTTGGCGTATTCACCCACACTGAATCGCTGAATAGGCTATAAGCCGCGTCATAGTTTTTGTTCTTTAGATCTTCGAAAAGCTTGTTGGTTACTTTTTCCGCGGCATCGCGGTCTTCATCACGGTTTGTGCGGGTGGTTGTAAAAGTGCAAGCGATGATGAGCGCAGCCAGTGCCAGTACGACGAATAAGGTTTTAGGTAATTTCATGTTCGTGATAATTATATTTGAAAATAGCGGAATTATCCCAAAAAACAAAAAATCCGTATATTGTATCCCCCATTTACTGGGGGACGAAATGACAGAGCACGAGATCAAAATAAAATTTAACGAATACGCCTCCGTAGAGGAATTAGACAACCAAGACAAAACCCTTTGTGCCGAAGCGGTAAAAGCGCTTGCTACCTCGCACTCCCCTTATTCCAAATTCAGGGTTGGTGTGGCTATGCGGCTGCAAAGCGGGAAGGTATTACATGCCAGCAACCAGGAGAACGTCGCTTACCCCTCCGGCCTGTGCGCCGAGCGCGTGGCGCTGTTCCATTGGGGCGCCAATCATTCAGACGACCCGATAGAAAGCATGGCAGTAACCGCGCAAACAGACGAATTTGAATTGCTAAAACCTGTTACTTCCTGCGGTGCCTGCCTCCAGGTAATGGCCGAATACGAGAAGAAACAGCGTAAACCCATAAAAATGTTACTCTATTGCCAGGGCGGACCGGTATGGATGGCCACAGGAGTTGAAAATTTTTTACCATTTTTGTTTTTTGAAGACCGGTTAAACCACCCTAAATGAAGATCAAATGCCTATTGCTGTTCCTGCTGGCAGGATTCAGCATCAAAACATTCGCCCAAAGCGGCTTTCCGTACGATAACGAGATTCGCGATTTTAAGCACCAGGACAGTCTTAATTTCCCCAAACCGAATGGCATCCTGTTTATCGGGAGTTCGTCTTTCCGTTTATGGAGCGACCTGGAACAGCGTTTCCCTGCTAAACCTATTATCAAACGCGGTGTGGGGGGCTGCGAGCTTTCGAACATCGTCAATTTCTACACGCCTTATATCCTGTTCCCGTATCATCCGCGGAAAATATTTATTTACGCTGGCGAAAACGACATCGCCTACGGTCATCCGGCCGACTCGGTGCTGGTAAATTTCAGGAAGCTGTACCGGATGATCCGTAAAAAACTGCCGAGGGCGCAGATCTATTACCTGTCCATCAAACCCAGCCCCAGCCGCATAAAATACCTGGCCGACGACCTGCGGGCGAACGAGCAGGTCAAAAATTACATCAAAAACAGGCGCAACTGCAAATACATTGATGTGAATGAAGCGATCTATAAACCGGGTACCACACAGCCGGATTCGTCGCTGTTCAAACCCGATTACCTGCACCTGAACAGCAAAGGCTACGACAAATGGCAAAAGGTGCTGGAACCATATGTGAATTGACGTTTACCCTTTCGTCTTCTTGGTCGATGGAGGGTATAAAAATAAAAAAGGCCCCCTCGCGGAGCCTTTTTCATAACTAAACTATTAACTGAACTTATTAATCTGAATGGGGTTAACACTCCCACTATTTTCCGGCAAATTTAAGCCGCGGATGCTACCCTGATTACGGTGATATCCCCTATTTAGTGCGCCCATGCTTCCTATTTTGTGCCACAAATCAGAGGTGGAGGGCTTTCTTAAACAAAGAAGGCCCCTTGCGGAGCCATCTTTACCTTAATAGGTTTGATCTAAGGGACCGAATCAGGCGGCCCCACTATCACAAAATTTAATTGCTTACTCGCTAAGCGTCTTTAAAAAACTCACCTATGTACACTGTTGGGTGTTCGTGTGAGATCAATATCAGTTTAACGGCTTGCCGTCGATGGATCTATTACAGCCTTTACTTCGGCGATAGTGTTTATCGGGAAGTTGCCCATTTTTGCGTGCTGCCGCACCACTTCTTCGCTCTCGGCGATATGGATGCAATAGATCTTATCGTCGGTGACAAAGGATTGTACCCAATGGTAGGGCGAGTCCAATTGATCTACTACAGCACAGGACGTTTGTGCGATACCTTGTAATTCTTCTGCCGACAGGTTTCCCGCGCCCGGGAGATTTCTTTCAATAACAAATTTTTTCATGATGTTAGTTTTGTGGTTTATTTATACCATAAAATTAGATGCTTTAGTGCACTCAGATAACAGGATTATTCCCCATTTAATGCGCGGAGACTCCCTATTTTATGATATCCATGCCGATAGCTTCCCGCACGGCTTTCGTACGCGAGTTTACACCGAGTTTGAGCAGTATGGATGAAATATGATGATCGACTGTTTTGGGGGATATAAAAAGTTTGTCGGCTATTTCCTTGTTTTGCAGGCCCTCCTTTAAAGACTTTAAAACATCAAGCTCCCGGCCGGTTAGATGGGCCGCGTTTGAACGGGTTGTTTTCCTGATGCCACGCGGGATACTTTTGATGCCCGAGCTTCTCATTTCCCGCTCCATCTTTTTATAAACCGCGTCGGCTCCCAGGGATTGGACTATCATCAGCGCATTTTTTTTGTCAACATCGGTACCGCCAAATAATGCAAGCGCCTGTTCGTAAGGGCAGCCCATTTGTTGCCACAACTTTGCTGCTTTAACAGCCATTGCCTGGTTATCCATTTGATAGCCTTCATATATTTCAGGCAGTGATACTGGTTGCATTCTTGCTTTTAATAACCAACAAGCAAATTCACTATTATCATAAATATTGCCCATATGCTTCATCATACCAATGGTTGAATCAATATCTGCCTGTTCTATATATTTCTCCCCGGTTATCCATTCATATTCCAGTAAGGCTACCAGCACGGGGATTATTCTTTGCAGTTCCAGGGTTTCAAATGCTTTTATTTTTGCCTCAAGCAGCAGCGGAAGTGCATCCTGATAACCCTTTCTCATCTTTATTTTTGCCAAAACGATGAGGGCGCCAATTTTTACGATAGGCGCCTGTAACTCATTTTCGATAAGGCGGCACGCCAATCCGTCCGCTTGCTCCCACCTCCCTGTGTTGAGATAGAGTTTTGCCAGCTGCGATGACATATAGGCATACCACGAGTTAAGCTCCATTTTTTGGCAATATGCAATGCCTTCATCGAGTGTTTTTTCCGCAAAGTCATGATCCTTTATTGCCACACTTGTTGTTGCCAAATTAGTGTACGCCCGGGCAGCATGTTCATGGTACATGTTTTTTAACGCCAGCTCGAGACTCTGCTGCAAAAGGGCCCTACCTTTTTGCGCGAACAAGGGCCTCATTATTTGTACAGTCCCTACATTGTTCAGGGTATGCGAAAGAATTTCGTCATCGGCTAATTCCTGGGCAATAGCGATGGTTTTTTCACCCCACAACAAACACTCATCAATCTGGTCAGACAGCATTTTCAATTGCGACATATTGCTGAAAGCCATCGCTTTTGCCTTTGAAGACGGCTGATCCTGTAAGATTTCAATAGCCTGGTTGCCGTAGCTCTCAGCCTGCCTTTTGTTGCCATCAAACCACCATAAGCGCGATAGGAACCGCATACAATCACCAATCTTATCCTTATCGCCACCCTCTTTGTGAATACTCAGCGCTTTTCCCTGGTAAATAATAGCTTCCTTAATTTGGTTGGTCAGATAGCATTCGTAGGCATAGGCCTCATAAAGCGCAAGCCGTTTTTCCTTATCAATGCCCTGGTAATATTCGATAGCTGTGTAAAACAGTTTGGCAGCCTCCGTGTGCGCACCTACCTGTGCGGCTGCTTTGGCTGCAATTGGTGCATATTGCACTACAGTATCATATTCATTGGCATTTTTCGCATGATGGATGATACGCTCAACTTCACCATTCCTTTCAAAATCGTCTAAAAATAGTTCAAGTATCTTTTTATTTAGGGCCACCCGCGTAAGGGGTGATAATGAGGATTCGATAGTTCGCAGGTACAATTCATGCTTAAATAAAATACGTTCCTGCTCCTGCAATAATATTTTCGAATCCAGCAAATTCTCGATCGCTGCGAAATATCCCGTTTCCATTTTTACCAGGTATTTCTCTTCGAATCCCGTGGGAAGGACAGACAGGATTTCCAAAAGGCGCTTCGTCTTTTCTTCGTATCGATTGTATACAGCCAGTATGGAATCTTTAATATTATCCGGCACACCGGGGCTATAACTGGCCAGTATCTCGTTTACATAAAATGGGTTACCTCCCGTGATGTTGTAAACGTCTTCACCGCTGTACCCTTTTCCGGTGGCCATCGTTTCAACGGCCTCTCTAGACAGCAGTGGCAATTGCAAACGCGTAAATGACCCCGGCGGCAACTGGCCTAATACACTCCGCAGTGGGTGGCGCGAATTGACCTCGTTATCGCGGAAGGTGAGTATAAACAGGCATTGAGTAAGCCTGATACGCCTTGCCAGAAATTTAATAAAATCGAGCGTGGCCTCATCAGCCCAGTGAATATCCTCAAATATGACCAGGACAGGTTGCTTCTGACCGCTCAACTCGTGAAATAAACGGCTGAACAAAACGGTACGGTCGGAGGTGTCCAGGTTACTCAGCACATCGCTATGCAACTGGAATACGATATCGTACAGTGGCGCCAGGGGGCGCGGTGCGAATAAGGCGTCGCAGCTTCCCTGTAATATAATGGCCTGACCTTTTTTTTCCAGACAAAAGACCCTTACAAGCGAGGTTTTACCTATGCCTGCTTCCCCACTGATCAGCATACAATGCCCCTCGCCGGCCACCATATTTTCAAATGACGTTTGCAGGGATGCTAAAAACCCTGCCCTTTCAATCAGTTCCATATTTTCTGCCTGAAAAGTGGTTATTTGTTTAAACAAAATAATAAAAAACTTTCCCCATTTACCCGGGTCAATGGAAATAACAATCGAATAAACATTAAGATTATCCGATTATCTCCATATGTATTGCTTCCCGCACGGCTTTCGTACGCGAGTTTACGCCGAGCTTGAGCAGTATGGATGAAATATGATGATCGACTGTTTTGGGGGATATAAAAAGTTTGTCGGCTATTTCCTTGTTTTGCAGGCCCTCCTTTAAAGACTTT
>Ga0207705_10001336_pt1 | contig 19754 bp, 13 predicted proteins | sample KBSC13metaG_FD_184314 | JGI IMG/M metagenome (GOLD analysis project Ga0207705, IMG submission 184314) | Corn rhizosphere microbial communities from Kellogg Biological Station, Michigan, USA - KBS C1-3 metaG (SPAdes) (version 2) | ecosystem: Host-associated > Plants > Roots > Rhizosphere > Soil ... | reverse complement strand
CCGAACCTGCCGAGGCGCCGGCTTTTCCGGCGCTGAGCGAAAGCGAATCGTGAGCGGTATGCAGGACATGGCCTATGCCGTCGCGATGATCGCGGCGGCGATCCTGGCCTATTTCGGCGTTCGACTGTGCCGCCGTCCCGATACTCGGACCAAGGGCGTATTGATGATCGTAATGGCTGTGGTGCTCGTAGGGAATGTGCTGGTGTGGACGCTGTAATGCCGTCCAAAAGACGGGAATGCCCAATCTCGCCAAGCAGGTTTTGCGGAGAATTTATGGTCGAGTGCGGCCAAGTTTAGCCGTCATGCCGGGCCTGTCCCGGCATCTACCGGGCAGCAAACCCGAATGCCGAAGGATGGGTTGCACAGTGGATGCCGGCACGAGGCCGGCATGACGGACAAACCTGGTCCCATGTGGCTCTAACCCACTTCCCGTCTGAGCGCGTCGATCATGCCTGGGACCGCGGTCAGCCGGGCTTGCTCTTCGTCCAGGATCGCGTGGAAGGCATTGCGCTTGATCGCCGCGACGCGCCCGGGCTTCATCCGCACCCGTGGCGGAAGCGCGGACACGATGATGTCGATCATTCGTTCGGCGCCGTGTAGCCGGCCCCAGAGATAGTCGTTCTCGCGATAGGCGCGACTGAAGAACGCGCCGAAGCTGTTGAACTGGATGCCTTTCAATGTCGCCTCGGCGCCGCCGCTGCGGATCGCGGTGGCATCTTCCGGCGCGATCCGGTCGACCTTGATCGGATCGAACTCGTCGAGTCCTTCGCCCTGGAGCAGCGGCAAGGTCGCCACGTCGAAAAAGGGGAAGCCGAGATAACTGAGCAACAGCGGCCGCTTCACGTCCTTCGCCATTCCGGCAAAAGCGTCGGCCAGCTTGGCATCGGTATCATCGTCGAGTTGCTTGAGGTCGAGCGACGCGGCCAGCTTTTCGAGCAATGGCGCCGCGTCGGTGCGCAGGCTGCGCACGTCTCGGCGTAATGCGGCATGCGTGTCGGTCCGCTTGGCCTCGAGATAGGTGGCGAGCGCGTCGTAGATCGCATCGCGCGCGGCGGTGAGTTGCTCTTCGGACAAATCGTCTTCCAGCTCGGCGAGTCGGCGCGCGACGAGCCGCAGCCGGCGGATGCGGAAGCCGAGGTCGAACGAGCGCAGGAACAGGATCGCCGATTCGCTGGCCTTGCCCGCGAAGGTCAGCCCGCCGTCGCTGGCGCGCACCGCTGCTTCGACCGCCTGACGGATACGGGCCAAGCGATCGGCGCCGGGCTCGCCACCGACAGCGTGGAGCAGGTTGCTGATCAGGTCGATGACGCCCGCCACCTTGAGATGGCCATAAGCGGCATAAGCATAGCCCGACTTCGCCGCAGCGGCATTCTGCGCCTTGGTTCGCCAGTTCTTGAGCCGCGTCGCGGTCGGCGAGTCCATGAACAATGTATAGTCGAACAGGCTTTCGATCTGCGTCTCGACCTCGGGCCGGATCGACCGCGTGATCGCGCGCATGTTCTCGATCCGCTGGCTGCGTTCCTGGATTTCCTCGAGATTGTCGCGGATCGGTTGCTGGCGGGGAATCTCAGAGATCGCGCCGATGATCGTCTGAAAGAATCCCGGCGAAGGCGCCGCGGTCGTGCCGAAATGGAATCCGGCGCCGGGCGAGGGGTCGATATAGATGAAACGGCGGTCGATCTCGCGCCGCGCCGGGCGTTCGCGGAGCGCATCGATCGCCGGGCGGAACGGCGCGTTGACCAGAACCGACCCGTCGATCAGCACCGCGCTGTCGATCGCATTGACCGCATATTGCCGCGGTAGCGCGCGTTCGAGGAACGTCTCGCGCGTCGGCCAGGTCATTTCCCGGTCGGCCAGCACCTTGTCGAGCTCGGCGACGGTGAAGGGGGGAAAGGCGCCGGGAAAGCTCGACGTGGCCCGCGCGGCGAAGACGAGCTCGGCGGGATCCGCGAACCAGCCCGTGCCATGGTCGGAGAACGGGATGACCAGGCGATGCTCGGTCTCCAGCACTTCGGGCGGCGAATTGAGCTCCAGCCGTTCGGGATGGCCGCGGAAATCGGTAACGGTGACGAACAGGTCGAGTGGCTGCCCGGCTGGCAGCAATCGCCCGTCGCCGCCGCCTGCAGCCATCGCCTCCAGCGCGTCGAGCACTAGATTGGTGAAGCGTTCCCCACCGAACGGCGGTTCGAACCAGCGCGACCGGACGAAATGCGACAGCTTCTTCTCGACCTCGGCGCGCGCTCCGGCCTCGACCAATTCGTCGACCCGCGCCGCGCCACGTCGCTGCGCCATCCAGGCGATCGGCAATGCCCAGGCTTTTGAAAGACGATGCGACGGTGCCGCCTTGGGGTCGAGCAACGCCTCGATATCGGCGACATCGAGCCACAATTGGGTCAAGGGCTCCAGGCTCTGCCCGGTTGCTAATGCCTGGGCCAGGAAAACGCCGTTGATCCCGCCCGCGCTGGCGCCGGCGATGATGTCGGGAAGCACGCGGAGCCGCATGTCGGCTTCTTTTTCGATCTCGCTCAACAGGCTGCAATAGATATGTTCGGTCGATTTGACGTGCGGCGCCTGGCCCGAATGATAGGCGCGGCTGGCTCGCGCCAGGCGCCAGATCTCCTTGGTGATACCGTGCATATAAACCGCCAGGCTGATCCCGCCGTAGCAGACCAGCGCCATGCGCAGTTCCTTCTCGCGCGTCATGCCGTCTCCACCTTGGCCCAGATCGGCAGATGGTCGGACGCCCATCGCGATGCATGGCTGACATGGACCCCGCAATCGACAATGGCCAGGTCAGGCGAGGCCATGATGCGATCGAGCCGCCCGACCGGCCGCCGCGCGTGAAAGCTCGGCCCGGTCGCCGCGAAGTGGAAGCGCGCGCCGAAATCCTTGAGGCAGCCCGAGGCGCGGGTCCATTCATTGAGGTCGCCCATCATCACCGTCGGCAATTGCTGCGTGCTGGCGTCGAGATGCGCCAGGATCGCATCGGCCTGGCGCCGCCGCATCAGGCCCGACAGATCGAGGTGCATGCCGACCACGCGGAGCGCCTGGCCGCGGATGCGCAGATCGGCCATCACGGCACCGCGCGGCTCGAGCGTGGGCAGATGGATCGCTTCGCAATCGACCACTTGCACGTCGCGCCGGACCAGCAGGACATTGCCATGCCAACCGCTCGACAACGGGCGCGCGCCGAATGGCAATGCTTTCCACGCGCCATGATCGGACAAATGATCGGGGCCCAGGATCGCCGCGCGCCGGCCGAACCGGCGGTCGGCCTCCTGCAGCGCGATCACATCGGCGTCGATTTCGTGCAGCACGGCCATGATCCGCTCCGGACTGCGGATGCGGTCGGTACCGACGCCTTTGCGGATATTGTAGCTCGCGACCTTGATCATTGGAGTTTGTGTGAACGCCTCCGACTGGTGCGGGTTGCGCAGGACTAGCCCAATTGACCAGTGCGTGTCATCCCGAAGGCGCCATGATCGACCATAGCTCTGCCAATTCGATCGCCGATGTCGCCCGCGTCCGGGCGCTGCTGATCGCGGCCGCCAAGGCAGGCGAGGCGATCAGCTATTCGCACCTGCTCGCGCAATTGGGGCACCGCTTCACCCGCCCCAAGATGCGCGCGGTGTGCAAGACGCTCGACGTGATCGACGAGGCAGCCATCGCTGCGGGCGAGCCCGAGCTGGCGGTTTTGGTTGTGCGGGAGTCGGATGGTCTACCGGGGCAGGGCTGGTGGGGCGGCGCGCGGGCATTCGTGCTTGGCTATGATGGCCCTTGGACGGGACCGCCGGCGATGAAGCTGGTCAAGGAGCAGCAGCAGATTGCGTTCGACTATTGGCGGGCCAGAATGATGTGACTGGACAGGCGGCGAGTATAGTTAGGGATGTTGCAGGCGTCACCGCAATTCCGCGTCATCGTAATTGGTAATTGAGGAGGTGGGCTTGTTCAAAAAGGCGATGGTCCCAAGTGCTCAGGGTTTGTTCGAATGTGATGCTCTCGAACTCGATGGCGTGCTGTGGCTGGTGCCGGAATGGCTGCACAATGAAGCTGAGGGCTGGATGAAGCCAGCCTGGATGATCCGCCTAACCGGGGCCGTTCGGTATCAGCCGACGCTGGGAGGGGCGTTTGGCGACTACGTCGTGAATGATCCGATCCCTATGGTTGTCTTTGAAGGCAGCGCCACAGAAGCTGACGGAATGTTATTCGAAGTCATCCGAGATGCGGATATCCATATTCCAACGGGCGGCCTGCAATAGGGTTACACGGCGACGGGTGCATCAACGCCGAAGCTAAATTCCGGAGTTGTTGCACCTGTCATCATAATTCCTCGAAAAGGTCTCCTGCGAGGCCAGGAGAGAAAGATGATTCGTCGCCGCACACAATTTCATGGTGAACCATCGAGAGTCGGAATTATTATAAAATATCATTGGCTACTTACGTCGATTCCGGCGATAATCGCTCTGTCCGCATGCGGAACTGGGAAGGGCGCTAATGTCGCCTCAAATGAGCAGATTTCCAAATATCCAGATGGCACCGGTGTTCGTAAAACGCGATCAGTTGCTGGATTGTGGATGCCTATCGATGGTAAGACGCACGTATCACGAAAAGGCAATTTTATAGTCGTTCCCACGACGATGTTTTGCGTCACTGACCGCCACCTCGACAAGGTCGCCGATTATGCAAATCTGGGAGGGGTGTACATCTACGAATATCTTCACCAAGCTGGACAGTCTGATAAGTATCACGGCGTTGGGAGAGTCTTCTTCGATAAATGTCCGGCCGAAAAAGGTACGATACGGATTTCTCGCACGCTTTCTCTCAACGACAAGGGCGTGCCCTACAAACTATCTTGGATCGCGAGCCAAGATGAAGCTCGGCTTGAATTGTCAATGCAACGAGACGCCAAGGACAAGCGTCATTGGCCAATCAAGCCAAATCAATACTCCGTTATATCAGAAGTTATTACTCATGATGGGAGTAATATTTCACAGTTGATGGCGTCGATTTTGTTTCAAGGGGCTAGGAAATGATACGTAGTTACGGCACTAGGTAAAACAGTTCCGAAATCAGATTCACGTGTTTGCCGGATCTGTTACTATAATTCCGCCCCATCTTGCGCCGCGGGCGTCCGGCTGCACCAAAGTGCCGATGGATGTGCGGCTCGGTGGATGCCGGCACGAGGCCGGCATGACGGACACCCTGATCGCCCGCCGCTTGCTAATTGTCGCCCCAGAACCCCGGCTTTGGCGCGCTCAGCATCCCGCCGACGCACTCGACTCCGCCCTCTCGATCCTGCGCCAGCCACAGCGGACCGTCGAGATCGGAATTACGGTACCAGTTTACTAAATACACAATATTATTGCTCCGCTCCCACGGGCAGTAGCGCGTGCGTCTGGCCCACGACAGCTGCTAAGTTTGCCATGCTGCGGGTGCCACCAGAACCGTAGCTTGGCCGGAATAAAACCTAATTGGTGGATTTAGTAAATTGGCACCGAAATACGCACGCTCTATCCGCGCGGGCGTGCCGCATCGAATGATGCACCTGGTGGAGTGGACCAGAAAGATTTCCGGCAACCGGCACTTCGATCCTATTGCATGTCCGATCACATGTGCCGCGATGATGCTCTCGGAGATGTACGGATGAACATTCGCGCCCCACTGGCCTTCGGTTTAGCCTTGACCGTCGCGTTCGGTCTACCCGTCGGCATCGGCCGCGCCGCCGACACCAATGCTGTGCCTCAGATGTTGCATGATGGGTCGCATGATTTCGATTTCGCGCGCGGCGTCTGGCACACGCACATCACCCGTGTGCTCGACCCGTTCGACGGCGGAACCCATATCACCACTTCCGACGGCACCAAGACCGCTACGCCGATCTGGAGCGGCCGGGGCTGGATCGAGGAACTCGATGTCGATGGCCAAGACGGGCATTGGTAGGGGGCGACAGTCTTTCTCTACAACGCGAAGTCCCGCCAATGGAGTCAGTCCTATATCGACAGCGAAACCGGCGAGGTAGACACGCCAGGAATTGGTGAATTCAAGGACGGGCGGGGTGAGTTTTACGCGACCCAGAAATACAAGGGGCGCAACGTCTTGGTGCGTGGGGTTTGGTCGGACATCGCGGCAGATTCGCACCGCTATGAAATCTTTTACTCGCAGGACGGCGGGCGCACCTGGGCTGCCGTCTTCAAGGCCTATCTGACCCGCGTGAAGTAGGTCGACTGGCGTTTACGGGGACGGGCGCATCAACCCCGAAGCTAAATTCCGGAGTTGTTGCAGCTGTCACCATAATTCCCGATAGGTCCACTCCCGTGGCCGCCGATCGGAACTACCGTTCGTTGCGCGTCAACGACGCCCAGAGCCCAGCGGTTCGCTACGCTCCATTCAACGTTGTCGTGTTGCTCACTGCTTTCCTGACCAACGCGACGAAGCTCTTTCCGTGGCGCACCAACTGAGCCTTGTCGAAGCACGCCTTGGCGCCGCGCTCAATCGCTTCGGTCTCGGCGGCCGATCCCCATGTAGTGTGCGACGATACGACAAGGACGGGTGCGTGCGGATGGCCGGCCAGTTCATCCAGGAAAGCGAAGCCGTCAATACCCGGCATAGCGAGGTCAAGTGTGATGACGCTCGGCACGAACTTCTCGACCATCTCTCGCGCCGCAGCCACGCTATCAGCGGATCCCACGACCCGGAAATCTTTCTCGTCTTCCAGTAATTGCTCGATGATCGCCCTCACGGTGAGCGAGTCGTCGATGACAAGTACATTGAACATGACCTTCTCCCTTGACCGACATGGAAGGGATAACGCTTCAGTTCGGAATGAGTGGCGCACCGGCGCGCCTTTTGCGGCATCTGCCCTGGGGTTACGGTCATGGATCAAGCCAAGACTATTTCAGGTGCGTCGTAGCCGCAGCGATAATAGCCACCTTTGCCTTGTGTCCGGTCCGCTCGACCGCAAGCCAAAGTGGCGATGGACGTGCGGTGCGGTGGATGCCTGCACAAGGCCGGCGTGACGGACAGATCTGATCATACGCGACTCTAGCTGTCGCCCCAAAATCCGCGCCGTGGCGCGCTCAGCATCCCGCCGACGCATTCGACTCCGCCCTCTCGATCCTGCGCCAGCCACAGCGGACCGTCGAGATCGGCGAATACGCTGTCCACGGCGATCATCAGCGCCGGCGCGATCGATAGCGAGGAGCAGATCATGCAGCCGGTCATCACGTCCAGTCCAAGCCGGCGCGCCTCCCGCGCCAGGTCGAGCGCCGCGGTCAGGCCGCCGGCCTTGTCGAGCTTGATGTTCACTACGCCATAGCCGTCTGGCAGCGCCGCGAGATTCGATGCTTCGTGCACGGATTCGTCGGCGGCGATCGGGATCGCCGAGACGAACCCTGCAAGTGCGGCGTCATCCGCCGCCGGCAGTGGCTGTTCGAGCAGGTCGACTTTCAGGTCGATCAGCAATTGCTGCAGCGAACGCACCTCGTCGATCGTCCAGCTCTCATTGGGATCGACGATCATGCGGGGCCGGGGCGCCGTGTCGCGGACGGCGCGCAATTGCGCGGCAGGATCGCTGCGGTCGACCTTGACCTTGATCAGCGGCACATCGGCCAGCGCCGCTGCCGCCACGCGCATGCGGTCCGGGGTGTCGAGGCCCACGGTCATCGCGGTCGGGATCGGGCCGATCGGTTGCTTCAGGCCGATCATCGTCGCGACGTCGTTGCCAGTCAGGCGCGCTTCGAGGTCCCATAACGCGCAATCCACGGCGTTGCGCGCCGCGCCGGCCGGCATCAGCCGCAACAGCTCCTCGCGGTCCGCTCCGCCTTCGAGCGCGTCGCGCACGGCACCGATCGCGGCGATCGTGCTGTCGACCGTCTCTCCATAGCGCGGATAGGGGACGCATTCGCCGCTCCCGGCGACGCCGTCCTGTCCGATCCGTACGGTCACGACCTCGGCGGCGGTCTTGGTCCCGCGCGAGATGCGGAACGGCGTGTTGAGCGGGAACGTCTCGGGCTGGATCGATATCGTGCGGCGCATGATGGCGATCAGGCCACCGCTTTCGCGCCTGCGCGGGCAGACTCGCCGAGCAAAGTGTCGAGAATGGCATCCACGCCGAACCGGAACGGATCGGAACAGGGCAGGCTCATCTCGTCCGCGATCCGGGCGCACAGCGCGCGTGCCTCGTCCTCAGACATGGCAGAGGTGTTGAGTGCGATGCCGACCGCTCGCACTTTTGGACTGGTCAGCCGCGCGACCTGGAGATTGGCTTCCAGGCACTCGGCGATCCCCGGCAGGCCGAAATGCGGCAGCCCGCGCATATGCTTGCGCACCGGGTCGTGGCACATGACGATCGCATCGGGCTGGGCGCCGTGCAGCAGGCCGGTGGAAACCCCGGCGAAGGACGGGTGGAACAAGGATCCCTGGCCCTCGATCAGGTCCCAGCCGCCATCGGACCGGGCGGGCGACAATTGCTCGATCGCGCCCGAAATGAAATCGGCAATCACCGCGTCGAGCGGAACGCCGCTTCCCGCCACCAGGATGCCGGTCTGACCGGTGGCGCGGAAATCCGCCCTGACGCCGCGCTCGACCAGCCCGCGCGTCAGGCACAAAGTAGTGTACATCTTGCCGACCGAGCAATCGGTGCCGACCGTCAGCAGGCGATTGCCCGCGCGCGGCTTGCCGTTGCCCACCGGAATGCCCGGCTGCGGGTCGCGTACGTCGTGCAACGCGCGGCCGAGCAGGCTCGCCGCCTCGACCAGCCGCGGCTCGTCCTTCAACCGCTGGTGGAGGCCCGAGGCGATATCCAGCCCGGCTTCCATCGCCGCGATCGCGTCGGCGACCATGTCCTCGCCCAGCGTGCCGCCGGCATTGGCGACGCCCAGGATCAGCGTCCTGGCGCCGGCCGCCACCGCGGTCGCGAAATCCATCCGCGGCAAGTCGAGCGTGAGCCGGCAATCGTCGTGGCGGAATTCGCCGACGCACACTTCCGGCCGGAACACGGCCAGCCCGCGCGACGTCTTGATGCCGGCATGGTCGTTGGAGTGACCGAGATAGAGAAGGTAAGGCGTGGCGATCATGTCGGTTCGGCTGCAATTTCCAGGGAAGACAAACTGTATCGCCGCACCTGGATCAGCCCCAATATTTAACGCCACCGCCCCTATAGCGTGAGGCTATAGCTTATCGATCACGTCCGCCAGAAGGTCGAGGAATTCGGAGGCTGTGTGGGTCGGCGGGCGATCCTGCATATAGACCGCGTTGATGTCGAAGGTGATCGCCGGCTGGAGCGGGCGCGACGCCAATCCCGGCGCGATCGAGGCCTGAGCGGTGAAATTGTCGACGATCGCCATGCCGACGCCGGCGCGGACCAAAGCGGCGGCGACGTAATAGGTGCGCGCCGACACGACTTCGTCGAGCACCACGCCCAATTGATTGAGTTCGCTCGACAGCATGCGGCCGATCGGCCCCGATTGGACGGGACTGATGAACTTGTGCTCGCGCAAGTCGGCCAGGTGAACGCGAGACGGCGCGTTGGGGAAATCCTGCTCGCGATAGAGCACGACCAATTCGCCCTCGCCGATCACCTGATGCCCGACCGGCGCTGCCGGCGGCACTTCGTAGCTGATCGCGATATCGGTCTCGCGCTCGTACAATTTGCGCACCATCTCGTCGTGATGCAGCGTCTGCAGGTCGAACAATATGTCCTCATGCCCGCGCAGGAATTCGGCGACGGCGTCGGGAATGGCGCCGAGCCCGAGCGACGGGAGCGCCGAGATGCGCAACAGGCTGCCCCGGCCGAGCCGCATATTGTGGCATGCCTGGCGCAGCGACCGCACGCGATCCTGGATCTCCGACACTTCGCCGAACAGCGCGCGGGCATCCTGGGTTGGAATGAGCCGGCCACGCGCGCGCTCGAACAGCGGCAAGCCGATCGAATCCTCGGCATGGCGGAGCACCTTGGTGACGGAGGGCTGCGAGACGTTGAGCGAGCGCGCCGCGGCGCTGACGGTGCCGTGCAGATAGACGGCGTGAAAGACTTCGAGCTGGCGCAGGTTCATGTCTTGGCCCTCTTGATACCGCGCCGAAACGCCGGGTGATCGTGCGCCGCGTCGAACTGCTCGTCATGGCGATGGTGCACGCTAACGGCCTAGGATGGGCGCGGTTTTTCCGTACCTATTCCCTAAAGCTATGGATTGCAAAGTCCGCCAGAAAGTGCAGCCTCGAAAAGAGGAGGGGCGCCGCGCGGCTTTCGACCGTGCGGCGCCCCAGGGGAGGGACTCTGGATCAGCGGAGCTTGATGCGAACGCCGACGCGGAAGGTACGTCCGAGCATGTCGGAATAAGTGGTGTTGGCGGCCAGGCCGGTTTCGGGAACCAACAGCGGCCAACGGTTGAAGACGTTGGTCACGTTGACGAAGAACTCGGCGTCGGACGTGTTGTTGATCTTTACCCGCTGCGTCAGATTGAGATCGACGTAGAACAGTCCCGACACATGATTGTTGTCGTAGGTCGGGAAATTCGTGGTCGAGACCGGGCAGCTGGTCGAGCATTCGATGCCGTTGGAGGCGTATTTGCCCGAACTCACGCCACGCGCCACCGCGGTAATCGACGTGGTCGGGAAGTCGAGCGTGCCGCTGAAGTGGAAGATCCAGCTCGGCGTGCTGCCCTGACCGCCGTTCACGCCCGCGGTATTGACGGCGACCGATCCCTGGACGCCGGTGTAGAGCAGATTGTCGAGATAGTTGGTCGCCGTACCGCGCAGCGTGAAGCTGGCCGAGCTACCCAACGGCTGGCGATACGCCGCCTCGAAATCGATACCGCGAACGAGCTGCCGCGAGAAGTTGAACGGCTGGCTGCGGAACAGTAGCTTCGAGGCGTTGGTCGGATCGACGGTATAGCTCGCACAGAAGCTCTGATTGCCCAGCGAGCACAGGTTGATGATGTCCTGCGCGCCGAATGACCCGATCGCATCCTTGATCTCGATCCGGAAGTAATCGATCGAAGCGTTGAAACGTGGGAGGAACCGCGGCGTGATGACCGCTCCGATATTCCACGAATCCGACTTTTCGGGCTTCAGATTGGGATTGCCGATGACCGTCGCCGAATAGGAATAGGTCGCCGGCCCCTTCGACGGGTCGTTGGCATCGTAGAACGGGTTGCGCACTGAATCGCTGTTCGAGCCGCCAGCCTGATAAAGATCGCTGAGGTTGGGCGCGCGGATATCGCGCGACCGCGTCACGCGGAAACGGATGTCCTTGATCGGTTGCCAGGTCGCGCCTGCCTTCCAGGTCGTGACATAGCCTGCGGTCGAATAGTCGGTCGCGCGGACCGCGCCGTTGAACTCGAGGCCCAGGCCCAGCGGCACGACGGTCTCTAGATAGGCTTCCTTTACGTTGTACCGGCCGTTGGTCGGCAGGTAATTGCCCACCGACCAGCGGTTCGTCGTGGAGACTGCGTGCCCGTTCGCGTCGAGGTTGATGATCGGTTGGAATTGTGCCGGCACCGATCCCTTGATGCTTTCTTCGCGCCATTCGGCGCCGACCGACACGCTGACGTCACCCGCCCAGGTAGCGAACGGGGTCAGCGCCAGATTGGCGCCGGCGACTTTCTGCTCGGCGATTTCGTTGCGCTCGGGATTGCCGAGCACATAAGCGAAGGCGGCCGGGTTGGCGACACCGATGCCCAGTCGGTTGAGCGGGATGCAGCCGTTGGTCGGACTGGTCAGCGATGAACGACACACGATCGTGCCTGCCGCCACGCCGAGCGCGTTTCCGGCCGGCGCAAACACCGCATCGGTCGCATTCAGCATGTTCTGCGTGTTCATGATGTTGGTCAGCTGTTCACGCATGTCGGTGCGGCCGTACTGGGCATAGACATCCCAGTGCGCGTCCTTGCCGAATGCCTGGAACTTACCGTCAGCGCCGATCACGTAGCGCTGGACCTTCCGCTCGTTGTTGACGCCGCGATAGGGCAGGTCTGCGGCGGTCGTGGCGACCGTGACGCTGGTGATGCCGGCAAGCTGCGCCGCGCCGAGTTCCTGGATAAGATAGGCGTTATCCGGCTTGTAGGTGATGCCGGTGGACAGGTTCGGGCCGGCGTTGAACACCGACTTGCCGCGATTGTACGATCCTTCGAAGTAGATCTCGGCATTGTCCGTGATGTCGTAGCTCAGCCGGCCGAACACGCCATATCGGTTCTCTTCGGGCATCAGGCCGATACGGCGTCCCGAATCGTTGACTTGCCAGTCGCCACCCTGGGTGAGCGACGGTCCGGACGCTCCGGTGATGGCCGGAAAGGTGTAGGTGCCGAAGTTGAAGTGGTTCACCGAACCGCCCTGGCCGAAATAGATGCCACGCAGGGTGTTCGTCGCGACGCCGCCGAAGGACGACCCCGTGATCAGGCCGCCCGGCGTCGAATTCGAGGCGCCGACCTGGCGCAGCGTCGTCAGAAATTGCGGCGCGGTGGTGCTGTTGGTGGTCCATGCCGGGTTGGTGATGCGGACATAGCCGGTCGCGTTCCAGGCGCGATCGACACTGAAGATGCCGTCCTGATGCGCGAGTTCGCCGTTCAGCGCGACATGCCCGCGGCCGCCCGCGAACGACGTGCCGGCCGTGACGGTGAACCTGTAATTGCTGCCGTCGCCATAGGTCGTGACGCCGCTGTCGGCCGAGACCTTCAGGCCTTCATACTTCTTGTCGAGGATGAAATTGACCACGCCGGCGACCGCGTCGGAACCATAAGCCGCAGACGCGCCTCCGGTGACGATCTCGACACTCTTCACCAGCCCTTGGGGGATCGTGTTGATGTCGACGATGTCGTTGACCGTCGAACCGACCGAGCGGCGGCCGTCGATCAGCACCAGCGTACGCGTGCCGGTCGACTGGTTGTCGAGGTTGCGCAGGTTGAGCGCATTGATGCCCGCCTGGCCGCTCGACAGGTTGAGCCGCGAATTGGCCGGCCTGGTCGAGCCGGCGAGCGCTGGGAGGGTGTTGACGAAGTCAGCCAGGTTGTTGGTCGGCGACTGCGTCTCGATCTCTTTCTGGGTAAGCACCGTCAAGGGCTGCGGCGACTGAAATCCGCTGCGAACGATGCGCGAACCGGTGACGACGATATCCGAATCGTCGATCGGCGCCGCGGCCGGCGCATTTTGCGGCGTCGCCTGAGCATCCTGCGATGCGGCCGGAGCTGCCTGCGCAAAGGCCGGTGCGCTATGGACGACGGCCAGCGCCGTCATGGCGAGGCCCGCTGCGTAGCGACGATCGATCCGCGGATGAATACGCCCGAAAATAGACATTCAAACAACCCCTTTGGCTTGCGAGCGAACGGACGCGGAGGAACCCCTCCGACGTGCGTGGCGCGCCGAGACCTGATTTCCTAGCTTGGGCCATGCGGCTGCCGAGCAGCCGATGGGTTCCACCTGCATTGTCGGCGGGACGTACCGGAGAGCCGATCGGCCGGCTCCTGCCATCCCTGCCTTTTCGGAAGAGCGACCGTCCGCTGTGTTACGGAAACACGTCACTTCCGAGCTGGGAGGTTACAGAGCGCCTAAAAGGGGTCAATAGAAGCGGCATTACTATGATTTCGCTTGGGTATAGCCTGGGGGAATAGGGCGTGCGGCGTGCCGATAACTCATGGCTATAGGGGATGCCCGGCTTGCTATGCGGCCCAGCTCGACCCTCTGCGATAGGGTCTCGATACATTGGGGATGACGATTGGGTGATAACGGTTGGGGTCATTGATGTTTCAACGTCGCGCGTTCCTGTTGAGCTCGGTCGCGCTGCTCGCCTTGCCGGGCGCGGGCATGGCCGCGGAAGTGAGTAAGTCCAGCCCCGACCGCGGTCGTACCATTCGCCTGGCCGGTGCGCGCGCGCCGATCGAGATCCTCGAAGACGCGATGGGCGTTCCGCATATCCGCGCGAAATCCAAGCATGACGCGTTTTTCGGCCAGGGCTACGTCGTCGCGCGCGACCGGATGTTCCAGATCGACTGGGACTATCGCCGCGAGCTCGGGCGGATGGCGGAAGTGTTCGGTCCGCGCTTCGTGGCCGCCGATCGGGCGGCACGGCTGTTTCTTTATCGCGGCGATGTCGAGGCCGAGCTCAAATCGCTGCCGCCTGAAGTGCTCGACTGCGCCCGAGGCTATGTCGCCGGGATCAACGCACGGATCGACGAACTCGAAGCCGAACCCAGCCAATTGCCGCTCGAATACGGCATATTGGGCATCACGCCGCTGCGCTGGGACGTGCGCGACCTGGTTCGCATGCGCGGCGGCGGGATCGGCGACGCGGATGACGAGGTGCGTCACGCACAGCTCGAGGCGCGCGGCCTGCTCGAATTCGACCGGTTCATGGATCCACTGCGTCCGGCATGGAAATTCACCGTGCCGGAGGGGCTCGATTGCGCGGCGGTGAGCGACGCCGATCTCGGCATCCTGCTCGAAGGATCGGGACCATTGCCGTTCGGCCAGAAGATCGCGGCCTATGACCGCGAAATCGACCGCATCGATCGCATCGCCCAGGGCAGCAACGCCTGGACGGTCGCCGGCAGCCGTACCGCGACCGGGCGGCCCATCCTGGCCAACGATCCGCATCTCGGAATCGGTGGTCTCAGTCCGCGCCACATCGCGCATCTGACCGCGCCTGGCCTCGACGTGATCGGTGGCGGCGATCCCGGTCTGCCGGGAATCATGCAGGGCCATACCGATCGCTTCGCCTTCGGCCGGACCAACTTCCACATCGACCAGACCGATCTATTCATCCTGCGCACGAAGGAAGACGACCCCGAGCAATATTGGCACGATGGCCAATGGAAGCGCCTTGAGACGGTCGAGGAGGAGATCGCGGTCAAGGACGCTCCGGCCGAACGCGTGGCATTGCGCTATTCGCTGGGCCGGCCCGTCATCTCGCAGGATCCGGCGCGCAACCGCGCTGTGGTGCAAGCCAGCGTCGCATTGTTGCCCGGCGCGAATATGCGGTTCGCGATCATCGCGATCAATCTGGCGCACGATTGGGCATCGTTGCGCCAGGCGCTCAAGATCCACGTCTCGCCGACCAACCATCATTATGCCGACATCGACGGCAATACCGGGTGGCAGGCCAGCGGGTTCACGCCCAAGCGGCCCAAGCATGACGGCCTGTTCCCCGCACCGGGCGACGGCAGCTACGACTGGACCGGCATCCTCAAGGTCGAGGAAATGCCAAGCAGCTATAATCCCAAAACCGGCTGGTTCGCTTCGGCCAACCAGATGAACCTGCCGTCCGACTACCCATATCAGGAGCGCAAGATCAGCTTCAGCTGGAGCGATTCCTACCGTTACGATCGCATCGCCGAAGTACTGCGCAGCCAACGCAAACACCGTGTCGAGGATAGCGTTGCGCTCCAACACGACGTGCAATCGCTGCCGGCACGTGCCCTGGTGAAGCTGCTACCCACAATTCTTTCGCCCGAGGCGGCGCCGGCAGCGGCACTGTTGCGACAATGGAATTGCGGCATCGCGGCGGATAGCGCGGCGGCCTTGCTGTATGAGCAGGTCATGCCGGAACTGTCCTCGGCGTTCCGCGACCTCGTCATTCCCGAGGCGGCGCGCGATCTCCTCAAGACAATGAACCTGTCGGAGATGATGCGCCTGCTCGCCGCGCCCGACCATTATCTCGGCGACGATCCCGTGGCGGCACGCGACGCGTTGCTCGACAAGGCGCTGGCGGCGGGATGGACCAAGGCGATCAAGCTCGCCGGCCCCGATCCCGCGCAATGGCGTTGGGGCGACCTGCATCGGGTATCGATCTCACACCCGTTATCGGCGTCGCCCGCGATCGCGGCCGCTTTCCCCAAAATTGACGGCGGAAGGTCGGGAGGCGACAGCTATACAGTCATGGCCCGGGGCGTGAACCTGGGGCGCAAGAGTTTCAACGTCATGCACGGCGCGAGCTATCTGCTCGTGGCGGACGTCGGTGCCTGGGACAATAGCCGGGTGCTGTTGCTGCCCGGCCAGTCCGGCGATCCGCGCTCCACGCATTATCGCGACTGGTATCAGGACTGGCTGGCGGGCAACACGCAGCCTCTATGGTTCAGCAAGACCGCTGTTGATGCGCATGCGGTGACAAGAACGATGATCGCGCCGGCGAAGGAGTAATATCCTCCCCGTTCCGGGGGAGGGTTTTAGTCAGCCCCTCTACTTCGCTGCCTTCAGCGTCCGCGCGAAGAACGCTTCGGTCGCGCGATAGCTCGCCAGCCAATCGCCGTAACGGAAGAATTCGTGCCGCTCATTGGGCAGGCTCAATTCCTCGAACGGCACGCCACGCGCGGTCAGTTCGCGGGCGAGCAACAGCGACTGGTCATGATCGACATTCTTGTCGTCGTCGCCATGGACGATGAGCACCGGCGACTTCCAGCGGTCGATCGATCCCATCGGCGACGACTGCCATTGCAACTCGCGCGCCTTGAGTTCGGCATCGGGCGATAGCGAGGGATCGCTCGATCGGACCAACGTGTGGACACCGTGAAAGTCCGCGCCCGCGGCGAACAGGTCGCTGTCGCGGGCGAGCGCCAGCGCGGTGAGATAGCCGCCCCAGCTTCCCCCCCAGATGCCGATCCTTTTCGGATCGACGTCTGGCTGCTTCGCCAGCCAGCGCCCGCCGGCCAGCACGTCGCGATATTCCGAGGCGCCGTTCCGCCCGGTCTCGGGCGCTTCCCGAAACGCGCGGCCGTAATTGGTGCCGCTGCGATAATTGACCGACAGGATCGTATAGCCCAGCGCCGCGAACTGCTGATTGCGGACATAAGCGTTCGAATAATAATGCATCGGGTTGAACGCCGGCAGCATCTGGCGGCGCGGCCCGCCATGGACGAAGATCAGGGCAGGGTGGGGACCCGGTCCCTTGCCGCGGAACAACTGGCCATGGACCTGCATGCCGTCCGCGGCGGTGAAGACGACCGTCTCGGGCTTGGAATAGGAGGAAGCGACCGCCACAGGGCCCAGGGGTTTCATGCCTTCGACGAGGATCATGTGCGCTGGGCGCCGAGCATCGGTCGCCGTCGCCGCCAATCGGTCGCCGCCGAATACCGGGCGAAAGATGAAGGCGTCATCCTGCGTCAGCCGGGTGGGCTTGCCGCCCGCAATGTCCGCGCGCCAGAGTTGGCGGGTGTCGAGATTGCCGGCATTGGCGGCATAGACGATCGCCTTGCCGTCCGGTGTCGGGGTGAAATTCTCGACTTCGTTCGCATCGGGGGTCAGGTCGCGCGGCGTGCCGCCGGTCGCGGCCAACACCGCATAGATGTGCATCCAGCCGCTGCGTTCCCACGGGAACAGCAGATGGCCAGAAGCGGTCCAGAACAGATTGCGCCCGCGCGTTCCCGCGAACTGCCCACCTTCGCCGCTAGGTGCCGTCCAGATCGTGCGGACGGCGCCGCTTGCCACGTCCGCCATGCGCACCGACCAGAACGAGGCTGTGCTATCCGGCACATCCGCGGGCGGATCACGGTACTGCAGGAATGCGATTTGCCGGCCGTCGGGCGAGAAGATCGGATCGCTCGATTGGCCCAGGGTCGGCCCGAGATAGCGCAACGTGCGCCGCTCGACATCGAGAAGGCCGATAAAGCTATGGCCCTTGCGCTGTTCGCTGAACAGCAATTGCCCGCCGTCAGGCGACCATTGCAAGTCCTCTACTGAGCCGGCGACGGTGGCGAGCCGGCGCGCCGCGTCGTCGACGCTCCACAACCAGATCTCGCCCTTGCGCGTATAGGCGATACGCGTGCCGTCCGGGCTGAACGCCGCACCATGGCCGAGCCCGATCTTGACTGGCGCCTGACCTCCCGCGACGTCGGCGACGAACAGCGCCTGCTCGGGCGCTTCGAGCGCGATGCCGGTGTTGGGGGAACCGCCTTCGGGAAACTCGGCGTCGCCGCCCCGCACGAATAGCAGACGGCGGCCGTCCTGGCTCAATTGCGGCTCGGAAAGTTCGATGCCTTCGTCACCGCTATAGGTAGTGCGCGGATGTGCCGGGACGCCGGGTCCGCTTACCCAGGCGTTGTGCGCCCCTGCGACATCCTCGATCCAGGCGAAGACGGGCACCCGCCGCGCACCGGTGAGATCGCTGGCGAACGGCAGCGCGAGATTGGACGCCAGCGCGTCGGTCGGCTCGCCGTCGCGCGTCGCGGATTGTCCGCCGAGCGCCGGCGCAGCAACGGAGAGAGCGAGCAATGCGGAGGCCAGCCAGGCGGGATGCAGTTTCATGAGCGCAGGCTAGGACTAGAAAAACGCGTCGGGCAAGTGTTGGATTCAGCGTTTATGCCAGACGGTTATGGCTTTGCGCTCTCGTGATATGGGTGGGTTGGCGCGAGCGGAGCAACGCCCCGTGCAACAGCGACAGGCCATGCTCGATCTCTGACAGGCCGACCACGCCATAGCCGAGTACGATGCCTCGCCGCTTCGGCGAGCCGAGATGGTAGCGATCGAGCGTGTGGATTTTGACGTTGCTGGCGAGCAGGCCGGCGGTCACCGCTTCGACATCGACGCCATCGCGCGCCATCGCCGCGATGTGCATGCCATAGAGCGGCGGAACGGGATCGAACCATGCGCCGAGGTGCTCGGCGACGAACGACATGATCAGCCGCCGTCGCTGGTCGTATATGCCGCGCATCTTGCGCACGTGACGCGTCAAATGTCCTTCGCTGATGAACCCGGCGACCCCCATCTGGGTCGGGATCGGGCAATGCCAGTCGAGGCAATTCTTCGCGGCGATCAGCGTCCGCATCGCCCAGGGCGGCGCGACGATGAAGCCTAACCGCAGTGAGGGCAGCATGCATTTGGAGAAGGTGCCGACATAGAAGACGAGATCGGCGGCATCGGCGGTTCTCAGCGCCTCGACCGGGCTGCCTTCATAGCGGAATTCGCCGTCATAATCGTCCTCGACGATCACTGCCCCATTGGCACGGGCGAACGCGACCAAGGCCGCGCGGCGCCGCGGCGACATGGTGACGCCGATCGGGAATTGATGCGACGGGCAGACGCAAATGATGTTCGCATTCGCCGGCAGCCGATCGACTACCAGCCCCTCGTCATCCACCTCGACCGGAATGATCGTCGCGCCCGCCGCGGCGAAGGCGACGCGCATCGGCGGATAGCCGGGATCCTCGATCGCGACGACGGTCTTGCCCGGCGTGACAAGCGTCCGGGCCAGGACGTCGAACGCCTGTTGCGCGCCCGACGTGACGAGCGCGTCCTGCGGGCGACACGGCACTGCTCGGGTCAGTGCGATGTGGCGCACGATCGCCTCCCGCAGGCGGAAATTGCCCTGATTGCCCTGCGCGCTTTTCAAACTGGGCGGCTGGTTTTCGAGCTGCCGCAATTGTTTGACGCTGATCTGCCGGAACACATCCATCGGGAACAGCCGCGTGTCGATCATCGCGGGACGAAAATCGATTGCGGCACCCTTGCCGGGGCGGTTTCCGGCGATCGGTTCATCGCGCCAGAAACCGATTGCCGCGCGCGTTTCCTCGCTCAGCCAGAAGCCGTTCAACCTCGGATCGTCGGTCGGGGCGTCCTGGTCGGCATCGAACGGCGGCGCCATCGGCAGGGCGTCGACGACATAAGTTCCCGATCCGCGCCGGCTGACCGCATAGCCGTCGTTGATCAGTCGCTCGTAGATGTCGGTCGCGGTGTTGCGCGACACGCCGAAAAACGCACTCGATTGGCGGGTGCCGGGCAGCCGCGCGCCGAGCGCGAGCCGGCCCTCCACGATCGCGGCTTTCAACTGCTCATAG
>Ga0207705_10001335_pt1 | contig 19759 bp, 21 predicted proteins | sample KBSC13metaG_FD_184314 | JGI IMG/M metagenome (GOLD analysis project Ga0207705, IMG submission 184314) | Corn rhizosphere microbial communities from Kellogg Biological Station, Michigan, USA - KBS C1-3 metaG (SPAdes) (version 2) | ecosystem: Host-associated > Plants > Roots > Rhizosphere > Soil ... | reverse complement strand
CTTCAGCAACGGCGCCGGCTTCCTGTTCCGCCGCGATCGCCGCGACTTCCTCGTCGCTCGGCAGCGCCGGGATCTCGTGCACCGCGGCATCATCGACCAGACCGGCGACCGGCAACTCGGCTTCGTCGATCTTCGCCTTGGTGTCGATCAGGCCGGCCGGATACGGAACGCTGTCGTTCCGCGGCAGCTTGATCGCGTCGCAGACGGTCAGCCAGCTGCCCTTGTGGCCCGGGACCGAACCCTTGACGAACAGCAGGCCGCGGATCGGGTCCGTGCGGACGATCTCGAGGTTCTGCTGGGTGCGATTGCGAGCGCCCATGTGGCCCGCCATCTTCTTGTTTTTGAACACACGGCCCGGGTCCTGGCGGTTGCCGGTCGAACCGTGCGAGCGGTGCGAGACCGAAACGCCGTGCGTCGCGCGAAGACCGCCGAAGTTCCAACGCTTCATGGCGCCCGCGAAGCCCTTGCCCTGCGTCACGCCGGAGACATCGACCATCTGGCCGGGGACGAAGTGATCGGCACTGATCAGCGCGCCGACATCGAGCAGCGCGTCTTCGGCGACGCGGAACTCGGCGACCTTCGCCTTGGGCTCGACCTCGGCCTTGCCGAACGCACTGCGCTGCGGCTTGGCGACATTCTTCGCTTTCGCCTTGCCGGCGCCAAGCTGGACGGCGGTGTAGCCGTCACGATCTGTTTCACGAAGGCCGACGACCTGCAGCTCTTCCAGCTGCAGAACGGTGACCGGCACATGCCGTCCGTCTGCCTGGAACAGGCGGGTCATTCCGACCTTTTTCGCGATCACGCCGGTGCGCATGATCAAACTCCTCAACAGAGGCACTCGACTGATTTCGAGTGCTTGCAGCCCAAATTGTTTGCATGCCCCGCCTGGGCTCTTGCTCCTCAAAGGAGCGGCGGGGACGCAGCCCGGAGAGTGTCTCCGGCGGTATCCACCGTTTTTGTCGCCCGGTGTGGGCGCTCCGGCCGTTAGGCCAGCTTGATCTCTACGTCGACGCCAGCGGCCAGATCGAGCTTCATCAGCGCGTCGACCGTTTGCGGCGTGGGCTGCACGATGTCGAGCAGCCGCTTGTACGTTCTCACCTCGAACTGCTCGCGCGACTTCTTGTCGACGTGCGGCGAACGGTTGACGGTGAACTTCTCGATGCGCGTCGGCATGGGAATGGGACCGCGAATGAGAGCACCCGTACGGCGCGCCGTATCGGCGATGTCGCCAGTGGCCTGATCGAGCACTCGATGATCGAATGCCTTCAAGCGAATCCGGATGTTCTGCGTTTCCATTACCCTACCGATGCGAAAGAGCCACGAACCTCGGCAAACGCCGGGGCGCGTCAATCAAACAAAACTCAAAAGCGAACCGCGCGACCTGAGTGCCAGAATCGCGCGGTTGACGCCCTATATTACTTGGAGATCGTTCCGACAACCCCCGCGCCGACAGTCCGGCCGCCCTCGCGAATTGCGAAGCGCAGACCCGGGTCCATGGCGATCGGAGCGATCAGCTTTACGGTCAGCGACACGTTGTCGCCCGGCATCACCATCTCCGTGCCTTCCGGCAGCACCACTTCGCCCGTCACGTCGGTCGTGCGGAAGTAGAACTGCGGACGGTAGTTGGCGAAGAACGGCGTGTGACGGCCGCCCTCGTCCTTCGACAGGACGTAAACTTCCGCCTGGAAGTCCGTGTGCGGCGTGATCGAGCCCGGCTTGCAGAGAACCTGGCCGCGCTCGACGTCTTCACGGCCGACGCCGCGAAGCAGCGCGCCGATGTTGTCGCCGGCCTGGCCCTGGTCGAGCAGCTTGCGGAACATTTCGACGCCGGTGACGACGGTCTTCTGGGTGTCGCGGATGCCGACGATTTCGACTTCCTCGCCAACCTTGACGACCCCGGTCTCGACGCGGCCGGTGACGACCGTGCCGCGGCCCGAGATCGAGAACACGTCTTCGATCGGCATCAGGAACGGCTTGTCCAGCGGACGCTCCGGCTGCGGGATCCAGTCGTCGACGGCCTTCATCAGCTCCATAATCTTCTCGTCGCCGATGTTCGCGTCGCGGTCTTCGAGAACCGCGAGCGCCGAACCGGCCACGATCGGAATGTTGTCGCCGTCGAAGCCACGCTTCGAAAGCTCTTCACGGATTTCCAGCTCGACCAGCTCGAGCAGCTCGGGATCGTCAACCTGGTCGACCTTGTTGAGGAAGACGACCATGGTCGGAACGCCGACCTGCGCCGCGAGCAGGATGTGCTCCTTGGTCTGCGGCATCGGGCCGTCGGCGGCCGACACGACGAGGATCGCGCCGTCCATCTGGGCGGCACCGGTGATCATGTTCTTCACATAGTCGGCGTGACCCGGGCAATCGACGTGGGCGTAGTGACGCGCGTCGGTCTCATACTCGACGTGGGCCGTCGAGATGGTGATGCCGCGCTCGCGCTCTTCCGGAGCCTTGTCGATGTTGGCGAAGTCGACGGCCTCACCGCCGCCGTGCTTCGACAGCACCTTGGTGATCGCAGCCGTCAGCGACGTCTTGCCATGGTCGACGTGACCGATGGTGCCGATGTTGCAGTGCGGCTTGTTCCGCTCGAATTTAGCCTTCGCCATTTTACGCCTCTTCTTTTTCTGGAATTCGGGCGGCCCGCCCTCATCGCGGACGCGCCCTTAGCTACAAAAACCCGGTTACGCTAGTTTCGCCTTCACCTCGTCGGCGACGTTCTGCGGCACCTCGTCATAGTGCGAGAACTGCATCGTGTACTGCGCGCGCCCCTGGGTGAAGGAACGCAGCTGGTTCACGTAGCCGAACATATTGGCCAGCGGAACAATGGCTTCGACGGCCTGAGCGTTGCCGCGGCTATCGGTGCCCTGAATCTGGCCACGGCGGCTGTTGATGTCGCCGATGACGTCGCCAAGATAATCTTCCGGCGTCACGACCTCGACCTTCATGATCGGCTCGAGCAACTTGATGCCGGCCTTGTGCGCCGCCTCGCGCATCGCGCCGCGGGCACAGATCTCGAACGCCAGCGCCGACGAGTCGACGTCGTGGTATTTGCCGTCGATCAGATGGACTTCGAAATCGATGATCGGGAAGCCGATCAGCGATCCCGTCTCGGCGGTCTCGCGGAGGCCCTTCTCGACCGAAGGGATATATTCCTTCGGAACGTTGCCGCCCTTGATCTCGTCGAAGAACTGGAAGCCTGAGCCGCGTTCGCCGGGGATGACGTTGATCTTAATCTCGCCGAACTGGCCCGAACCGCCGGATTGCTTCTTGTGCGTGTAGGTCAGCTCGACCGGCTTACCGAGATATTCGCGGTACGCCACCTGCGGAGCGCCGACATTGGCCTCGACCTTGAACTCGCGCTTCATGCGGTCAACGAGAATTTCGAGGTGGAGTTCGCCCATCCCCTTAATGATCGTCTGACCCGATTCGTGGTCGGTGGAGACGCGGAATGACGGATCCTCGCGAGCGAGGCGATTGAGCGCGACGCCCATCTTCTCCTGGTCGGCCTTCGTCTTGGGTTCGACGGACAGTTCGATGACCGGATCCGGGAACTCCATCCGCTCGAGGATGATCGGCGCATTGATGGCACACAGAGTGTCACCAGTGGTCGTGTCCTTCAGGCCCGCAAGCGCGACGATATCGCCCGCGTACGCGATCTGAATGTCCTCGCGATCGTTGGCATGCATCAGCAGCATGCGGCCGACTTTTTCCTTCTTATCCTTGACGCTGTTCATGACCTGCGACGCCGTCTCGAGCTTGCCCGAATAAATGCGGGCAAAGGTCAGCGTTCCCACGAATGGGTCGTTCATGATCTTGAAGGCCAGAGCGGCGAACGGAGCCTCATCGTCCGACGGGCGCGACGCCTCTTCGCCGTTGGGCAAAAGGCCCTTGATCGGCGGAACGTCGAGCGGGCTCGGCAGATAGTCGACGACGGCGTCGAGCAGGGGTTGAACGCCCTTGTTCTTGAACGCCGAACCGCAAACCACCGGCACGAACGCCATGTCGAGCGTACCCTTGCGGATCAACTTCTTCAGCGTTGCCGTATCCGGCTCATTGCCTTCGAGATAGGCTTCCATCGCCCCATCGTCCTGCTCAACGGCGAGCTCGATAAGGTGCGTGCGCGCTTCCGCCGCCTTGTCCTTCAGGTCGGCGGGAATGTCCTGATACTCGAACTTCGCGCCGAGGCTCTCGTCGAGCCAGATGATCGCGCGGTTCTCCACCAGGTCGACGAGGCCCTTGAAGTCCCCCTCAATGCCGATCGGGAGATAGAGGACCGCCGGGCGAGCACCCAGGCGATCGATGATCGACTGGACGCAATATTCGAAATTGGCGCCGGTGCGGTCGAGCTTGTTGATGAAGCACATCCGCGGCACGCCATATTTGTCGGCCTGACGCCACACCGTTTCAGACTGCGGTTCAACGCCGGCAACGCCGTCGAAGCAGGCGACCGCGCCATCGAGCACGCGTAGCGAGCGCTCGACTTCGATGGTGAAATCGACGTGGCCCGGGGTGTCGATGATGTTGATCCGGTGCTCGGGACCCTTGCCCTCGTCAGCGCTCCAGAAGCACGTCGTCGCCGCCGACGTGATCGTGATCCCGCGTTCCTGCTCCTGCTCCATCCAGTCCATCGTGGCGGTGCCCTCATGGACTTCGCCGATCTTGTACGACTTGCCGGTATAGAAAAGGATACGCTCGGTCGTCGTCGTCTTGCCGGCGTCGATGTGCGCCATGATGCCGATATTGCGATAACGTTCGAGCGGATGGCTGCGGGCCATGGTCGGGTTTTCCTTAGCGATGTGGGGAGCCGGCGGACCCGGCTTCCCCAAATATAGGTATGAAAATTACCAGCGGTAGTGGCTAAAAGCGCGGTTGGCTTCGGCCATGCGGTGCGTGTCTTCACGCTTCTTCACGGCATTGCCGCGGTTCTGAGATGCATCCATCAGCTCACCCGACAGGCGGCCGGCCATGGTCTTCTCCGAACGGCTGCGCGCCGCCGTGATCAGCCAGCGGATCGCCAGCGCCTGGGCACGCTCCGGACGAACTTCGACCGGCACCTGGTAGGTCGCTCCGCCGACGCGGCGGCTGCGGACTTCGATGCCCGGCTTCACGTTGTTGAGCGCATCGTGGAACACGCCGATCGGCTCACGCTTCAGGCGGGTTTCGACGCTCTCGAGGGCGCCATAGACGATGCCTTCGGCAACGGACTTCTTACCATCCAGCATGACGCTGTTCATGAACTTGGACAGGATGAGGTCCCCGAACTTTGGATCGGGGAGGATTTCGCGCTTCTCTGGGCGACGACGACGAGACATTGGAGTGTTCCTTTCGCTTCAGCTGATCCGGAACATGTCCGGGGCTTACTCTCGTGATTATTTGGGGCGCTTGGCGCCGTACTTGGACCGCGACTGCCGGCGATCCTTGACGCCCTGCGTGTCGAGGACGCCGCGAAGCACATGGTAACGGACGCCCGGAAGGTCGCGCACACGGCCGCCGCGGATCAGCACGACGCTGTGCTCCTGCAGGTTATGGCCTTCACCGGGGATGTAGCTGATCACTTCGCGCTGGTTGGTCAGGCGGACCTTGGCCACCTTGCGCAGCGCCGAGTTCGGCTTCTTCGGGGTCGTCGTGTAGACGCGCGTGCAGACACCGCGCTTCTGCGGGTTCTGCTCCATCGCAGGGACCTTCGACTTGGCCTTCTGCGGGTCGCGACCCTTGCGGATCAGCTGGTTAATCGTTGGCATGAAGCCCTTCACCTTTCGTTGCCGGAAAGCCGGCGGTTACTTTGCCCAATGCAAAAGCGTGAAGACCTGATGACCCCCCCATCTGACTGGGGCGCCCACCCGGCTTCACGGTGCTTGAGCAATGTTCAGCTCTTGTCCGGCGCAAGAATCCTGTCGCTCGAACGGGCGGGCACATAGCCCCACGCAGGGTGAGGGTCAACCGGCGGAGCGGCGTAACGTCCATCGCATCGGTTACAGCAACGGAGTATAGGGCAAACTCCCGGACAGGAGGATCTAATGCACCTTCACCGAACTCTATTTGCAGCATGCCTGGCAATGACGGCGGCTCCCGCACTCGCCGCGCCCGAAACGCAGGGACCAGCGCCGCCGGGCACGGACATGACACGCTACTGCATCCGCGTTGAAGCGCTGACGGGCAGTCATATTGAAACGGTGCAGTGCTGGACCCGTGCCGAATGGGCGGATCAGGATGTCGACGTCGATCAGGTCTGGTCCCGGGATGGGGTCCGCGTCATCGGTTAGCGCACGGCATCTGGCCGGATGCGGTGGAACGCCAGCCGATCATAATAGGGCCGGCACTGATCTGCGACGCTGCGCGCTCGTTCAGGCAATTCGACCGTGCCGGTCTCCGGCGGACCGAACCCCGTGCTTTGCTCGACCGCCGCGTACCAGTGCGGAGCCCATGGTCCGTCGGTCGCTCTGCGTCCCGGCTCCCAACGCAGCATCGATGGATCCCACGCGATGCCCAGCGCATCGCAAAGTCGCTCGAGCACTACCGGCGGGTTGGCGAGAACGTCGTTCGCGTCGATTACCGCCGGCGCGTGCCCGAGCCGGTCGCTTTCGCGTTCGAAGAACTCGGCCTGACGATCCATCCCGAAATCCTCGAACGCTGCCACCTCACGCTTGCGCAGATATGACGCGATCATCCGCTCCGGTTCGCGGATCAGGAAGGCGTGGGTGAAACCCTCGAAATCCGCATAGCCGATGGGCCCGGTCATGTGGTGCCACATGTGCTTCTGGTACCAGACGCGCCACGCGCCACGCGGGTCGCTCTGCAGGGTCCGCATCACGCCTTGCCAGTCGCAATCCATCGCGGCGATGACCTCATCGCGCATCGGGTGGTCCGCGCCGCTGTCCTTGAGGAAGCAGCCGTAGAACGGCTCGTCGGAAACGAACGTATCGCCACGGCTGTCAAAGCTTCGCATCATTGCCGTGGAGAGATTGCGGGGACCCGACCACATGGCGATGCGGATGGTCACGGGCGCTGCTGTTCATCCACGTCGCGGTCGACGCGCTTGGCGTAGAGCTGCTGCAGGCGCTCGACCATTGGTCCGCGACAATTCAACTGGCGGCCATCGATCTCGCGCGCCGGAACGATGCCGGCGAAGGTACCGGTGACGAATGCCTCGTCGGCGCCGTAGACGTCGGTCAGCGAGAAGTCCTTTTCGATCGCCGGAATGCCGGCCTCGCGCGCTACCTCCAGCGCCAGCCCGCGAGTGATCCCGCCGAGGCAATATTTGCCGCTCGACGTCCACACCTCGCCCTTGCGGACGATGAAGAAGTGGGTCGAGTTGCAGGTGGCGACGAAGCCGTGCGGGTCGAGCATCAGCGCTTCGTCGGCGCCGGCTTGCGTCGCCTGGATCGAGGCGAGGATGCAGTTGAGCTTCGAGTGGGAATTGATCTTCTGGTCCTGCACCGCCGGATCGCCGCGGCGGACGTGGACGGTGAACAGCTTGAGCCCGTGCTCGTACACCGCCGGGTCGGGTTGCTTGTATTCGGCGATGATGACGATGGTCGAGCCTCCAACCACCACGCGCGGATCCTGATAGGGCGTCGAGCGAACGCCGCGCGTCACCATCAGCCGCACGTGAGCGCCTTGGCTCATGCCGTTGGCGTCGAGCGTCTCGTACAGCCGGGCAGTCAACTCCTCGCGGGTGACGCCGACATCCATCGCCAGCGCCCTGGCGCCCTCGAACAATCGGTCGAGGTGCCGGTCGAGAAAGCCGAGTTTGCCCCGATGAACCCGCAGGCCCTCCCATACGCCATCGCCGAGCATGAAGCCGGAATCGAACACGGACACGACGGCTTCCGCGCGCGGTTTCAGTTCGCCGTTGACGTTGATCAGGATCGACGCGTTCCGCGGATCAGAAACGTCGTGCATCGACTGCGCCATCCCTCGACGGTGCAGCCTCCGCGCGGGCTTGGCAACTATTCGGTGGTCTTGCCGTCCCACTCCTCGTCATGGTGGCGGGCATCGGCGTCGTCCTTCGTGGCCTGAACGATGCCGTCCTTATGCTCGGGTGGGCCGTAGATGGTGTAGAGCTTGAGCGGCTGATTACCGGTGTTGCGGACGTTGTGGCGTGCGCCGGCCGGCACGATTACCGCCGTGCCGTCTTCAACGGGATTGGCGACACCGTCGATGTCGACCGCCCCGGTGCCTTCCTCGAAGCGGAAGAACTGATCGCGGTCCGCGTGGACTTCCGAGCCGATGTCGCAGCCGGGCGGCAGCGTCATCAATACGAGCTGCAGATGTCCGCCCGTGTAGAGCACGCGGCGGAAGTCGGTGTTTTCGACGGTCAGCTTCTCGATATCGTCGCAATAGCCTTTCACGGAGTTCCTCCTTGCTCGACCAACGATCTGGCGCGGGGTGGGTTCAACAATCAGCCACGCGGAAGCTCCGCGTCGACCGGGCTGCGCGGGCGAAGATAGAGGCGGCGCACCATCGGGAAGCGCTTCGCCGCCTCGACCTCAATCCCCCATACCAAAGCCTCGACGTCGCGCGCGGTGATGTCGTCGTCAAAATCGACCGACAGCATGGCGGTGATCTGGTCGGGCGCGCTGTGGACAGTCAGCACCTGACCGACCGCAGTAACACCCTTCCTTCCCAACACCATCTCGTGCAGCGCAGCGATGAGTTCCGGGTTGGCGGCCTCGCCGATCAGCAATGCCTTGGATTCAAACGCCAGCAGCATCGCGGTCAGGCCCAGGATGACACCGATAACGACCGACGCCGCGCCGTCGTAAAAGGGGTCACCGGTCTGCTGCGAGAGGAACAGGCCGATCGCGGCGGCGATGATGCCCGCCATTGCGGCGCCGTTTTCGAGCAGGATGATGAAGGCCGGCGGGTCCTTCGAGCGACGGATCGCCTGAAACCAGCTGAGCTGCGCCTTGGCCTTTCTGAATTCCTTGAACGCCTCGACCGTCGACCAGCCTTCGAGCAGGAACGCGACCAGCAGCACGATGTAGGCGATGGTCGGGGAAATCGCCTCTTCGGGATTGGCGATGTGGATGATGCCTTCATAGATCGACACGCCCGCGCCGAGTGCGAAGACGAGCACCGCGACCACGAAGCTCCAGAAATAGAGCTCCCGCCCATAGCCGAAGGGATGCAGCTCATCGGGGGGCCGTTTCGCCGCGCGGCGGCCCCACATCAACAGGAGCTGGTTGGTGGAATCGACGACGCTGTGCACGCCTTCGGTGAGCATCGCCGAGGAGCCGGTGATCGCCGCCGCGACGAACTTCGAAACCGCGATGCCGAGGTTCGCGAGCAGCGCGATGACCAGCGTCCGCGTCGAAGTGGTATGGGCGCTCATTCGGCGCGAATGTTCCGAATGTTCACAGTGACGAGCCGTGAATCGCCTTTTCCCGCTTTTCCAAGAAGCCGGGAGCAGGTCGGATCCGATAATCTCATCGGCACGCCTGTCGCATGAATAGATGCCTGTAGGAAATCCCGGACAGAAGGCAGCTCAGATGTGGATCACCCGGCCGAAGGCGGCGAGGACACTTTCGTGCATCATCTCGCTCAGAGTCGGGTGCGGGAAGACGGTATTGATGAAGTCGGTCTCGACCAGTTCCGCCGTCTTGCCGATGGTGTAGCCCTGGATCAGCTCGGTCACCTCGGCGCCGATCATGTGCGCGCCGAGCAATTCTCCGGTCTTCGCATCGAACACGGTCTTCACAAACCCGTCGACCTCGCCGAGCGCGATGGCCTTGCCGTTGCCGATGGCCGGGAACTTGCCGACCTTCACCTGATATCCCGCTTCCTTGGCCTTGGCCTCGGTCAGGCCGACGCTCGCCACCTGGGGCCGGCAATAAGTGCAGCCGGGGATGTTCTTCGGATCCATCGCGTGCGGATGGACATCCTTGTTGCCGAGTTCCTGAGCGATTGCCTCGGCCGCGGTAACGCCCTCATGGCTGGCCTTATGCGCGAGCCAGGGCGGCGCGGTGACGTCGCCGATCGCCCAGATGCCTGGCGTGCTGGTGCGGCACATCGGGTCGGTATCGATGTGGCCTTTGGTCGTTTTCACGCCGAGCGCCTCAAGCCCGATATTCTCGGTATTGGGGAGGATGCCGACGGCGACAATGACGTGGCTGAAGCGCTGGTCGGATGACTTGCCGTCGCCGGTCCTGATTTTGGCGGCGACGCCGGTCGCGTCCGGCGTCAGGCTTTCGACGCCCGCGCTAGTAAGGATCGTCAGGCCCTGCTTTTGAAGACTCTTGGCGAGTTGCGCGCTGACTTCGGCATCCTCGACCGGGACCACGCGGTCGAGCATCTCGACGACCGTCACCTTGGCGCCGAGGTCGGAATAGAAACTGGCAAACTCGATTCCGATCGCACCCGAACCGATGACCAACAGCTCGGCCGGCATTTCGAGCGGGGTCATGGCGTGGCGATAGGTCCAGATGCGCTTGCCGTCGGCCTTGGCGAACGGCAGGTCGCGCGCCCGCGCGCCGGTGGCGACGATGATGTGTTTGGCGGCGAGTTCGGTCGACTTGCCGTCCGCGCCGGCGACGCTGAGCTTGCCTTTGCCGGTCAGCTTGCCCTCACCCATCACGACCGTGATCTTGTTCTTCTTCATCAGGTGCGTGACGCCCTGATTGAGCTGCTTGGCGACCGCCCGGCTGCGGCCGACGACCTTGGCGAGATCGAACGACGGCTTGTCGTTGCTGAGGCCGTACGCGTCGGCGTGGGTCATGTAATGAAATACCTCGGCCGAGCGCAGCAGCGCCTTGGTCGGAATGCAGCCCCAGTTGAGGCAGATGCCGCCGAGTAACTCGCGCTCGACGATGGCCGTTTTCAGCCCGAGCTGCGCGGCGCGGATCGCGGCGACATAGCCGCCGGGCCCGGAGCCGAGGACGATGAGGTCGTAGGTGTCAGGCATGCGATGCTCCGCAAAATCCCTCTCCCCTCGAGGGAGAGGGCGACTCAGGCGCAGCCTGAGCGGGGTGTGGGGTCGAGATTGCTGCCGCGATAACTTGAACGACGCCTTCAAGGTTGCTCAGAACATCGTTGTTCCAAAAGCGCAGCACGCGATATCCGTGGCTTTCCAGATAGGCAGTTCGGCGGATGTCAGTAATGCCATTAGCATGTTGCCCGCCATCCACCTCGACGATCAAACGCGACTCATGACACACAAAGTCGGCGATGAAATGTCCGATCGGCTGTTGGCGACGAAATTTGGCACCTCGTAGCTGACTGTTCCGAAGCAACGACCATAGCCTTCGCTCGGCATCGGTGATGTTGCGGCGCAGTGCTTTCGCATTGTGTAGAGTTGAACGGGAGTAACCCCTCACCTTCCCAGCCCTTGCGGGCCGGGCCCCTTCCTCTCCCTCAAGGGGAGAGGAGTGTTCACGAGCGCCGGTCAAACTCCCTCTCCGGAAGAGCGTCGGGGTGAGGAGGCAGCGAGGTTTGAAATTTCGCGCGGTCTGTTGTCCTGGTCGAGCGCGACGAACGTGAATTCACCTTCCGCGACCAGCTTTTCGGCGCTTCCGTCGCGCTCGCGGGCGATGGCTTCGGCTTTGAGACGAAGCGAGGTGCGGCCGGGTTTTAGCAGGTCGACGTAGACGCTGAGTTCATCGCCGACGGCCATCGCGCCGGGGAACTTGATCGCGTCGGCCGCGACGAGGATCGCCTTGCCGGCGGAACGCCGCGAGGCGAACGACCCGCAGGCGAGGCCCATCTGGCCCATCAGCCAGCCGCCGAACACCCCGCCATAGGGATTGGTGTCCGACGGCATTGCCGTGACTCGAATCAGCGGTTCACGCGCTGGCGGCACCGAACTTAGCTGTGCCAGCTGAACAGCGCGCGAAGCGCGCATGCGGAGCCCAGGAAAACCGGAATCGAGAGCAGCAATCCGGGCGAGCCCGCGTGCGGATGGATCGTGCCCCAGCCGGCCCAGCTGTCGGTCCATAGGCCCTCGCCACCATTCATCATCGTCGGCAGAAGGATGCCGAGGATGAGGCCGAAGGCGAGCGCGGTGATCCATTTCATGTCAGGCGAGCATCCCCAATGGGTTTTGGACCAGTTCCTTGAAGATTTTCATCAGCCGCGCGCCGTCGGCGCCGTCGATGGCTCGGTGATCGAAGCTGCCCGTGGCGCTCATGACCGTCGCTATCTGCAGGCTGTCGTTGACGACGTACGGCCGCTTCTCCCCGGCGCCGATGGCCATGATCATTCCCTGCGGCGGATTGATGACCGCTTCGAACTGCTTGATGCCGAACATGCCCATGTTGCTGAGCGAGGCGGTGCCGCCCTGATATTCCTGCGGCTGGAGCTTGCCTTCCTTGGCGCGGCCCGCGAGGTCTTTCATCTCCGTCGAAATGGCCGAGACGCTCTTGGTGTCGGCGCCGACAATAATCGGCGTGATCAGCCCGGCCGGGATCGACACGGCGACCGAGACGTCGGCGCGGCTATATTTGAACAGCTGGTCGCCGGCGAAGCTGACGTTGCATTCGGGCACCGCCATCAGCGCCTGGGCCAGCGCCTTGATCAGCAGATCGTTGACGCTGAGCTTGACGTCGCGGCTGGCAAGGCCCGCGTTGAGCTCGCCGCGCAGTTTCAGCAGCGCATCGAGCTGAATGTCCACCGTCAGATAGATGTGCGGAACCTGCTGCTTCGATTCGGTCAGGCGGCGCGCGATCGTCTTGCGCATGTTGGTAAGCTTGATCGCTTCATGCGGGATCGCTTCCTCGTTCGGTCCCGGCAGAACGGCGTGACCGGCCGGCGCGGCGGCGGGAGCAGCCGCCTGTGCGCCCGCAGGAGCTGACGCGGGAGTCTTGCCGGCCGCGGCGTCGATATCGGCGCGGACGATGCGGCCGTTGGGGCCGCTTCCCTTGAGCGAGCCGAGGTCGATGTTCTGCGCCTGCGCGAGACGGCGCGCCAGCGGCGAGGCCTTGATGCGGTCTTGCCCCTCTCCCCCTGAGGGAGAGGGCGACTCAGGCGCAGCCTGAGCGGGGTGAGGGGCTGCAGGGGTTGCCGACGCAGGCGGCGTTTCGACGGGAGCTTGCGGCGGCGCCGTACCCGTTGGTTTATCGGCCTTGGGCGCCCCCTCACCTTCCGCGGCTTTCGCCGCTCCTCCCTCTCCCGCAGGGGCAGAGGGGCTGATTGTCTCGCCCTCACCGGCCATGATCGCGATGGGGGCGCCGACCTTCACGCCGTCGGTTCCTTCGGGAACCAGAATCTGCGCGATCTTGCCTTCGTCGACCGCCTCGAATTCCATCGTCGCCTTGTCGGTCTCGATCTCCGCCAGGATGTCGCCCGACTTCACCTCATCGCCCTCCTTCACCAGCCATTTGGCGAGCGTGCCTTCCTCCATCGTCGGGGAAAGCGCGGGCATCTTGAGTTCGATCGGCATCGGGACCTGTCCTTGCGGAAGCTTGCCCGGCTCAAAGCCCAATGCGGCGGGCGCGGTCAAGTCTGCGCCGAATGTCTAGTCCGCCGCTTGCACTTTAGCGATGTTTGCCGCAGCACCGTCGAACCGATGGGGGACAGCCAGCGCACTTACCTGGTCGTGGTCGACGACAGCGCGGAATCGCGCGTCGCCCTGCGTTTCGCCGCGCGGCGGGCGGCAAAGACCGGCGGCCGCATCGAAGTGCTCGGCATCGTCGAGCCGCAGGACTTCGTCCAGTTCGGCGGCGTGCAGGCGGCGATGGAGGAAGAGCAACGGCTGCGCATCGAGGGGGTGGTAAGCTCGGCGATCGGCGAAATCCTCGACGAAAGCGGCATTTCCGCCAACATCATCATCCGCCAGGGCGAGGTGGTGAAGAGCGTACGCGACTATGTCGCGGGCCGCGACGAGATTGCGGCACTGGTGCTGGGGGCTGCGCCGAGCGGGTCGCCGGGGCTGCTGGTGGTGAATTTTGCCGGCAATGATGCCGGGCAGTTGCCGTGCCCGCTGATGATCATTCCGGGCTCGCTGAGCGACGAGCGGCTGGAACAGCTCAGCTAGAGGATTCGCGAAAGGATTTCGCCGAGGCGTTCGCAGCCGGCGCGGTCGTCCTCGTCAAAGCGGCCGGTTCGCGGGCTATCGATGTCGAGCACGCCGATCAGGTTGCCATTGCGGACGAGCGGAACGACGATCTCGCTGTTCGATGCACTGTCGCAGGCGATGTGTCCGGGGAAAGCGTTGACGTCCTCGACGAGCTGCGTCTGCCGGGTCTGCGCCGCGACGCCGCACACGCCGCTGCCGAAGGCGATGCGGATGCATGCGGCGCGGCCCTGGAACGGGCCCAGCACCAGCTCGCCATCAATGTTGCGGTAGAAGCCGGCCCAGTTCACGTGGGGCAGCGTTTCGAAGATTAGCGCCGCGGCATTGGCCATGTTCGCAATCGGATCGGGTTCGCCGCTAACCAGGCCTTCGAGCGCGGAGGCGAGGTCGCGGTAAAGCGTCGGCTTGTCCTCCGCCATGATGCGATGGTCGAACATCAGTCGAAACTCACCTTTCCGCGGCCCTGCTTGATGGCGCTGCGCTGTTTCTTGCTATCGACGCGCTGCGCCTTCGCTGCCCGGCTGGGCTTGGTCGGCCTGCGCTTCGCCTGAACCATATGGGCCGCCGCGATCATCTCCGCCAGACGGCGGCGGGCATCGGTGCGGTTGGCGTCCTGCGTGCGAAAGCGGCGGGCGGTGATGAGCAGCTCGCCATTGTTGGTCACGCGGTTGCCAGCGATGACGCGGAGCCGCTCATAGGCGGCGGGGTGAAGGCCGAGCTTGAACAGGTCGACGCGGAGCTGGACCGCGGTCGCGACCTTGTTGACGTTCTGGCCGCCGGGACCAGTCGCGGCGAGGAAGCTTTCGCTGAGCGCATCCTCGGGCACGACGACGTCTTCAGGCCGCATCGGTCCATTCGCCGAAATAAGCGGGCAGCGGGGCGGTGACGTCGATCGTCTCCTTGCGCTGGCGCGGGACGACGAGGCGGGAGGCGTGGAGCAGCATCGGCCCTCCGGGCACGCCGTAGACCCGGTCGCCGGCGATGCCGCGCCCGAATGCCTCGCGCGCGTGCACGCGAATCTGGTGCGTACGCCCGGTCAACGGCTGGAATTCGACGAGGGTCTGGCCTTCGCGCGCCGCCAGCCGGCGCCAGCGCGTCACGGCTTCCTGACCGTTCGCGTCGGCGACCATCTTCCAGCCCGCAAGCTCGCTCGACACTTTGCCGAGCGCGACATCGATCGTGCCGCTCTCCTCCGCGACGTCGGCCGCAATTACGGCAAGATAATATTTCTCGACGGTCCGCCCCTCGAACGCCTGCTGGAATGCCGCGCGGCCGCGGGCAGTGCGCGCGAAGAGCAGGCAGCCGCTGGTATCGGTGTCGAGGCGGTGCATTGCGGTGGGCGGGCGCTGGAAGCCGCGCTTCAGTTCGTGGATCCGCGCGGCGATCGACTCCCCGCCCCGCCGCGGCGCGTCGACCGGCAGGCCCGCGGGCTTGTCGAGCACCAGTGCTTCGGCATCGATGAAGAGAATGCGCTCGGCGAGGTCCATCGCGGCCCTGTGGACCGGTTTGTGACTCCTTTGCAACGAATCCAAGGAATCCAGCGCGTTACACAATATTAACCTTTTCCCTTCAGACCTCGAATGGTTAATGGACGCTTCAAGGGCGTTAAGAGGCTTTTACGCTTACGTCTTGGGACGGGGGGATTTCGATGCGGGTGTTGCTGATCGAGGATGAGCCGACCACGGCCAAGAGCATCGAGCTGATGCTCGGCGCGGAAGGCTTCAACGTCTACACCACCGATCTCGGGGAAGAGGGCCTCGATCTCGGCAAGCTGTACGATTACGACATCATCTGTCTCGATCTCAATCTGCCCGACATGCACGGTTATGACGTGCTCAAGAAATTGCGCACCGCGAAGGTTTCGACGCCGGTGCTGATCCTTTCGGGCATTGGTGAAATGGACAGCAAAGTCCGCGCGCTCGGCTTCGGCGCCGACGATTATGTCACCAAGCCATTCCACCGCGACGAGCTGGTCGCCCGCATTCACGCTATCGTCCGCCGCTCCAAGGGCCACAGCCAGTCGGTCATCCGCACCGGCAAGCTCGCCGTGAACCTCGACGCCAAGACGGTCGAGGTCGACGGCAGCCGCGTGCACCTGACCGGCAAGGAATATGCGATGCTGGAGCTGCTCTCGCTCCGCAAGGGCACGACGCTGACCAAGGAAATGTTCCTCAACCACCTTTATGGCGGGATGGACGAGCCGGAATTGAAGATCATCGACGTCTTCATCTGCAAGCTGCGCAAGAAACTGAGCCTGGCTTGCGGTGGCGCCAATTATATCGAGACCGTCTGGGGCCGCGGCTATGTGCTGCGCGACGCCGACGAAACCGAAGAGACGCAGCCGCAGGCGGCCGTCGCTTAAGACCTTCGCACAAGGTGAACGTGAGAAAGGCGGGGCCGCGAGGTCCCGCCTTTCTCATGGGCAGCGTTCTTGCATTCGCCTGCCGGATCGCGAGAAGCGCTCCGGCATGGCTTCCATCTCATCGACCCGCCACCCGCGCCGTCTCGCCGATTATTCCGCCGACTACCGGATGCTCATCCTCGCCGCGATGGCGGTCGTCGCTGGAACCGGCGGCGCTTTCTCCGCCTGGGCCCTGCTGAAGCTCATCGCGCTGGCCACCAACATCTTGTGGCACGGCCGGTTCAGCTTCGACCCGGCGGCGATCATGGCACGCGGCGCGCTGCTGGTGTTGCTTATCCCCGTGGTGGGCGGTCTCATCGTCGGCCTGATGGCGCGTTTCGGGTCGGACAAGATCCGCGGCCACGGCATTCCCGAAGCGATCGAGACGATCCTGTTCGGGGATAGCCGGCTGTCACCCAAAGTCGCGCTGCTGAAGCCCCTGTCGTCCGCCGTGTCGATCGGCAGCGGCGGCCCGTTCGGCGCCGAAGGCCCGATCATCATGACCGGCGGCGCGATCGGCTCGCTGTTCGCGCAATTGTTCGATTTGAGCGCCGCCGAGCGCAAGACGTTGCTGGTGGCCGGCGCGACCGCCGGCATGACCGGCATCTTCGGCACGCCCTTCGCGTCGATCATGCTCGCGGTCGAGTTGCTGCTGTTCGAATGGAAACCGCGCAGTTTCGTGCCGGTCGTCACGGCGGTTCTCGTCGCGCTCGCCTGGCGTCCGCTCCTGATCAGCTCGGGTCCGCTGTTCCCCTTCGCCGCCCCCACTCCGGCGGGGATCGAGCCGGTGGCCATCTCGGCGGCGATCGGCCTCGCAACGGGATTGCTGGCCGCGTTCCTGTCTTTCCTGCTGTATCGGATCGAGGACGGTTTTCACCGCTTGCCGATCCACTGGATGTGGTGGCCGGCAATCGGTGCGGTGGTGGTCGGCATCGGCGGCCTGTTCGACATCCGTGTGCTCGGCGCTGGTTACGGAATCATCCAGCAGCTCGTCGATGGCAATCTTCTGGTGAAGGCCGTCGTGGTGCTGCTCATCGTCAAGGCCATCGTATGGCTGGTGGCGCTCGGTTCGGGCACCTCGGGCGGGATCCTCGCGCCCTTGCTGATCCTCGGCGGATGCACCGGGTTTCTCATCGGCCAATATCTGCCCGGCGACCCCGGGTTTTGGGCGATGATTGGCATGGCCGGCGTCATGAGCGGAACCATGCGTGCGCCCATGACCGGCGCCTTGTTCGCCGCCGAGCTAACCAACCACCTGTCCGCGCTGCCCGAGACGATCGCGGCGGGCACCGCCGCTTATGCGATCAGCGTGCTGATCATGAAACGCTCCATCCTGACCGAGAAAATCGCCCGCCGCGGGCGGCACATTTCGCGCGAATATTCGGTCGACGCGCTCGAATTCCTCCAGGCGGGACAGCTGATGACCCCGGACCCGGAGACGCTGCGCGGCGACATGACGCTTGGTGATGCGGCACGCTTTTTCGCCGACAAAGCCGTCCACCGCTCCTACCCGGTGGTCGATCTCAAGGGACACCTGCTCGGCCTCGTGTCACGCACCGACGCGCTGGAATGGAAAGTAGGCGGCCGCAATGAGGGGCGGCTCGGCGATACTTTGTCCGACGCCTCGACGCGCTTTGCATTCGCCGAAACGCCGTGCGGAGAGGTCGCGGACATGATGGTCGAAACCGGCGTCGGCCGAGTGCCGATCGTCGATCATCGCGACCGCCGTGTCATCGGCATCATCTCGCGCCAGGACCTGTTGAAGGTGCGCGTGCGGCAGCAGAACGTCGAAAAGGTCACGCCCGCTCGCGGAACGCCCTAAGCGTCGATTGGCAGGCGCTTGCGCTCGCGGCGGGTGGGCAGCGTGATCGGATCGCCCGGCATCGGCTTGTTCTCGACGCCATCGAACCGCCGCCAGCCATCGCGGCCAAGGCGTTCAAGCGGTTGGAAGCCCGTCTTGTAGGCCATGCGCCCCGAGCCTTCGACCCAATAGCCGAGATAGACGTAAGGCAGGTTGGCGCGCGCGGCGCGGATGATGTGATCGAGGATGATGTAAGTGCCGAGACCCTTGCGTGCGTCGGGCCCGACATCGAAGAAACTGTAGATCATCGACAGCCCGTCGCTCTGCTGATCGCTCAGGCACGCGCCGACCAGCCGGCCCGGTTTTCCGTCGACCGAGGGCTCGCGATATTCGATGATGTAGGTGCGGACCGGCGTCTGCTCGACCATGTCGGCAAAATCGCTCTCGTCCATCTCCGCCATGCCACCGCCGGGATGGCGCGCCGCGAGGTAGCGGCGGAGCAGCGCATATTGTTCGTCGGTGGTCCACGGCTTGCACGCCGTGACTTCAAGGTCGTGGTGCCGGCGAAGCAGCTTGCGCTGGGTGGCGGTCGCTTCGAATTCCGCCGCGAGGACCCGCACCGATACGCAAGCCGAGCAATCGATGCAGCTGGGCCGATAAGCGACCGACTGGCTGCGGCGAAAACCGATTCGGCCGAGCGCTTCATTCAGTTCATTGGCATGCCGGCCGCTCAGTTCGGTGAACACTTTCCGCTCGACCTTGCCCGGCAGATAGGGGCACGGACTGGGGTTCGTGACGAAGAACTTTGGGAAGCGGAATGGTGCGCTCACCCGGGCGACCTCACTCAAAGGGTTACGAATGTCTTTATGCGGCGGGTTAACGCGGTTGAAAAGACTTCGGCTCCGTCATTTTCGACAGACGTGAGGACCTGTCCCGCGAGGGGACAGCGGCGCTAGTCGAGCAGGGCTCGCTCAACGCGGAAACCGGCGGCCTCAAGCCGGGCAACAACGTCGTCGATCGACTGCGGATCGCGCGCCTCGCATTCAACCTCGATCAGCGTGTCCTTGGCGGGCAGGCTGGTGAAGATCCGGCTGTGGTTGATCTCGAGGACATTGACCCCGGCCTCAAAGACCTGCGCGGTAATGGCCGCGAGCGCGCCCGGCTGATCGTGCGCCGCAACCTGAAGCCGCGCGATGCGGCCCTGCCGGACGAGATCGCGGACCAGTACGTTGGCCAGCAGATGGGTGTCGATATTGCCGCCGCACAGGATCGTCGCGACCTTCTTGCCCTTGAACCGCGCAGGGTCGGCAATCATCGCCGCAAGGCCGGCCGCGCCTGCCCCCTCGACCACGGTTTTTTCGATGCCGACCAGCATTGCCACCGAGCGTTCAAGGTCGCGTTCCGAAACCAGCGCCACGTCGTTGACGTAGTCCTTCAAAATCTGCGACGTCAGCGCGCCAGGCTGCTTGACCGCGATCCCTTCCGCCAGCGTGTCCCCGCCGAGCGGGAGATGGCAGCCTTCGATCGCGCATTTCATCGACGGGTAAAG
>Ga0207705_10001333_pt1 | contig 19773 bp, 13 predicted proteins | sample KBSC13metaG_FD_184314 | JGI IMG/M metagenome (GOLD analysis project Ga0207705, IMG submission 184314) | Corn rhizosphere microbial communities from Kellogg Biological Station, Michigan, USA - KBS C1-3 metaG (SPAdes) (version 2) | ecosystem: Host-associated > Plants > Roots > Rhizosphere > Soil ... | reverse complement strand
TCGACGATTGGCGTATTTCTTGATGATCACCGGGCCGTCAGTGGCCGCCTGCTTCTTCATGATGGGGACGCCCCTCCAATGATTTGTCGCGGCTGTACCATCAATGCATGACGCACCGCAACATGGACCGCGTCCCTTACCCTTGTTCCTCGACATGTTGCGCGAAGAGACAGCAGCATCACCCGAACGCCGTGCCGCCGCCTTGGCCGGGCTGAAAGCGTATCAGGAGGCGCCGCGGGCGGCGAAAAAACGATCTGCGCCAGTGCGTTTCAGGGCCGGTCGGGCGAGATTGCGCGATTACGGCGGCGGCGGCCGCAAGGTGATTTTCGTGCCATCGCTCATCAACCCACCCTTCATCCTCGATCTTGCGCCGCAAAATTCCTTGTTGCGCTGGTGCAGCGAACACGGACTGCATCCGTATCTGCTCGATTGGGGCGAGCCGTCGCCGGCCGATCGCGCGATGGACGTGACCGCGCATGTCGAGCGTATCCTGCTGCCGCTGATCGCCAGGTTCGACGAGCCGCCGTTGATGGTCGGCTATTGCCTTGGCGGCACGCTAGCCCTGGGCGCCGCGGCGACCGGCAGCGTCGCCGGGCTCGCGTTGATCGCCACGCCCTGGCATTTCGCCGGCTTCGGCGGCGGGCGCGCGGCGATCGATGGGCTGTGGCAATCGGCCAAGCCGGCCTGCGAAGCGATGGGGCTGGTCCCGATGGAAGTGCTGCAAACCGGGTTCTGGCGGCTCGACCCGGGGCGCACGGTGAGCAAGTATGAAGCATTCGGGCGCATGGAACCGGGCAGCCCGGGCTGGAATGGGTTCATCGCACTGGAGGATTGGGCGAATGCCGGTGCGCCATTGCCTTATGCAGCCGGTCGGCAGCTGTTCGAGGAGTTCGTCGGCGACGACCTGACCGGCAACGGCGGCTGGACCGTCGCGGATCGGTCTGTCGATCCGCACGCTTTGCCCTGCCCCGCGGTCGAATTCGTCTCGCTGAGCGACCGCATCGTCCCCAAGGAAAGCGCCGCCGACCTGGCCGATCGCCACGATTTGGGTTCGGGGCATGTCGGCATGATCGTCGGCGGCCGGGCCAAAGTCCAATTGTGGGAGCCGCTGGCACAGTGGTTAAAGCGCGCCTAGATAGCCGCTGACATCAACATCCCACTTCCGGAGTCTTTCATGACCGACATCGTCATCACCGCCGCCAAGCGCACGCCGGTCGGCAGCTTCATGGGGGCGTTCGGCGGGACTCCCGCGCACGAGCTTGGCCGCATCGCGATCGAGGCGGCTTTGGCGCAGGCGGGAGTCGCGGGCGAGGACGTGTCCGAAGTCATCCTCGGCCAGGTGCTGACCGCCGCCCAAGGCCAGAACCCGGCGCGCCAGGCGTCGATGGCAGCTGGTGTGCCCAAGGAAATCCCCGCCTGGGGCGTCAACCAGGTATGCGGATCGGGCCTGCGCACGGTGGCGCTGGCGGCACAGGCGGTCGCAACTGGGGATGCCCGCATCGTCGTCGCCGGCGGGCAGGAATCGATGTCGCTGAGCGCGCATGCCCAGACCATCCGCGCCGGCCAGAAAATGGGGACGCTCGAACTGATCGACACGATGATCCGCGACGGGCTGACAGACGTCTTCAACGGCTATCACATGGGGATCACGGCCGAGAATTTGGCCGAACAATATCAGATCACGCGCGAGATGCAGGACGAGTTCTCTGTTCGCTCGCAGAATTTAGCCGACGCCGCGCGCTCGTCGGGTCGCTTCCGCGACGAGATCGTGCCCGTCACGATCAAGGGCCGCAAGGGCGACACGGTGGTCGCCGATGACGAATATATCCGCGCCGGCGTGACGATCGACAGCGTGTCTGGGGTGCGCCCCGCGTTCAAGAAGGATGGCACGGTGACCGCGGCCAATGCCTCGGGCCTGAACGACGGAGCGGCGGCGTTGGTGGTGATGTCGGCCGACGAGGCGGCGAAGCGCGGCGCCCCGGTGCTGGCGCGGATCGCGAGCTGGGCGTCGGCGGGCGTCGACCCCTCGATCATGGGCATCGGCCCGGTGCCGGCGACGCGCCGCGCGCTGGAAAAAGCCGGCTGGTCGATCGCCGATCTCGACCTGATCGAAGCCAATGAAGCCTTCGCCGCGCAGGCGCTGTCGGTCGGCAAGGAACTCGGTTGGGATCCCGACAAGGTCAACGTCAATGGCGGCGCGATCGCGATCGGCCACCCGATCGGCGCGTCGGGCGCGCGCGTACTGACCACGTTGCTCTACGAAATGGCGAAGCGCGACGCGAAAAAGGGGTTGGCGACGCTCTGCATCGGCGGCGGAATGGGAATCGCGATGTGTATTGAGCGGTGAGAATTAGCTCGTTGGGTTCTTTAATTACACAATCGACAAGAGTGGCGTAAGCTTCGCCAAGTCGCGTTGCAGATTTACCACTGTCCCGCTGGAAGTTCGGGCGTCGTGTGATGCTTAACCTTGCATGAATGAGGCCGGAGAGGTTCTATTGCTGAACCGAGGCATCTAGACCTCGAAAGCAAGGGGCCTTATTTATGAACATCCAGCGTTTTCTGGGCGCGACCGCGCTCGTTGGTATGCTGTCGGCATTGCCGGCGGCAGCCTATGCCAAGTCGGACACGCCCGTTCCTGCAGCCGCGCCGCAGAGTACTACTCCCAATGATCCCCAGGCTACGCCTGATGCAGACACGTCGACCGAAAAGGAAATTACGATTACGGGGTCGCGCATCCGCAGCCCGAACGTGGTTTCGGACATTCCGATCACCTCAATCAGCGGCGACACCGTCCTCAAGTCCGGACAAGCCAATGTCGGCGAGGCGCTCAACAACCTTCCCCAGTTGCGCAGCACGTTCGCGCAGTCCAATCCAGGCTTGGGCATCGGCATCGCCGGCCTAAACCTGCTTGACCTCCGCGGCCTCGGGACCTCGCGCACGCTGGTGCTGGTCGACGGCCGCCGCCATGTCGCCGCGGACATTCTGAACAACGCCGTTTCGCCGGACATCAACAGCATTCCGACCGCGCTGGTCGAGCGTATCGACATCATAACCGGCGGTAGTTCCGCGGTGTACGGCTCGGATGCGATCGCCGGTGTGGTCAACTTCATTCTGCGTCGCGACTATGACGGGCTTCAGCTCCGCGGACAGGCCGGCGTCAGCGAACCCGGTTTCGGCGGCAATCAATTGCTCTCGGCGATGTTCGGCAAGAACTTCGGCGACGGCAAGGGCAACATCACGGTTGCGGGCGAATTCACCCACCAGCAACGCATCTTCGCCTCGGATATACCCTGGTATCGGCAGAATAACGGTTTCGGCACGGTCGACCTCGATTCCGCCGGCCTGACCAGTGCCAGTGACGGATTTCCGGACCAGATCTTCCTGAAGGACATCCGCAGCACGACGATCAATCCCAATGGCCTTATCGCGATTCCGCAAAAGGCCTCCGTTGCAGGATGCGGCAAGGGCACGCTGGCCAATAATGGCGGGCCAAACTCGAACGGCGCGCCGTATAATTGCACCTATATCTTCTCCTCAGATGGCCGTCTGCAGCAGCAGACTGGTTCGCGCTACGGCGCGGGTCCGACCGGTGGTATCCTCGGCGGCAACGGTCAGACCGGACGTGAAGGCCAGACCCTGTCGGTGCTGCCGTACCTACAGCGCTTCAACATCAATCTGCTCGGCCATTATACCTTCACTCCCGCCTTCGAGGTATTCGTCGAAGCAAAATGGGACCGTGTGAAGGCGCTAGGCAACAATGCGGGGCCGTCGTTCATTCAGACCGGTACCGGCGTCAACGGCAACATCGGCGACCAGCGCGAGCGTCCGCGACTCGACAACCCCTTCCTGAACCCGACCGATCGGACCACGCTGACCAACCTGATCCTGGCATCGGGCTGCAACGTCAGCTTGACAGCGGGATGCCCGGCAGCTGGCAATCTTTCAGCGGCAGACCTCACGGCGATCGGCAATGGCAGCTATCGCTTCCAGCTTGCTCGTAACTTGCTCGATGTCGGCCTGCGCGACGAGTCCTTCAAGCGCGACACCTATCGCATCGTGGGTGGCATCCGCGGCACGTTCAACGGAGACTGGAGCTACGAACTGTCGGCCAATTATGGCAAATTCAAGCAACGGACCACGACCGACGGCTTCATCGATCGCCAGCGCTTCTCGCTGGCGATGGATGCCGGGCTCAATCCTTTGACCGGCAAGATTCAGTGCCGATCACAATACGACCCGGCCTCGGCATTTGCCATCCAGCGCCCTGGCTCAGGCAATGCCGCGGCCAACGCAGCACGGCTGGCCGCGGATATTGCCGCATGCGTGCCCTATAATCCGTTCGGCGACGGCTCGGGTAATGCCGCATCCGCGGCATATTTCTCGCGCGAATTCACCGCCCAGGCGTCGCTTGAGCAGCTCGATTTCCAGGGCTTCGTGAACGGCGACACGAGCGGATTCTTCAACTTGCCCGGTGGCCCGATCCGCTTCGCAGTGGGCGGCGAATATCGCCGCGAGAAGGCCGTCTATATTCAGGACCAATTCGTCGTCGATGGCTTCACCAATGGCGTCTCGATTCCGACCTTCGCGCCGCCGGCGTTCAAGGTGAAGGAAGCCTTTGGCGAGTTGCAGCTCCCACTGATCAAGGATGTGTTCCTGTTGCAGGAACTGACGGTCAAGGGCGCTGCTCGCGTGTCGGATTATGGCGGCGGCGTCGGTACGGTTTGGGCCTATAATTATGGAGCACAATGGTCGCCGTTCAACGGCATCCGGTTCCGGGCCAATTACGGTCGCGCGGTCCGTGCACCGAACGTGTCCGAGACCGGCTCGCCGCTGGTTCCGAACTTCAGCTCGATCACCGATCCGTGCAACACGGCGAACATCAACAACAACGCCAACCGCACCAAGAACTGCAATACCGACCTTGGCGGGCTGGTGGCCAACCTGCCGTCGATCACCTATTCGCTACCGATCGTCAGCGGCAGCAACCCCAACCTGAAGGCGGAAAAGTCCGACTCCTGGACCTTTGGCGTCGTGCTGACGCCCAAGATCGTCCCCGGCTTCGCGCTGTCGATCGACTATTATAATATCAAGGTGAAGGGTATCATCACGTCGGTCTCTGCGCAGACGATCCTCAACAACTGCTACGACTTCTCGTCGTTGAACAACATCTTCTGCCAGCAGTTCACGCGTTTCCGCGGACCGGGCACGGGTCCGATGGGCGAGGCACCGGGCGCGATCCTGGGCAATTCGCTGATCGTGGCGCCGCTCAACTTCGCTCAACGCGTGCGCAAGGGCATAGACGTCGATTTCTCGTATCGCGCCAACATCAGCTCGGATGTGAAATTCACGTCACACGTGATTTATACGCATGGCATCAAGACGAGCAACTTCGAGGACGTTACCAATCCGACGTTCGAGAATCGTATCCTGAGCGAAGTCGGCGATCCTAAGGACGAGTTCCAACTGGATGCCGACCTGACCGTCAGTCAGTTCACGTTCGGCTATCGGCTGCACTATATCTCGCCGCAATACATTACGACGTACGAGAACTTCAATCCCTTGAACGGCAATCTGGCGCTCAATGCCGACGCGACCAGCCCGATCAAGTATCCTGCTGTCAGCTATTCGGACGTCAGGCTGGAATGGAACTTGCCGAGCGGCAGCCGCAAGGACGCGTTCCAGTTCTATTTTGGCGTCAACAATATCTTCAAGCAGTTGCCGCCGCTGGGTACCACAGCAACCGGCAGCGGTACCGCGATCTTCGACTATCGCGGCCGCAACTTCTTCGCGGGGTTCCGCGCGCGGTACTGATCTGGATCGATGTTCTGACAACGATATGGGGCGAAGGACATTGTCCTTCGCCCCTTTTTTATGGGCAATCGCTGCCGATGGCGGGACGTATCTTGATACGCCCGGTTATTGAGCGAATTATCAACCAGGATCTGAGTTGCAGATCCGGCTCCCGCAATTGCCTACCACGGCATATATCCATATTCTATCATAAGGATGGGGAGGCGCACTGGGGTCTGGCGGCCCAGCCGGACACTCCACTTCAGAAGTTCGTCCGTCGAAACACGCCACTACACTGTCGTAGCCATAGCTTTGCGGATCATTAATGCACTCAGTGGCGATCGCCTGACATTAGGAATAGGAAAGAGGAAAGTCTTGCGCGCTGGATACTGACGATATTGCTATCGAACCCGCGACGATAAATGTGAGGTAGGAAGATATTTTTAACATAAATTCTCCCTATTCCATCAGCATTTAGCCAAGAATGCCGTGCATAAAGCGCTTGGTCAACTTCTCTGAACTATTATAGCCAGTAACCGATCCGTGCGCACTTTTGTGTGGGCGTCATCGCCTACCCTGGACGTATCGTCCGAAGCGCCCCCCCAATCCCGTCAGCAATTCATATTGCGACATGCCCGACTGCCCCGCCGCGCGCGGCAGATCGAAATCGATCGTCAGCCAGTCGCCCTCCGCGACATCATAGCCAGTTACGCCGACGGCGATCAGATCCATCGACACGCGGCCGATCAATGGAAGTACGGCGCCTCCGATCAACGCCGCGCCGCGTCCGGAAAAACCCCGGAAATAGCCGTCGGCATAGCCGTAGTTGAGGATCGCGACCTCCGTATCGCCCGGGGCGATCCACGTCGCGTTGTATCCAACCGCTTCTCCCGCGCGCACAGTGCGGCGCTGAAGCACCTGCGCTTCGGGATAAGCGACTTGAGCGATGACGCCCGTAAGCTCGGGCCGCGGAACACCGCCATAGAGCGCGAGACCCGGCCGCGTGAGGTCGAACGTGTAATCCGGCCCGAGCGCGATCCCGGCCGAATTGGCGAGGCTCAGCCGCCGCGCCTGAACCTGTTCGGCCATTGCGACGAACCGGCCGCGCTGCTCGCCATTCTGCGCGCTATCCTCATCGGCCGAGGCGAGATGGCTCATCAACGTGTCGATCGCGAGGCCGTCGAGCGCGTCGGCGGCGAGATCGTCCTCGCCCAGCCCGAGTCGGTTCATGCCGGTGTCGAGCATGACATGGCACGCGCCTCCGCCGGCACCGCGCCAGCGCGCCGCCTGCGCGGCCGTGTTGAGCACCGGCGTCGCGATGCCCGACAACGCCAATTCCATGTCCTCGTCCCGCACGCCATGGAACACCGACAGCCTGGGCAATTGAAGCGGTGCGAGCGCAGCGGCCTCGGGCCAGGTGGCGACGAAGAAATCGCGGCATCCTGCCGTCGCCAGCGTCTCCGCGACCCAGCCGGCGCCCAGCCCATAGCCGTCCGCCTTGATCGCCGCGCCGCACGCCGCGGTCCCGCTCAGTCGCGCCAGCGCGCGCCAATTGGCCACGAGCGCGTCGGCATCGCGACGCAGGCGAAGGGGAAGATCGAACATCCGCGCTGCCTAGCGGGAGGCTGCGCGGCGTGCCACCCCCGGACGGATCAATCCGGAAGCTTGTCGCCTTTCCATTTCAGGCCCCAGAGCGACACCAGCAGCGCCATCAGCACCACAATCCAGGTATACCATAGGCCGGCATAGGGATTGCCGGTCTTGGCGACGATATATTGGCTGATGAACGGCAGGAAGCCGCCGAAATAGCCGGTGCCGATATGATAGGGGATCGACATCGAACTATAGCGGATGCGCGCCGGAAACATCTCGGCGAGCAGGGCCGCGACCGGACCATAGGTCGCGCCGGCCAGTGCGCCCATCACCAGCATCGCGAAAATGATGACGGCGATGCCGATCGCCGTCGGCCGCACCTTGTCGAGCTTGTAGCCGTTGGCTGCGAGCGCGGCGTCGAGCCCGGCCGGACTGATATCGGGTACCGCGTCTCCCCCGATGATCACCGCGATCGCGGGCGTGGTGTCCTTGGTATAGGCGATGCCCTTTTTGGAAAAATAGTCGAGCAGCTGGCCGCATTCGTCGACCTGCTTCGCGGCGAACGGATCATAGGTGCAATGCGGACCCGAGACGACCACCGGCGCGCGCTTGGCGGCATGGGCAAGGGCAGGATTGGCGGCGCTGCCCATCACCCAGAAGATCGGGAACAGCAGGACCAGGGTCACCGCATAGCCGATCACGATCGGACCCTTGCGGCCGACGCGATCGGACAGGCGCCCGAAATAGATGAACCAGAACAATCCCGCCCCGCCGGCCACGCCGACAATCAACTGCGCAGTGGTTTCCTCAACCCGCATCGTCATCGTCAGGAACGACAGGGTCGAGAACAAGGCGGTGTACCAGATCACCGTCAGTCCGGCGGCGACGCCGAACAAGGCGACGAACAGCCGCTTGAGATTGCCGGGATAAGTGAAGCTGGAAACGATCGGGTTCTTGACCGTCTCCCCTGCTTCCTTGATCGCCCGGAACACCGGGCTTTCGCTGAGCTTGAGCCGCATCCACAGCGACACCGCGAGCAGCACCAGCGAGAACAGGAACGGGAACCGCCATGCCCATTCCGCCCAGGCTGCCTCGGTCACCGCGAGCTTGGTCAGCAGCACGACAGCGAGGCTAAGGATGAAACCACCGGCGACGCAGGCCTGGATGAAGCTGGTGTAGAAGCCCGATTTGCCCGACGGCGAATGCTCGGCGACATAGATCGCCGCGCCGCCATATTCCCCGCCCAGCGCCAACCCTTGCGCCACGCGCAGCAGGATGATGATCGCGGGCGCCCATAGGCCGATCTGGGCGGCCGGCGGGACCAGCCCGACTCCGGCTGTGGCGATGCCCATCAAAGTGATGGTGACGAGGAACGTATATTTTCGGCCCAATTTGTCGCCGAGATAGCCGAACAGCACCGCACCCAACGGACGGAAACCGAAGCCGACCGCGAACCCTGCCCAGGCGAGCAGCGTCTGGACCATCTCGTTCCCCGCCGGGAAGAACGCCGCGCCGATGATCTTGGCGAGCGTGCCGTAAATGAAGAAATCGTACCACTCGAACGCGGTGCCGAGCGACGAGGCGGCGATGACCAACCGGATATCGGATGGGCTGGGATCCGGCCGCAACTCTTCCGCCATTACCGTCGCCATCGATCAATCCCCTGTTTGCCGCCGGTGTAACGTGTCGTGTGGCGGCGGCAAGCATGATGCTTGGCCGCGATGCTTGACGTTATCGGTGCGCGGGCGTAACGGGCCCTGCCTCGGGTGGCGAGTCCGCCCGATATGTGAGGACACTGCATGTTTGGACGCAAGATCATAACGGGGCTCCGCTCCGTCCGCGTCCCGCGCCAGCCCTAACGCAAGCCCTTGCGCGCCGGCCCGCGGGCATCGGGCGCGCCGATCTCCAGAACCACTGAACGAGCTGCCGTAGGCGTGCGCTGTTGCGCGCGTGCGGCACGAAGGAGATGTCATGGGCGAGTTGCGCCTGGTGGCGACGCTGTTGCGCCACCTGATCGATACTTACAGAGGGTCCGTCACGGTCGGCCGCGCGCTGACCGAATGGGCCGAGACCAATGCGACCTGGCTGACCGGCGCGCCCGTGGAGGGCGTGCTGACCGATATCCGCTGGCTGGACGCTACAGTGGCGCAAGCGATAGCGGCGCCAGACGAGACCGACCCGCTGGTCGATCTCGCCACGGCGCTTGCCAACCTTCTCGAGCTCGACAAGTTCGACCGGGAACTGCTGACGCTGGCGCTGGTGTTCGAGCGCCGACCGCGCGCGCATGCGCTGGCGCGGGCAATGGCGCGGGCACAGGTCGATATGGCGACGACGCTGGGCGTGATGGCCGGCGCGACCAACGCATCCGCCGCGCGCACCAGTCCGGTGATGCGGCTGGGGCTGTTCGAGTTCAGCCGCGAGCATCTGGAAGCGTCGCGGATCGAGACCAGCTGGCGGTTCGACCGGCTGCTCGATCGCGGCATCGTCGACGGCGAGGAGATCGTCGCCGCGATGGTCGGCGCACGCCAGCGCGGGACGCTGTCGCTCGACGCCTTCCCTCAGGCGCGCGCGTGCAGCGACCTGCTCGTCGGCTTGCTGCGCGGCGCGGCCGCGATGCGGGCGCCGGGAGTCAACATCCTGATCCACGGGCCGCCCGGCACCGGCAAGACCGAGTTCGCGCGCAGCCTCGCTGAAGCGGCAGGCGCGACATTGTTCGCGGTGGGCGAGCACGATTTCGATGGCGAGGAACCGAGTCGGTTCGACCGAATCGGCTCGCTCAATCTCGGCCAGCGGGCATTCGCCGCGCGCGGCAATACCGTGCTACTGTTCGACGAGTTCGAGGATTTGATCGGCGACGCATCGCCCGGCACCGGCGACTTCATGCGCGGGCGGCAGGGGTCCAAGGTGTTCGTCAATCGGATGCTGGAAACCAACCAGCTGCCGGTAATCTGGACCAGCAACGCGATCGGCAATGTCGACCCCGCGATCCTGCGGCGGATGAGCTTCGTGCTGCATATGAAGCAGCCGTCGGCACGCGCTGCGCGGGAAGTGCTCGCACGGATCGCGGAGGACGAGGGCATCGTGGTGGCGCCGGCGTTCGACGCTTTGGTATCGCGCGCGCCCGAGGCAGCGAGCATCGCGCGCGTCGCGATCCGGTCGGCCAAACTGGCAGGCGGTGACGCGGTGGCGACGGCCGAATCTTTGGTCATGGCGCTGTCCGGGCCGTTGCGCCCCGTCGAAGGCACCGCAGGGTTCGATCCGGCCTTGGTCGAAGCGGATATCGACGTCGCCACTTTGCTCGATCGCGTCACCCGCACCGAGGCGCCGCGCGACTTCTCGCTGCTGCTGACCGGGCCACCCGGCACCGGCAAGACCGCGCTGGCGCATCACTTGGCCGAACGGCTCGACCGGCCGCTGATCGTCAAGCGTGCATCCGACCTGTTGTCCAAATGGGTCGGCGGGAGCGAGGCGAACATTGCCGATGCCTTCGCCGAAGCGCGCGAGGACGAAGCGGTGCTGCTATTCGACGAGATCGACTCGATCCTCGCCGATCGCAGCAATGCGCAGGCAAGTTGGGAAGTCAGCCAGGTCAATGAATTGCTGACCTGGTTCGAACGGCACCCCTTGCCGTTCGTGGCGGCCACCAACCACGCGGCGAAGCTCGATCCGGCGGCGATGCGACGGTTCGTGTTCAAGCTCGAACTGCGCGCGCTGTCGCCGGCGCGCGCGGCGCAGGCATTCGAGCGGACATTCGACGTTGCCGCGCCGCGATCGCTGGCACAGCTGCACGGCGTGACTCCGGGCGACCTCGCGGTGGTGGCACGCGGCCTGCGCTTCGCCGAGACCAGGCCGGAGCCCGAGGCGCTGGTGGCGTTGATCGCGAAGGAAGTGGCGTCGCGGCCGGAGAGTGGCGGGCGGATTGGGTTTTAGAAGCTGATCCCTTGCCGCCCCTCACGCTTCCCCGGCGAAGGCCGGGGCCCAGATGCGATGAACCCGCAACGACGGGACGGCGCCTCCTAGTCGCCGAAGCTGGACCCCGGCCTTCGCCGGGGAAGCGTCGTTTGTGGAGGGATCACGTCCGCATGAAACCGCACCGGCGCGCATCACGACTTGCGCGTCGCGACGTTGTTCGACCGGTCGCGATCGGGCAGCTTGTGGTCCGGGTCGAGTTCGGCCCTGACCACATTCCCGCGCGGCACCGCGACGTCCGTTGCTGCCTGGCGAATCCAGGTCTCGGCCGGCAGCGCGACATCGGTGGTCCGCCCGTCGGCGTACGTCACGCGCAAGGTTGCCGGCATTACCAATTTGTCGCACGACACGACGCGGACCAGCGTCGCGCCATCCTTCGTCACCGAGATGCCCTCGACCGCCAGATCCATCTGCCAGTTGTTCGCGTACCAACCGCGCCACCACCAGGACAAATCCTCGCCGCTCTCGCTCTCCATCGCGCGGAAGAAGTCGGCGGGCTTGGGATGTTTGAACGCCCAGGCGGCGATGAAGCGGCGGAACGCGGCGTCGAAGCGCTGCGGCCCCAGAATCTGTTCGCGCAACAGCACCAGCCCCAAAGCCGATTTGAAGTACGTTACCGGGTGGCGATACTTGCCGGGAATGGTGTCGGCGCGCGACAGGATCGGCGGGGCGTCGGGATCGGCGAGGATCGGCAGGATTTCGTCGACCGGATTGCCGCCGCCCGGCGCATATTCGCTGTCGCGCTTGGGGGCATATTCGCCGCGGTTGAACTCGTCCGATTCGTACGTGTCGATGAAGGTGTTGAAGCCTTCGTCCATCCAGGCATGACGACGCTCGTCGAAGCCGACGATCATCGGGAACCAGCTATGCCCGATCTCATGCGCGCTGATCCAGAACAGCTCCTTGCCCTTGTCCTCGACGCCATCGAACACGATTCCGGGATATTCCATGCCCGACGCGGGGCCGGCGATGTTGATCGCGTTGGGCCAGGGATAGGGAAACCACTTCGCCGAATACCGCTCGACCGCGTCCTTCATATATTCGGTCGAGCGGCCCCATTTGTCGGGGCCGGCGGACTCGGGCGGATAAAAGGACATGGCGAGCGACGACTTGCCGCCGGGCAGGTTGATCCGCGCCGCATCCCAGGCAAAAGCCGACGATGCGCTGAACGCGACGTCGCGGCTATTGTCCATGTGGAAGCGCCAGGTCAGCATGCCCGTCCTGGGCCGTGTGGTCGGATCGCCGACCCGCTCGGGCTCGCGGATCATCACCGTGCGGTCGCTGCGCCGCGCCGCCGCGAGCCGTGCCTGCTGCTGCGGGGTCAACACGTCCTGCGGGTTCATGAGTTCGCCGGAGCCGGCGACGATCATGTCCGCCGGGACGGTGATCGCGTAATCGAAATTGCCGTATTCGAGGTAGAATTCCTGCGCGAGATAAGGCGCGGTGTCCCAGCCGCGTATATCGTCGAACACCGCCATGCGCGGATACCATTGGGCGACCGAGTAGATCGGCGCGCCGTTCTTCGCGAGCATCCAGCCGGTACGTCCGCCGAATTCGTCGCTGGGCACCTCGTAATGATAACGGATATGGACGACCGCCTTGCCACCCGGAGCGAGCGCGGCCGGCAACCGGAGTTGCGCGCGGGTATCGCTGATCAACGGCGTGACCGGCACCGCCGCCTTGCCCTGCATCACCGAGACTTGGTCTAGCGTCATCCCCTCGGTATTGCCGCGCGGCGCACCGCCCTGCGCCAGGCTGCCGCGCGATCCAGGGCGGTAGATATTCTGCTCGAGCTGCAGCCACAGCACGTCGAGCGCGCTCGGGCTGGCATTGGTATAGGCGATCGTCACCTCGCCCTTGATCGTGTGCGCGGCGGGATCGAGCGTCGCATGGATCACGTAATCGGCGCGGTTCTGCCAGTAATCGGGCCCGGGCATGCCGTCGCCGCCGCGATAGCGATTGACCGCCTGGCCCATGTCGAACGGCGCGAAGGTCTCGCGCGGTTGGTAGCTCGATCCGCTCGCCGCGGTGGTCGCGGCGACGATCAGGGCGGAACCGATAATACGGGCGAGCCGGCTGAGCATGGAGGGAGAATCCTGGGCCTGGGAGGGGTGCGCCCTTCCGCCACAATGGCGGGCGGTTGTCCAGCCAGCGGTAGCCAAACAGACCCTCACCCTTCCCACCGCCTTCGGCGGCGGGCCCCTTCCCTCTCCCGCATGCGGGAGGGAGGCGCGAAGCGCCGGAAGGGTGAGGGTCTGTTTTAGGCGTCCGCCGCCGACAAAATCTCGATCACCTCGACCGCATCTGGACGGCCAGGAAGCGACACCACCTCCCCCTCCTCTGCCCCGATCAACGCCCGCGCGAGCGGCGCGGAAAAGGCGATCAGGCCCGCCGCCGGATCGGCCTCATCATCGCCGACGATACGAACGACCCGCTCACCGCCATCTACTGCGACCCGCACGCGCGACCCAAACGCGATCTCATCCGCCGGCGGCACCGGCGCGACGATCGCGGTGACACGGCGGGTGTGCCAGTAGCGCAAGTCGCGCGCGATCTCCTCGCGGCGCGCCTCATCCGCTTCCGCCTGCTCGGCTTCGAGCGCGGCGATGCGCGCGTCGATCAGCGCCGGGCCGGCTTCGGTCACCAGATTGGGGCCAGCCGGGATCGGCAATTCGAAGCGCGGTTCCTTATGCTCCTCGTCGCTCTCGCGGCGGAACGCGACGCTCATTGCCGGTCCTTGCCCAGCAACCGGATGATCGCCGAGAAATCGAGCCCGCCATTGCCGGCATCGTTGAACGCCTGGTAGAGTTCGGCTGCCTTGGCGCCCATCGGCGTATCGGCATCGACCGACGCCGCCGCTTCCATCGCCAGCCGCAGGTCCTTGAGCATCAGCGCCGTCGCGAAGCCGCCTTGATAGTCGCGATCGGCGGGTGTTTCCGGCCCGACACCGGGCCAGGGCGCATAAGAGGTGAGCGACCAGCTCTGGCCCGAACTCACGCTGGCGATGTCGAAGAATTTCTGCGGATCGAGCCCGAGCTTGTCGGCCAGCACGAACGCCTCACAGGTCGCGATCATCTCGGCGCCGAGCACCATGTTGTTGCAGATCTTGGTCGCCTGACCGGCGCCGCTCGCGCCCGCATGGATCACCGCCTTGCCCATGTCGGCGAGGAACGGCTGGGCGCGATCGAACGCTTCGGCCGAGCCGCCGACCATGAAGGTCAGCGTCCCCGCATTGGCCGCGGCGATCCCGCCCGACACCGGCGCGTCGACCGAGGCATAGCCCTTGGCCTGCGCCGCCTCGCCGACGCGCTTGGCGGTGGCGACGTCGATCGTCGAGCAATCCATCAGGATCGCGCTGAGCGGCGCCTTGCCCAGGATCGACTCGTCATAGACGCTTTCGACATGCTTTCCCGCGGGGAGCATGGTGATCACCGCCTCGGCGCCGTCGACCGCTTCGGCCGCGCTTGCCATCGGCAGGCAACCCGCCGCCTTGGCCTTGTCGAGCGCCTCGGCCGACAGATCGAAGGCGCGGACGTCATGCCCCTTCTTCGCCAGGTTCGCGGCCATCCCGCCGCCCATATTGCCCAGCCCGATGAATGCGACGCGTGCCATGTTTTGTCCTCTTCCCAAAACCTTCTCCAGAGGGAGAAGGATAGCGCAGCTTGGCAGCCTGCTGCCTAGCGGAGCTTGGATGGGGGGACATGCTCTCGATGGGGCGATCCCCTCACCCAGCTACGACTAAGGCTCTCCGAGCCTAAGTCTTCGCAACCCTCTCCCGACGGGAGAGGGTTTATTCGCTTACTTCCCCACCCATTTCCCTGGTCGCTTCTCGACGAACGCGGCCATGCCTTCCTTCTGGTCCTCGGTGCCGAACAGCCCATGGAACAGCCGGCGTTCGAACTGGACGCCCTGCATCAACGTCGTCTCGAACGCGGCGTTGACCATTTCCTTGTTGGCGATGACCGCGAGCGGCGCCATGCCGGCGATTGTCGCAGCAGTCTTGACCGCTTCCGCGACCAGACCGGCGGCGGGAACGATCCGCGAGACCAACCCGGCGCGCTCGGCTTCCTCGGCATCCATGAAGCGGCCGGTCAGGCACATCTCCATCGCCTTGGCCTTGCCGACCGCGCGGGTCAGGCGCTGCGACCCGCCCATGCCTGGCGCGACCGCGAGCTTGATCTCCGGCTGGCCGAACCTGGCGGTGTCGGCGGCAAGGATGAAGTCGCACATCATCGCCAGTTCGCAGCCGCCGCCGAGCGCGAAGCCCGCCACCGCCGCGATCACCGGCTTGCGGGTGCGGGTGAATTGCTCCCAGCCGGCGAAATAATTGCTGCCGTACATGTCGCCGAACGATTGCGGCTGCATCTCCTTGATGTCGGCGCCGGCAGCGAACGCCTTCTCGCTGCCGGTCAGCACCGCGCAGCCTTGCGAGGGATCGGCATCGAATGCCTGGAGTGCGGCGACGAGCTCGCCCAGCACCTGATTGTTGAGCGCGTTGAGCGCCTGCGGCCGGTTGAGCGTGATCAGCGTGACGCCGCCCTCGCGCTGCTCGACCAGGATCGTTTCGTATTCAGCCATGCATTCCTCCAATCGTCGTCCCAGCGCTTCCACATCGTCATCCCAGCGAACGCTGGGATCTCGGGCGGCATCGGCAGCCCTTTGGCATGAGACCCCAGCTTGCGCTGGGGTGACGGCTTTGTTTACGCCGGTGTCCAGGCTTCTTCTGTTGGCAAGGGAGCGAAGATCGCGTCGATCAGGTCGTCGCTCACGCCTTCGGGGGTGTCGGGGTTCCAAACCGGCGCATTGTCCTTGTCGACGATCACCGCGCGGACGCCTTCGAGAAAGTCGTGCCGCACGACGACGCGGCTGCCGACGGCATATTCCTGGGCCATCTCGGCGGCGAAATCGACCATCTGCCGCCCTTCGGCGAGCAGGCGGAGCGATACCTTCATCGTTTGCGGCGACTTGGTCTTCAGCGTTGCCAGCGTGGCCGCGCCCCAGGTCCCGCCCTGGGTCTCTAGCGCAGTGTAAATATCCTCCAGCCGGTCCGACTCGAACAGGCGGTTGATGTCCCCCTCCCGCGCGACGATCGCCGCCTCGGGCACGGGCGCACCCAAATCGCCGAGGATCTCCTCGATCTCGGTCGGTGCCGCTGCGATCCGGGCCTTGGCGTCTTCCAGCGTGTCGCTGGTCAGATAATCGCTGGCCAGGCCGAGATTGATGCACTCCGCGCCGTCGAGGCGATGTCCGGTCAGCGCGAGATACTGCCCGACCCGCCCCGGCAGCCGCGACAGATACCAGCCGCCGCCGACATCGGGGAACAGGCCGATCCCGGTCTCGGGCATGGCAAGGCGCGTATTCTCGGTAGCGACGCGATAACGCGCGGGCTGCGAGATGCCGGCGCCGCCACCCATCGTGATCCCGTCCATGAACGCGACCACCGGCTTCTCATAGGTGAACAGCCGATGGTTCATGCGATATTCGGTGAAGAAGAATTCACGCGCTTCGACGCCGTCCTTGGCGCCGCTTTCCGCGAGCATGCGGATGTCGCCGCCCGCGCAGAAGCCCCGCCCTTCGGCATGGTCGATCATCACCGCCTCGACCTTGGGATCGTGGCGCCACGCCGCCAGCGCGTCGAGAATCGTAGCGCACATCACGGTATTGAGCGCATGGATCGCCTTGGGCCGGTTGAGCCGGACCCGGCCGACCTTGCCCTCGATGAACGTGAGGACGTCGTCGCTCATCGGCAAAGGCTTTCTTGTTCACGCGGAGGCGCGGAGGCGCGGAGAGACAGCATTTCTTGCGCTCGTCTCGCGACAGCGAGACCCTCATGCCTGTCGCGCGCGCAGGGCGTTGAGGCCGCTAACGCGGCTGGGTGTGCGGCAAGCGACGCAGTCTTCGCGCCTCCGCGCCTCCGCGTGAATCTATTAAAGCCCGTCATTGCCGCGTCAGGTCCCGGCCGACGATCATCCGCATCACCTGATTGGTGCCCTCGAGGATCGAATGCACCCTGAGGTCGCGCCAGAAGCGTTCGATCGGATAGTCCATCAAATAGCCATAGCCGCCATACAATTGGAGCGCGCGGTCGACGATCGAGCTGCCATTGTCGGTCGCGAGCCGCTTGGCCATCGCCGAGAAGCGCGATTTGTCGGGCGCATTGGCGGTCACCTTGGCCGCGGCGAGATAGAGCAAAGCCCGCGCCGCCTCTAGGTCGGTCGCCATGTCGGCGAGCATGAATTGCGTGTTCTGGAAATCGGCGACGGGCGTGCCGAATTGCTGGCGTTCCTTGGTGTAGTTGATCGACTCGTCGAGGCAGCGCTGCGCCCCACCCAACGAGCAGGCGCCGATATTGAGCCGCCCGCCATCCAATCCCGCCATCGCGAAGCGGAAGCCGTCGCCCTCCGCGCCGACCCGGTTGTCGACCGGCACGCGGCAATCCTCGAAGATCACCTGCGCGGTCGGCGAGGCGTTCCAGCCGAGCTTCCGCTCCGGCGCGCCGAACGACAGGCCTGGCGTATCCTTCTCGATCACCAGGCAGGAAATGCCTTTCGATTTCTCCTCGCCGGTGCGGACCATGCAGACATAGATGTCGTTATAGCCGGCGCCAGAGATGAACTGCTTGGTGCCGTTGAGCACATAATGGTCGCCGTCACGCTTCGCACTGGTCTTGAGCGCCGCCGCGTCCGAGCCCGAGCCGGGCTCGGTCAGGCAATAGCTGGCGATCTTGTCCATGCTGACAAGGTCGGGGAGGAAACGGTCCTTGATCGCCTGATCGCCGAAGCGGTCGATCATCCAGGTCGCCATATTGTGGATCGAGATGTACGCGCTGGTCGCGGGGCAGCCATAGGCCATCGCTTCCATGATCAGCGCCGCCTCGAGCCGGCCGAGCCCGATCCCGCCCGATTCCTCGGCGACATAGATCGCGCCGAACCCAAGCTCGCCGGCCGCTTTCCAGACGTCGACCGGATAATGGCGCTTCTCGTCCCATTCGGCCGCGAACGGCGTAATGCGGTCGGCGGTGAACTTGCGCGCGAGGTCCTGGATCTCACGTTGATCGTCGGTCAGGTCGAACTGGTTGGTCATGCGGAAAGTCTCGTCTGGATGGTGTCGAGAGGGCCATAGACCCGCGTTGGCAGCGAAGCCATAACGCGTGAGCAATGACGCGGATGCTGCTCATCGATACCGCGCTGCGCCTGCTGTCGGCAGGGCAGCTGATGCTGATCGCGCTGGTGATCGGCCGTGGACGCGCGCCGCGTCCGATCCGCTGGGCAACCGTGCTGCTGTTGCTGAGCGTGGCGGCCTATCTGGCCGACGTGGCGCCGGTGATCGACGTGCGCAGCATGCGGATCTGGCCGGTTGTCCAGCTCGGCTCGCAGAGCTCGCCGCTCGCTTTGTGGGTATTCGCCCACCTGATCTTCGAACGCCGCATCGACCGGCGGTTGCTGGCGATCGCGATTGCCATCACGCTCGCCTGCTGGATCAATTTCCTTGCGGCAGTGTACTGGACGCATCGCATGCCGGTGACCGCCGACGTCACCCAACATGCGCTGGCCTTCGCGCTCTGCGTCCACGCCATCTGGATCGCAATCACCGAGCGCGGCGACGATCTGATCGAGCGGCGCCGCGCGTTCCGCACCGGCTTCGTGATCGTGGTCGGGTTGCAGACGCTCGCGGTCGTCGTGGTCGAGACCGTCGTCGGCTACGCCACCATCCCGTGGCTGATGCTGCTGCAATCGGGCAGCACCCTGATCGCGGTACTGGCGTTCGGCGCGGTACTGCTGTCGAGCAATGCCGACTTGCTGTTCGATGTCGAGGCCCCTGCCCAACCGCGGCCGAGCCTCGCGCCCGCCGAGAATGTCCTCAAGCAGAAGCTCGACGCGGCGATGGCCAGCCATATCTATCGCGAGTCCGGGCTGAGCATCGGTGTGCTGGCCGGAAAACTCGCTGTGCCCGAGCATCGCCTGCGCGCGCTGATCAACCAGCGGCTGGGCTATCGCAACTTTTCCGACTTCCTCAATTCGCACCGCATCGCCGATGCTCAGGCGTGGCTTGGCGACCCCGCCAAGGTGGCGCTGCCCGTGCTGACCATTGCGATGGACCTGGGCTATGGCAGTCTGGCGCCGTTCAATCGCGCGTTTCGTGAGGCGACCGGCCAGACCCCGACCGACTGGCGCCGCGCCGCATTGAGTGGTTTCGAAAATAGCTGATCGATTCCGGAATCGATCGGCTTTTTCCGGCGTTGCAGCGACGCTCACGGGCATCTCCGCCACCCCGGCCCCGTCTAGCCAACGGAGGCACGAATGACCGACTGGATCCTGAAGCTCATCATGGGCGGCGCACAGGACTATATGACCGAACTGACTCGCTATGTCATCGCGGCGGGCACTGTAACCATCATCCTGTTGCTCGGCGCGCGCTGGA
>Ga0207705_10001331_pt1 | contig 19780 bp, 18 predicted proteins | sample KBSC13metaG_FD_184314 | JGI IMG/M metagenome (GOLD analysis project Ga0207705, IMG submission 184314) | Corn rhizosphere microbial communities from Kellogg Biological Station, Michigan, USA - KBS C1-3 metaG (SPAdes) (version 2) | ecosystem: Host-associated > Plants > Roots > Rhizosphere > Soil ... | reverse complement strand
ACTTCTGAGCCGCTGGTTGGCGTCGACGTCGATCTTGGCGAGCACCCACGCTCCGCCGTCTGCGGCGGCGAGCTTCTCAAGGATCGGGCTGAGCTGCTTGCAAGGACCGCACCACTCGGCCCAGAAGTCGATGATGACCGGCACGCTCATCGAGCGATCGAGAACGTCGTGCTGGAACGTCGCCTCGGTGACGTCGATGATCGTCACGGCCGCACCCGGCTCAGTGGGCGCAGCGGTCTGCGACCCACTTTCCCCGGACGACGCGGGCTGCTGGCGGGCAAGGGCATCAAGCGGGACGGCGCCCGCGAACCGCGGCGAGTAGTTCATGGCTCCATCATCATGCACGGACGACGAAGAGCGCGAACCCCGTCGACCGACTCACCGTCGCCGTCAGCATTCTCGGTCATGCCCCCACTTGCATCGCGCGTCCTACAGCCGTGGCGGCTCCGAATAAGCACCCCATTCGGTAACGAGAAGCTGGCACATCTCGCCGAGCGTGGCTTCGGCGCGGGCGGCGTCGAGCAGCGGTTCGATCAGGTTGGCGTCGCCGCGCGCCGCGTCGCGCACCCGCGCGAGAGCTGCATCGACCGCCGCCTGATCGCGTTCGTTGCGACGCTTGGCCAATGCCTCGCGCTGCTCGGCCTCAACCTCGTGCGAGACCCGCAAGATCTCCAGGGGCGGCTCGGCGGCGTCGGTGTAGGCGTTGACGCCGACGATCTTCTGCTCACCGGTCTGCAGCGCCTCATGTTCGCGAAACGCCGCGTCGGCGATGTGACCGGTGAACCAGCCGTCGTCGATGCCGCGCAAGATGCCGGAGGTCATCGTCGTCCGGTCGCCTAGCGCTTTGATGCGCGCGAAGAGGCCTTCTGCTTCGGCTTCGATCGCATCGGTGAGTTCTTCCAGGTACCACGATCCGCCGAGCGGGTCGGCGACGTTAGTGACGCCGGTTTCTTCCATCAGCACTTGCTGTGTTCGCAGCGCGATCGCAGCGGCGCGTTCGCTCGGTAGCGCGAGAACTTCGTCGAGTGCGTTGGTGTGTAAGGAATTTGTGCCGCCGAGCACAGCGGCGAGGGCTTCGATCGCGGTTCGCACGATGTTGTTGTCGGGCTGCTGCGCGGTGAGCGAGACGCCTGCGGTTTGGGTGTGGAAGCGAAGCCACTGCGCGCGCTCGGTTTTCGCGCCGTAGACGTCGCGCATCCAACGCGCCCAGATGCGCCGCGCGGCCCTGAATTTCGCGATCTCTTCGAAAAAATCAAGATGTGCGTCGAAGAAGAACGACAGCTGCGGAGCGAACGTCTCGATGTCAAGGCCGCGAGACAGGCCGAGCTCGACGTAGCCGAAACCATCGGCAAGGGTGAACGCAAGCTCTTGCGCAGCAGTCGATCCGGCCTCGCGAATGTGGTAGCCCGACACCGAAAGCGGCTTGTATGCAGGCATTTCTTTGGTGCAGAACTCCATGAGGTCGCCGATCAACCGAAGATGCGGCTGCGGCGGGAAAAGCCATTCCTTCTGCGCGATGTATTCCTTGAAAATGTCAGTCTGCAGCGTGCCGTTCAGATCTTTTGCTGTCGCACCTTGCCGTTCTGCCGCTACGACATACATGCAAAAGATCGGGACGGCGGGACCGCTGATCGTCATCGACGTCGTCACATCAGCGAGCCGGATACCGTCGAACAGCGCCTCCATGTCGTTCGCCGAATCGATCGCGACGCCGCAATGCCCTACCTCGCCGAGAGCTTTCGGATCATCGGAATCGCGGCCCATCAAGGTTGGCATGTCGAACGCCACGGAGAGTCCGCCACCGCCGGCGCCGAGCAGCATGCGATAGCGCTCGTTGGTTTGGCGGGCGTTGCCGAAGCCGGCGAACTGCCGGATCGTCCACGGCCGCCCGCGATACCCGGTGCTGTAAAGACCGCGAGTGAACGGGTACTCCCCTGGCCAGCCAATCCGCTCGAAGCGCGGATCGTCAGTGCCCGGTGGCGGTCCGTAGACCGGCTCGACCGGGATACCCGAGCGAGTACGGCGGCCGGACGACACAGCGGCGTCGTAACGCCGCTGCCAACGCTCGCGGCCGGCCTCGATGTCGCGTGCGTCCATGCCGCACCTCCTAGGTAACCGACCCTCTGCTGTCGATACTAGGACGTCCAACTATCTGCCGTGTAGTGAACGGCGCCGCTGCGCTGACCGGGCACGCGAGGGGATTCGGACGACGCGCCAGGCTCAGGGCGCCAACCCGCATCACGCGCCCGCGCCACGGCGGCGAGTTGCGACCGGACACCAAGCTTCTGAAGGACCGCTCTGACGTGCGTTCTTACTGTCGCTTCGCTGACGAACAGCCGCTGACCGATCTTGTCAGCTTGGAAGCCGTGCATCATTTCGGCCAGCACCTGTGCCTCACGTTCGGTGAGCGCCGCAAACGGTGCCAGCCGACTCTCCCGATCGAATCGCAGTTGTCGACTCTCGATGAGGAGATCGAATCGGCGCTGGGCGGACATCACTCGTTCACCTCTGGCGGCACAGCCGACCTGTTCTACGACAACATCGAGATCTTCGGTCTTCGCGATGATGCCTACAGCACCTGCCTCGATGCACGCCCCGAGCCTTGCAACGTCGTCGGACCCTGTCAGCAGCACCACTCTCGCACCCGTGGCCGAAAATGGTTCGATAAGCCGACTGCCATCACCGAACTCGCCGAGGTCGAGGTCGAGCAGAAGTACATTTGGCTGCCGCAGCTGACAGTCGGCAACCATCGAGCCCTGATCAGCCAATACGATCGGGAAAACGTCGGCACCCTCGGCCCGAAAAGCAAGCTGCAAACTCTGCGCAACGAGGGCATGATCTTCCACTACGGCGACGCGTAAACCAGCTAATCGCGCGTTCTGCGGTAGCGAAACACAGTCGAGTTCTGTCATACCCGACTACCGCTGTGCGCAGGTTCACGAGTGATCGCGAGCGGAATCTGCATCCGGAAATGGCAGCCAGGAGAGTGCTCGAGCAACCGAAGCTCAATGCCCTGTTCGTGCGCGATCCGCGCGCAGATGCCGAGGCCGAGTCCGGTGCGAGGCTTACCCTCAATCGCCTGCCCGACAGAGACTGGCTCCTGTGCAATTTTGCCTTCCAGCAGTGCTTTTACGCGGTCACGGGTTGCACCAGGTAGGCCAGGCCCGTCGTCACCAATTGTCAGCCAAACGTGCCTTTCGACAACCTCAGCAACGATACGGATGCGCGCGCCGGCAGCATGGTGGTGCGAGTTGGTGACGAGGTTTTGGGCTAAGGCGGCAACCGCATCACCGTTCCCACACAACTCAACATCAACGAGGTCGACGCTCATCAACGCGCCGCGCGACCGCTCGGCCGTAATCATAGGGCCGATCGCTTGAGGAAGGTTGAACGTATTCGACGGCTCCGTCGTGTCGATCGAACGCCGCAAGCGTGAGACCTCGGCGAGTAATGCGGCCTCGAGTTCGTGCTGTTCGGAACGATCGAGGAAGTCGCGATAGCGCATCAGTGTGGACGTGGCGTCCTGAATGCCGGCGATTAATGACCGCAAGTCGTGGCGGCGTTCATCAAGTTGGCGTTGCCGTTCAGTGAAGCGGTCGAGTACCTCATCTCGCGCAAACCGCAAGCTGTAATCCCGGCGGCCAGCCACCCGCCTCGCTGAGTCCAATGAACGAACGGCGACGGCGAGCACGAGGCACCAGCCGAACAACAAGGCGGCCCGCCCGCAGGTAAACGACCACAACCCGAATTCAGACGTCGGACCCAGGCGGCCAAGCGTCAAATCACACGAACCAACGGCAAAGCAAAGGAAGCCTAGACCGATGTAGTAACGCTCGCGGGTCTCAAGACGCTGCGAACCACGACACATCTGCGCTGCGAAGCACCACGCTCCGGTGGCTAGCACGCCCGCCGAAACGGTCGCCGAGAACGGCAGATCACCGATCCATCGTGTGACGAGGAGGAGGCTGGCGATGGCTAGAGCGATGCCGCTCGCGATCACAACGAGTGCCCGAAAAGGCCGCCAGCCGGTGTCGACATCAGGCGAGTGGCGGGCACGGTCGAGCAGAAAAACCGCCGCCAGTGACGCCAAGGCGGTCGCCAACGACCACGTCGACTGGTCGCTGACATCCTTCGCCGGTGTGCCCGACAGCTCCAACAAGGCCCAGCAAGGAAGCAGCGCCAACGCGACGCGAGCAGGTGAACCGCGGCCAGATATGGCCCAACTGGCGAACCACACGGCGATCGTGACCAAGCCGAGCACGCCGGAAAAGTCGGAAATGGGCCAGCCGTCGCCAATTGCCTTTTGATGACTCATACCGAAAGCAACGGGTGCGCTCGCAAGAATGACGAGCGTCACCGCCGCTGCCCACACGGCCAAGCCAGCCCGACTCACTGCCTGAGAAGCCGGTAAAGCAGCACGTCTGTCAGCGCCGCTGAAACCCCGAACCCGCGATGTCCCCACGGCGGCACACGCTAGACCAGCAGAGTGACAGTGTCGCCGGTCCGTTCGGGTGACCTCGGCCTATCCGATTGGGCGTAGTTACATGAAATTGGGCTTTGCTACCCCAATAACGCGGCGAAAACGCCTCATCACGCCCACTGAATTACCGGTTTACGCAGTCACGTGTTCAGTTATCCGCCGACGGTGACGGCCATGACCGATCATGCGGTCACTCGCTTTTGGCGGCTCGCCGAAGAACAGATTCCAAGCGCAGACAACGCCAATCAGGAACATGACCGCACCGACAGATCCGGTGGGCTGCCGGAAAAAGAACATGACAAATCCGCCCATGGGGATGTGCACAACCGCCCGACCAACCACCTGATCGGGCTTCAAGTGCCATAGATCGGGCGTCCGATTTGCGTCGCCTTTAGTCACAATGCCCTCAGGCGTGATCGCCTGCACTCGGTGGGTCACCGTAAAGCCAGGCTTCGGCTGAAACGTGATGACGTCGCCTGTGCGGACGGTCGAAACGGGGCGGACGACAACCGCATCGCCGGGCGGATAGTTCGGGCTCATCGAGCCCGTCTGCACGGCATACATCCGGTATCCGTCATGCCACAAGATGGCGCTTGCCCCGCCAACGCCGACCAGTAGGCCGGCAAAAGCGCCCGCCAATACTCGTACCCAGATCCTCAACACGGCCCTCCCCGGTTGAAAGAACTGCGGTGGGCTGCTGGCGCGCGGCCCACCGCAGTTCGATCGTTTAGCTGACGGTCGGGGCTTGTCCGACCTGAGTCGCAACGACTTCGTAAGGAAGACCGTTGCTCGAGTCAGGTGCATTGCAAGGCGGCGAGTCCTTGCTGGTGAGATCAGCGGCGTTGCCCTCGCGATAGCAGTTGAACGGCTCGCCTTGGTGCTCGTTGCCAAGTTTGCCCGCGTACGCGAAGCTGACCGAAACACTGCCGCTCGCGGTCGCCGCCAAGTTGCTCGCGACCTTGATCGCGTTCGGAATCGGCGTGCAGCCGTTGCACAGGTCGTTCAGGTTCGTGTAGTCGTAGCCGCCCACCTTGAACTCCCCGTAGGTGCCCAACGTGTTCAGCGCGTGCAGTGCGTACTTGTCGGGGAACACGATCCAGACATCTTCGGCACTGGTGCCGCTGTTCGTGTAACCGACCTGCGAGCTGCTCCACTCGCCGGGCAGCATGTTTGACCAGTTGAAGTCGAGCAAGTCAGTGCCCGTGCCCCCACTGCCCTGGACCTGAATCGTGCCGAGCGTGCCGGTGACGACGCCTGCCTGCGAGTCGCTGAAGTAGGCACCAGTGCCACTGGCCGCCGTACCGATCAGCGCGGTCGCCGTGCCGATAGCACCGAGGAAGCCCACCAGACTGAGGATTTTGCCTTTTCTCACAACAATCCCTTTCTATGCGCGTGCGCACCCCTAAAGCGACGCACTGCATTGAAGGTGTCGCGAGACACGGCCCGTGTCCTCCTCAAAATTGACGAGGCGCCAAGGCCAAGTAACACGAATCGCACTATTCGCCACTAAGCGAAGAGCACCTTGGCACAGCTAAGGCAGCGACGACTGTTGCGAATTGCCTTCAGGCGAAATCGCCGGCGTCGGTGCGTAGCGTCGCCAACGTTGTGACGACCTGATCGCGAGCCTCCTCGTCGAGGCAGCGCAAGCCGAAGTCGGCGTCCATCAGGTCTTTGGTGGCCGCTTCGACAACGGAAAGTCCGGTCTCGGTGATCGCGGCGAGCGTGCCGCGGCCATCGCGCGGGTTGGGGCGCCGCTCGACGAAGCCGGCCTTCTCGAGCCGGTCGATCGAGTTCGTGACGCTCGTGGGGTGCACCATCAACCGCTCGCCGATTCGGCCCAGCGGCAACGCGCCGTAACGGCTGAACCGGAGCAAGACGAGCACCTCGTAGCGGGCGAAGGTGAGGCCGTGCGGTTTTAGCAACTCGTCGTAACGCGCCAGCAGAATCTGCTGAGCGCGCATGATCGACGTCGCCACCCGCATGCTGGACGCCGAGCCCCACGTCTCTTCCCAGCGCTGCGCCGCCCGCTCGATCGGGTCGAAGGGAAGGTTCAGCGGTTTCGCCACGCGCCAAACTTACCGGTCGCCTACGCTTTCGCCGTGGACTGGAGCCTTCGTACCTGTGGCCGCAAGGGCCACATCACCTTCGCCCCTGCCGAGACCGCGCTGGCCGACCGGCTCCACGTCACGACCCCGGCCGGTGAGGCGTGGCGCTGCCTGCGATGCGGCGACTTCGTCGTCGGCGCGCCGGCCGGCGCGGGTCCGGCGTCCGATGCACCTATCGTCTTGCGCGGGAGAGCCCTGCGCGACGCGTTCGTGCTGCGCCTGCTCGCCGCCGAGCGGCTGATTCGTGGGGTGCTCATCGGGCTGGCGGCGTACGCCGTCCTTCGGTATTCGCACAGCGAAAACGCGCTGCGCTCATTGTTCGAAAAGGACCTGCCCGCCGCCAAACCGCTCGCCAACGTTTTCGGCTACGACCTCGACAAGTCGTCGGTGGTGCGCGAAATCCGCAAGCTGCTGTTGGTGAAACCGTCGACGCTGCACGTCCTTGCGATCGTGCTCGCCGTCTATGCCGCGATCGAGATCGGCGAGGCCATCGGATTGTGGCTGCTCAAACGCTGGGGTGAGTATTTCGCCGCCGTCGCGACCGCGATCTTCCTGCCGTACGAGCTTTACGAGATCACCGAGCGCATCACCGTTATCAGGGTCGGCGCTTTCGTGATCAACGTCGCCGCAGTTGTTTATCTGCTGCTGAGCAAGCGGTTGTTCGGCTTGCGCGGCGGCCGCGCCGCCTACGAAGCGCGCCGGCACGAAGAATCGCTGCTCGAGGTCGAGCATGCCGCCGAAACTTTCGACGCTGCAGGGCCTTCTGCGCCCGAGCCGGCCGCAACCTAGATCGCACTGCGGGTCTCGAAGGTCTTGCCCCAGCGGTCACGGAGTGTGAATCTTTCTCTATAAGCACTACTCGAGCGTGAGGTGCCGATGAACTCGGTTGATTCGCCTCGAGTCCCGGCGACGTCGTCCGGCATACCGGGCCCGCCCGTCCGAGACCCTGACGCACCCGCCGTCGCCCCGGTAAGCCCTCACGCGATCGTGAGGGAGGAAACGTGAGTCAGATCCGCGTCCCTGAAGCGAAGACGTCGGTACCCGTTGCGGATACCGCGCCGAGCATGCCGCAGCCGCAGATCGCTGATCCAGGACCGCTCGGCCTGGCCGGCTTCGCCATGACGACGTTCGTTCTGAGCGTGTTCAACACGAACATGATCAGTGACACCGTCGGCGCGGCCGTGCTGCCGCTGGCGCTGTTCTACGGCGGGCTCGTACAACTGCTCGCCGGCATGTGGGAATTCCGTAAGGGCAACACGTTCGGCGCGGTCGCGTTCTCGTCGTACGGTGCGTTCTGGCTTGCGTTCGCCGCCTACGTGAAGTTCGTGGCCCCCGGTCTTCCTGCGGGTGACGCCGGCAACGCCACCGGGCTTTTCCTGCTGGCGTGGGGAATCTTCACGCTGTACATGACAGTCGCCGCGATGCGCACCAACGGCGCCGTGCTCGCCGTGTTCGTCACGCTGACAATCACCTACATCGTGTTGACCATCGGCGCGTTCTCCGGCAACGCCATGACGACCAAGGTCGGCGGCTGGTGCGGAATCGTCACCGCGGCGTGCGCCTGGTACGCCTCGTTCGCGGCCGTCACCAACGGCACCTGGGGACGCACCGTGCTACCCACCTGGCCGCTTAGCGACGGCAGTCCGTTGATGCCGCGCCGCCGGGCCATGATGGACCAGGACAGCACCACGCCGGTAGCGCACTAGGTTCTCGCTCTTGCTACACCGATCGGCCGCCTCGACGCTCGTCGAGGTGGCCGATTCGTTACTCCAGGTCGCCGACGATTTCTCGGGCGGCCGAGTGGATGTCGAGCTTGCCGGCAACGACCCGTTCGGCGAGCGCTATCAGCCGGGGATCGCCGACCTGCAAGCCGAAACGTTGCGTCAACAGGCCGTTCGCCAGCACCGCAATTTCGTGCGCAGCCCGGGCGAGTTTGCGTCGTCCACCCTCGTCGGACGACGAAAGCCACGCCCGGTGCTTGTCGATCGCTTCGACGAGTTCGGCGACTCCACCTTCTGCGGTGGCCACGGTGCGAACCACGGGCGGCCGCCATTGCCCGGGCTCGCGGTCGCTCACGGTGGTGAGCATGTGCCGAAGCTCGCGAATCGTGTCGTCGGCGCCGTCACGATCCGCCTTGTTGACGGCCAAAATGTCGGCCACTTCGAGGATTCCGGCCTTCGCAGCCTGAACGCCGTCACCCATGCCCGGCGCCAGCAAAACCACTGTGGTGTCGGCCATTGCGGCGATATCGACCTCGGCCTGACCGACGCCGACCGTCTCGACCAGCACGACATCGAACCCGCAGGATTCGAGCACCCGCACGGCTTGCGGCGTCGCGGCGGAGAGCCCGCCGAGATGTCCGCGCGACGCCATTGACCTGATGAAGACGCTCGTGTCGGTGAAGTGCGCCTGCATGCGCACCCGGTCGCCGAGCAGCGCTCCCCCGGTGAACGGCGAACTCGGGTCGACGGCGAGCACCGCCACCCGCTTGCCGGCCGCCCGCCAATGCGCGATCAGCGCCGACGTGGTCGTTGACTTGCCGGCGCCCGGAGGGCCAGTTATGCCTAGTACGTAAGGGATTTCACCCCGAGACGCGCCAAGTGCTTGGAGCGCCGCCGGCACCGCGTCGTCGTCGTCCTCGACCAACGAAATCAGCTTGCCGATCGCCCGCGCATCTCCGGCGCGGGCAGCAGCCACCAGTGCGTCGACATCGGCCATCGCGCTGTCGTCAGCCCGCAACCCGGACGACGAGCGCATCGCCCTGCCCGCCGCCACCACAAAGCCCGGCCGCGCCCAAACCACCGCCACGCCGCTGCAGTTCGTAAATCAAATGCACCACGAGCCGCGCCCCGGACATGCCGATCGGATGCCCCAGCGCAATCGCCCCGCCGTTCACATTCACCTTCGAATCGTCGATCTCGAGCTCACGCATCGATTCGATCGCCACCGCCGCGAACGCCTCGTTGATTTCGAACAAATCAATATCGGACGCCGCCAAACGCTCTCGTGCTAACGCCTTTGCGATCGCGCGAGCAGGCTGCGAATGAAGGGAATTGTCAGGCCCGGCGACAACGCCGTGTGCCCCGATCTCGGCGAGAATGGGCCAACCCTTCGCTTCGGCGTTTCGTCGTGAGGTGACCAGCACCGCTGCTGCGCCGTCCGATATTTGTGAAGCGCTGCCTGCAGTGATGGTGCCGTCGGTGGCGAACGCGGGCTTGAGTTTGGCCAATGAATCGGCGGTGGTGTCGGGCCTGATGCCTTCGTCGGCGCTGATGGTGATCGGGTCTCCGCGACGCTGTTTTACTTCTACCGGCGTGATTTCGGCGTCGAAGAGACCGTTCTTCTGCGCGGCGGCCGCGCGTTGATGCGACTGCGCGGCGAACGCGTCTTGCTGCTCGCGGGTGATGCTCAGCTTGGCGTTGTGCCGCTCGGTCGACTCCCCCATGGCCAGGTGGTCGAAGGCGTCGGTGAGCCCGTCGAGGGCCATCGCGTCAACCATCTCGACCGAGCCGAATTTGAATCCCTTGCGCGAATTCGGCAGTAGATGCGGCGCGTTGGTCATCGACTCCATGCCGCCGGCAACCACCGTCTCGAACTCGCCGGCGCTGATCAGCTGGTCGGCCAGCGCGATCGCGTCGAGGCCCGACAGGCAGACCTTGTTGATCGTGAGAGCGGGTGTGGTCATCGGGATACCGGCCTCGACGGCCGCCTGCCGTGCCGGGATCTGTCCGGCGCCGGCCTGCAGAACCTGGCCCATGATCACGTAGTCGACGTCGGCGGGACTGGCGCCGGCACGGTCGAGTGCGGCTTTGATAGCGATGCCGCCGAGCTGGGCGGCGCTGAAATCGGCCAGCCCGCCGAGCAGCCGGCCGATCGGGGTGCGGGCCGCCCCGACGATCACGCTGCCGCCGTCCTGGCCGACGTCCTGCTGACCAGATCGCAGTGCCATCGCGCGCTCCTTCAGGTGGCCGGGGACTCCACTGACCAGGCTATGCCGAACCGGCCGTCGTCGCGGAACCCCCGGCAACGCTGCGAGAGCGGCGGTGGGACCGGGGGCCGGGACAAGAGCCACTCACCCGAACGCTCGCCCACACGTGCGGGTCACGCTATAGAGAGGCGTGCTCGCCGTCATCGCCGAGGTTGTCGATGACGACCCTCGTGCCGCCGGATGTCACGCCGACAACGAACCGCCGCGAACGTCTCCGTGACATAAGGTGACGGCCACCCGAACCCCGAGGAGGCGCTCCCATGCTCACTCGCATCGACCACGTGGGGATCGCCGTCCACGATCTTGAAGCGGCGATCGAGCGCTACACCGGCACGTTCGGAGTGCGCCTCATCGGCACCGAGACCAACGTCGAACAGGGCGTGCGCGAGGCCATGCTCGCGCTCTCCGACTCGCGGCTCGACGACCTTGTGGGCTCCGACGACGCGCTGCGCGGCGCGGCGCCCGCCTCGTACGTGCAACTGCTCGAACCGCTCGACGGCGACACGCCCGTGGGTCGCTTCCTGGCGCGTCGCGGCGAGGGGCTCCACCACGTCGGCTACGCCGTCGACGATGTCGAGTCGGCGCTGGAAAGCCTTGCAACGCAAGGGATTTCACTGATCGATCGGCGCGCCCGGCACGGATCGCTCGGTGCCTCAATCGCGTTCGTGCACCCGCGTGATCTGTTTGGGGTGCTGACAGAACTCGTCCAACCCGCCCGCGCCTGACATCATCGGCACATGTCGCAGATGCCGGTAGCTCACGCCGTCCAGTCGGCCACGCAGGTCGTCGTCCACTCGGCCGGCCAGTCGGCGGTGTCGTCGTTGCACGCGGCTGCGTCGTCCGCCCATGTGGTGGCGGCGAAGCTTCCGCAGCCGGCCGCGAAGTTCACCGTGCCGATCATCGTGGTGTTCGCGCTGCTCGCGCTGCTCGCGCTGGTACGCAAGCTCGTGGCGCTGGCGTTGATCGCGATCATCATCGTGGGCGGCTTCATCGCTTACCAGTCGGGCGCGTTCAACAAGTGGGTCGACAAGGGCAAGCAGGTCATCGACCAGCAGAAGTAGACGCGATCGTGGCCGATGGCGATGATCACGGAACTAATTGCCGACTACAGACGATTTGTTTCCGTGATCATGGCGGGTCGGACGACGAGACCCGGTCGATCAGGCTGAGCAGTGCGAAACCGAACGCTTCGGGGGTCTCGACGGCGGTGAGGTGCCCGGCGCTAGGCAGTTCGGCGAGTTGCGCGTCGGGCAACGCCTGAGCCATCGCAGCGGCCTGGGCCGGCGTCACGAGTTGGTCCTCCTCGCCCACGATTACCAGCGCAGGCACCGGCACCGAACGCAGCGTCTCGAACGAATCGGGCCGGGCTGCCATCGCTCGCTCCCACCACGCGGCCGCGCTCGGCGGAGTCGCCGACATCATCGAGCGCACCGACGCCAGCACGTCGGCCCGCGACGACAGCGTCGTCGGGCCGAGCAGCGTCGGCAGTACCTCGTCGACGAGCACCCGCGAGTTGCCTTCTTCTTCGGCGATCGACGCGATGCGTTCGCGGTTGATCCGCGCCGGTTCGCTATCGGCCTCCGCCTTGGTATCGGCAAGCATCACGCCCGCGACCCGATGGGCGTGCCGGCGAAGGAACGCCATCGTTACGTAGCCGCCCATCGACAGGCCGCCCACGATTGCCCGCTCGATGCCGCGCGAATCGAGCAGGGCTGCCACGTCGTCCGCCAAGAGATCGAGCGACGGCGGGTCGGCGCCGAGGAGTTCGCCACGTGCGCCCCTGAAGTCGGGTGTGATCAGCTCGCAGTCGCCGGGCAGCGCCATGCGCAGCGGTTGCCACATCCGGCTCGACAGCGGGAACGCGTGCATCAGCACGAGAGGTAACGGCATGGGCTGACGTTACCCACCCGATTGCGGTTTCATGGATGCATGAGCCAGCCCACGAACGAACCGATCACCGCAAGCCACGACGTCGACGTCTCGCCCGCACTCACCGCATTCATGCGCGAAGGTTGGGCCGATGAGCCGCAGCGCCACGCCGAGGCCGCCGAAGTAGCGCCCTACGCCGCCAAACGCCGTGCTTTGGTCTCGGCCGCGTTCGCCGGGCGAACTATCGTCGTCGCGGCCGGAACCCTCAAAGCGCGTAACAACGACGTGCCGTATCCGTTCAGGGCGAGCAGCGATTTCGTCTGGCTCACCGGCACCGACGAGCCAGCGGCTGTGCTGGTCATGACCCCTGAAAGCGGTGCCCATTCGGCCACGCTGTTCATGCGCAAAAGCGCGCCACGCACCGAAAGCGAAGAGTTCTACCGTGACCGCGTTCACGGCTCACTCTGGACCGGCCCGCGCCCCACCCTCCCTGAGGTCTCGGTCACCCTCGGGTTGCCCACCCGCCCCCTCGACGAACTCGACGCGGTGCTGCGCACGCTGCCGAATCCCTTGGTGCTACGCGGATTCGACCCCGCCGTCGACGCCGTCGTCTCCCCCAGCCCGGACGACGAATTGCTCGGCATCACCCTCGCCGATCTGCGATTGGTAAAAGACGATTGGGAAATCGCCCAGCTCGCCGAAGCCTGCGACGCAAGCATTCGCGGGTTCGCCGACGTGGTGCGCGAACTCGCCAACGCGAAGAAATCCAGTGAGCGCTGGATCGAAGGAACGTTCTGGCGGCGAGCACGCGTCGACGGCAACGACGTCGGATACGGCTCAATCGCGGCTGCCGGCGAACATGCATGCGTGCTGCACTGGACCCGCGACGACGGTCCGGTGCGAGATGGCGACCTGTTGTTGCTCGACGCCGGCGTCGAGGCGCGTTCGCTCTACACCGCCGACGTCACCCGAACATTGCCGATCAGCGGGCGTTTTTCACCCGCTCAGCGCCGCGTCTACGACCTCGTGTATGAGGCACAACAAGCGGGGCTTGCCGCCGTCCGGCCCGGTGCTGCGTTTCACGACTACTGGCGAGCCGCTCAGGGCGTGCTCGCGAAAGGCCTTGTTTCATGGGGAATTCTGCCTGAATCGGCAGCCAACCTTGACTCCCCGAGTGGCGATCTGCATCGACGCTATTCGCTGCACGGTACCGGCCACATGCTCGGCCTCGACGTGCACGACTGCGCGGTGGCCCGCAAAGAGGCTTACCACGACGGAAATCTCGAAGTCGGACATGTGCTGACCGTCGAGCCCGGGCTGTACTTCCAGACCGACGACCTCACCGTGCCGGCCGAGCTCCGCGGCATCGGCGTACGCATCGAGGACGACGTGGTGGTAACGGCCGACGGTTGCCGCAACCTGACTGCGGCGTTGCCCAGCGAGGCGTCGGAGGTCGAGGCGTGGATGGCCGAACTCACCGCACCCGAGCATCGAGAGCCGCGGTAACCACCGAGGTGCGGATCACACCGGCTAGTCACGGCAGGTAGCGCTTGAATCCCTCATGAGTGGCCGTGAATCCAAGGCGCTCGTAGAACCGGTGTGCATCGATGCGACTTTTGTTGCTGGTCAACTGAACGCGATAGCTTCCCCAGCCGCGGGCCACGTCGACGGCGTGCCGAATCAGCAGAGAACCGATTCCGTTACCGCGGAAATCGGGGTGAACGTGCACGCCTTCGATCTCGGCACACAACCCGCCCCTGTGGTTAAACTGGCGGACGCCGAAAACCTGACATGTGCCGACCACCTGACCGTCGCATTCAGCCACCAGCAACTCGTTGTACGCAGACTGTGAGATCTCGGCCAGCGCCCGCGAATACGACTCGCGATCGCCGGCGTCTTCCTGCTCGGGCCGCAAAGTGCCGAGCTTGAGCAACACGACCAAGCGCTCGACATCGCGATCCTCAGCTCGCCGGATCGAGGTGGCTGGCAGGCCATCCATTGCATATCCCTTCGTCGTTATCACCCTGAGCGTAGGGCGGCTATCAACATCCCTTGGCGGCGGGCAATTACCAGGTGACCGCGCAACTACCAAGCAGCACGCCAAGCGCGGAGATAAACCAACTGACCGTCACCGCCGGAACTGTCGACGGGATCGATATCGGCATCAATTGTTGGTACAACTGCGAGTGACATGACCGGCGCGTGTAACGCGTCAGCGCGGACGACGGCGATCGCGCGCATTCCAACACGGCGTGTGCCAATGCCTGCGTTGGTCGATCGATTCGCTCGGCCAGGCAACGACATGCGGTGTGGCCGGCCTGATTTCTTGGTCGCACCCGGGGCAGCGGTAGGCCTTCGTCGACGACGCACCCGTGATCCGGCGTACCAGCCATTCTTCGCCACGCGCATCGAATTCGACCGACTGGAAACCGCCGAGGAGACCGGTCTCGCCGTCGTCGTCGGCCGTCACGTTGGAGCTTGATCGCCGCGTCGGCCTGGTGCGCCGAGGACTCATGCGGTCACGCTTTCGCGCACCCGCGACGCCATCGTGTAGACGTTCATCGACTCGCCGCGGAGGAATCCAACCAGTGTCATGCCCACCGATTGAGCGAATTCGGCGGCCAATGTTGACGGTGCTGACACTGCGGCGAGCACCGGAATGCCTGCCACGTAAGCCTTTTGCACCAGCTCGAACGAGACCCGCCCGCTAACCATCAACACGGTTGCCGCCAGCGGCAGCCGATTCTCGCGTGCCGCCCACCCGACGACTTTGTCGACCGCGTTGTGCCGCCCCACATCTTCGCGTAACGTCAGCATTTCGCCGTCCGGTGAAAAGAGTGCAGCAGCATGCAGACCACCGGTGCTGGCGAAGATTTTCTGCGCCTCACGGAGTTTTTGGGGTAGCGCCGAGAGAACGGACGGCGTGACGGTGACGTGGTCGGCGTTCAGGTCGAACGGCGAACGCACGCGCACGGCGTCGATGCTGGCTTTGCCGCAAACTCCGCAAGAACTCGTAGTGTAAAAGTTGCGGCCCACCGAGGTGTCGATCGGCGGCGCATCATCGGTAAGCACGACGTCGATCACGTTGTAGGTGTTGCGCCCATCGGCATCGGCGCCTGCGCAGTAACGCATCGCCGAAAGCTGCCCAGGCGACGTCACGATGCCCTCGGTGAACGTGAATCCGGAGACGAGATCGAAGTCGTCGCCCGGCGTACGCATCGTCACGGCGATCGGCGTGCCGGCGACCCGGATCTCGAGCGGCTCCTCGGCCACCAGGGTGTCGAAGCGCTCGACAGCAGCGCCGCCCTCGAGGTGGACGATGCGCCGACGATCCGTGATGCGCCCCATGACATTGAGAGTAGGCGACAGGCGGCCGGGCTAAACCACGTGTGCGGCGACCCGCTGTGTGGGAGTACCCGCTGTGTGGGAGTAGTGGGGTGGGAGCGAGGCTTGTGGCGGCAACCACCGACCGATCGCGAAAGGTGACCGATGAGCGAACTGGATTCCTGGGTGACGTTGGTCTGCGGCGAACTTGGCATCGACCCCGCGGTGGCGCCTGACACCGTGCTCGACGTCGCCCGTGACGTGGCCCACGGCGTCAACCGGGCCGCCGCGCCGGTCACCACTTTCCTGCTCGGCCGGGCCGTCGAAAGCGGCGTGCCGATCGACCGTGCCGTCGAACGCATCAACCAGCTGATCACCGGCTGGGAGTACGACGAAGGCGCCACCGAGCAGCCGCTCCCGAATTAGCCGCGCGGGCTAGCGGCTCGCGGTCAACAGCCGCGGGGGTTCGCGGCCTGGGCCGCCGTCGTCCTGGCTCGGGCCAGATCGTCAGGGGTGTCGCAGTCGAGCGCCTCGGCGTCAAGTGAAGCGACCTCGACGACGTCCAAACCGTCGACCAGCGAGCGCACCGACTTGTCAGCCCACGTCTGGCCGGCTGCTCGCTCGCGCAGCCGCTGAGTTGCATACACCGCGACGAGGCGTTGCCGTCGTCCGGACTCGTCAATCAGCATCGCGGCATCGTGGGTTTGCAGCGCGGCCAGCAACCGCGGAATTGCCGTTGCTGCAAAAGGAACATCAGCGGCCAGCACGACGACAATCGGGGCGCGAACCATGGGTAACGCCTGCGCAATCGCGGACGCCGGCCCGGAGCCGGGTGGCTGTTCCGTCGTCCAGTGCAGGTTTTCTGCATGCGTTGAGACCCGACGGCGTGGGCCGACGACGATGACCGACTGCGCATCGGCAACGGCGGCGAGGGCGTGGTCGAGCAAGCTGATCTCGCGTATCTCGAGAGCGAGCTTGTCGGCATGCATGCGGCTGCTGCGACCGCCGGCGAGCACGATTGCCTCGAACGGCGGAATCTCTTGCGCGGCAACGGGTTCGCTCACTCGTGTTCGCCCTTCCGGTCGTGAGCCCAACCCTAACTCGGCGCCGAGGTTCCGCGCGGCCCGCGCTTTTGAGCTTGCGTCGCGATTGCGTAAAAACACTGATTCACCGGTAGTCAGTCGGATCAGCCACGCGGTACTGTGCGCGGTGGTCAGCTGACGCGCTCAATCCCGAGGGGGAAGTGGGCGATATCGGGAGGATTGACGTGATGCGCGGATTTGCGCTGGCATACAGCGGCTCGCATGTCGTACAACGACACGACCGAAGTGAACGTACTTTCGCGGCACTCGTCAGTGTTTGCCTGCTAGTCGCCGGACTCGTGTCGATTACGCGCCCGGCCTCTGCCGCTACACCGAACAACGTACTGCTGTCGACCGAGCCCACGGGTGAGTCGAATTCCCTGCAGTTCCTAGGTGCTGGTTCGCAAGGCACCGCCTACGTCCTTCAAAACCCACATGCGGGGGTGGGTACGGCATACCTTCGTCACCCCGACGGCACCGTCGAAACGCTGCCCGACACTTTCGTTGCCAACTACAACGCTTACCTCGTGTTCAATGGCGACATCCTCGGCGCGTATGACGCACCGACCCGAACCTTCACCTATCGGACGGCAATTGACAGCACTTTCGTGACAACCCCAGCCATTCCGTCTGACGCCACCTTCATGGCGGGCAGCCCGCAGGGCTTCGTGTATATCGAGCCCGCAGATGGTGGCTCACTAAGCCACCTGTACGCCGACAACGTAATAAGCGGCGTCGTGACCGACCTTGGTGCGATACCCACGTACGAGAGCGTGAGCACCGCGAAGGCATCAGCAGACGGCGTTTTGCTAAGCGTGTGGGCTACGAACGGGCTCCTGCTCTACTACGTGAGCTTTTCCAATCCCGGCCACTTCGTACAAGTCGACACCAACGCGGGCGGGGTCACTGCGGCATTTAACGATACTTATGCCGTCTGGTTCGACAACCCTACGGAGCTTGACGAAAACTACGACCCATCGCAGACCTATGTCGTACGCATGAACTTGACGGATCTCTCGATCACCCGCATTCATGCACCTAACGCCGGCGCGCTCGCTCTCACCGACACAACCATCGGCTACGAGACGGAGTACATCGAAAACGGAGTGCTCAAGGGCGAGTTCGTAACAATGCCGGTTGCCGGTGGACCGACATCGACCTTAACCGGAATGGACGTCGGAGACATCGGGTCGACGGGTACCAGCTTCGTGCTCAACGTGGCCGGTACCGCCGACGTGGCAGGGCTTTATTCCGCAACGTCCGCCGCAAGTACCCCGACCCTATTGGTGGCTGCGGGCGCCGCCGACCCCTACGGGTACACGGTCGCGCTGTCGCCAGGTCGCGCGACCTGGATCGACAACGGCGCAGGCGCAGATGCGTGGAGCAGCCCATTCACGTCCGATGACGTGCATCTCAGTGTGGGCGAGTCGACCGCACTGACAACGGATGCCAACACGACCACCATCGCGGCCTCAGGCACCCGCACCGCGTATTTCACCGGCTACGGCCCGACCTCGCTGATGGTGCAACGAACCGGCGAACCCGTTCTGCAGGTGGCCTCGAGCGTCTCTGGCTCATACTCCAGCTTGCAGATGTCCGGCATGCGCATATTGCAAAACAATGGCGACGGATCTGCCGTGCTCTACGACCTTGCGGAGCACACAACCACCGACCTGCCTTCGCCAATCCCAGGCAACTACCCAGACTTCGTTGGTACGCCCGCGTACGCGCTGTCGGGCAACGAACTCGCCTATCTGACGGCCGACGGCTCGGTATGGGTAAAGAATCTGTCGGGTGGGGACCCCGTTCGGGTCTCCGATCCCGTCGTCGGAGATAACCAGACAGCCGAAGGCGCCGTGGCGATTTCCGGCAATACTGTGGCCTGGAACGTTACCGTCTGCGGGCCTGATGCCAACGGATTCGTCGCATGTTTCACAAATCAGCCGGTGCAATACCGCGACTGGAACCCACTTGGGCCTATCACGCAGGTGGCCGACGGTGACTACGAGGGGGCTGGCTTCACCGACCAGTTCCAGCTCTCGAACGGTTATCTCGCCTATCAGGGCCGTGGCTTCGCAGGCGTAAATGCGGTCGACGTCATCAGGCTCGACGACCCGCAAACTTCGGTCGGTTCGTTCCCTGATGCCTCGCGACTCAACAGCGTGTTCTCGATCAGCGGTTCGACCATCGGTTGGCTGAGCAGCGACGACGGGCTTCCGCACGCCGAAGCGCTGCCGCACATCGTCGACCAACCGCGGTACCTCGGCGACGGCATCGCGCCGACCAGCTTCGCCGCGGGCGGTTCGAGTGCCTGGACCGCTGATTTCGTCACCTCCGAAGCACTCACCGAATGCGCCGTCAACATTTCCGCCGGTGGTTCCGTCATCCGCGAATTGCCTTGCGACAGCGCAGAAATGCTCGTCGGTGAAGCCGAAGTGACCTGGGACGGCAAGAATGCAGACGGCAACGATGTCGCAGCCGGTTCCTACACCTGGACCCTCACCGGCGCCAACCCCGATGGCTCAATTCTTAATGCGGACGGCGAAAACTCCGCCGTCACCGGCGTAATAGCGCTGACGCGGCCCGGTTCAGGTGCTGGTGGCGGTGCTGGTGGCGGTGGCGGTGGCGCACCGACTGGGACGCAGGGCACGCCGCAGCCGGTATCTGCGGGCGGCACTGTGTGGTCGGGGGGCACCAGCCCGACCGAGTCGCAGCCAGTCATTGCCGGTGTCACGTCACCGGTGGCTGGAACGGTGACGGTCTCGACATCGTCTGACGACGCGCCGCATGCTGGCGATCGCCCGGTCATGACGTTGACAATCGATGCGCCCGCTGCGAGTGCAGCGCATCCGCTCGACTTGACATTCAAGGTTGACGTCAACACGCTGCCCGCGGGCAGTTTTGCCGGCGACGTAACGATTTTCCGTAACGG
>Ga0207705_10001329_pt1 | contig 19791 bp, 13 predicted proteins | sample KBSC13metaG_FD_184314 | JGI IMG/M metagenome (GOLD analysis project Ga0207705, IMG submission 184314) | Corn rhizosphere microbial communities from Kellogg Biological Station, Michigan, USA - KBS C1-3 metaG (SPAdes) (version 2) | ecosystem: Host-associated > Plants > Roots > Rhizosphere > Soil ... | reverse complement strand
TGATCGACGGGGAGATCCTTTCCAAAATGGGACAGAAACCTGCACATGCCTACGTCATTCAAGCGCTTCTTGTCTGGCTGGCGGGCCTGTTCGGAGCAGATTATACCCGGATACAGGCGACGATCGACCTGTCGGATACCAGTCCCGACTACGACGAGCCTGAGCCTGATGCTGCTGTCACCGCGCAACCCTATACCTTCTTCACGAATAGACATCCGCGTCCAGAGGACTTACCGTTGCTGATCGAAGTTTCCGATACCACCCTGCGCTTCGATCTCAATGCCAAAGCCAACCTATATGCCCTCGCTGGAATTCGCGAATACTGGACCGTTGACATCACGGGGCGTCGTTTGATCGTACACCGCCAGCCTTCTCCCGAAGGCTATCGAGAGATCCTGGCCTACAGTGCTGACGAAGAAATTGTCTCTCTCTCCCACCCTGACAGACCCATACGCGTTTCCGAACTGCTTCCGCGTGTTTGACCCTGCAATCCACTTCTACTATGCGCCATCGCCCTTCTGAGACAACGGAAGCGAGGAGTTAAGATGAACTGTCTGCCCGCGATCTCTCTTCTGATCCTCTTCGGAATCCCGATGTCGGTCCCTGGTGGACCGGAGAACGAAAACAGCGCGGAAAACGCGAAGCCGTTCTGGAAATCCTCCGTGATGGTCGGCGAAAGCGTTCTCTTCGTGAAGACGGACGAGGGAGCGACTGTCACGGGCCGCTTGCTCTTCACCCCGACGAAGATCCTCGCCGTTAAAAGTTCCTCCGGCACGGTGACTTACCAGGCCGGTAAGGACTACACCGTTCAGCCTGGCTCCAAGACGCTGGCTCTCCCGGCAGGCTCCTCCATTCCTGTCGCGACGGAGAAGCAGTTGACACCGCCATTGGGCACCCAGCCTTTCAGCCTGCGCCGTCGGGACGGCAAAGGAGACATCCTTTTTGCCCCTTCGCACGAGTATGCCGATATGCAGGTGGTGGTGACATATGAGCACAAAAAATCGGAGTGGAAACTGCCTCCACCCCGATTCGCGACCCGAGAACTGCCCCGAACCCTCCGGAAACTCAAAAGCGGTCAGCCGCTAAACATCGTCTTCTTCGGCGACAGCATCACGGTCGGCGGCAACGCCTCGAAACTCTCGAATGTGCCGCCTTTCATGCCGCCCTATCCCGATCTGGTCATTCAGGACCTCAAGCGCGCGTACAAATCCGACACCACGACCAAAAATCTCGCCGTCGGTGGGATGACCGCCGCGTGGGGAGTACAGAACATTGCGCAGGTCGCCGCCGAGAAACCCGACCTGGTCGTTCTGGCCTGGGGCATGAACGACAGCAGCGGAGGACGACCGCTCCACGATTTCCTCACCGACATCCAGGGGCAGATGGACGCCGTGCGCAAGGTTCAGCCGAACGCGGAGTTCATCCTCGTCTCCTCGATGCTGCCCAACGCCGACTGCAACTGGGCCAATCCGGCGTTGATCCTCACCTATCGCGATGCGCTGGAGAAGCTCCGCGGCCCCGGCATCGCGGTCGCCGACCTCTCCGCAGTCTGGGAGGAGATCCTGAAAAGCAAAACCTACCTGGACTTCACCGGCAACGGCGTCAATCATCCCAACGATTTCGGCCATCGCCTCTATGCTCAGACAATCGCAGCCCTCCTGATCAAGCCATAGGATAGCTGCACACGGATCTCTACACGCAGAATCTGATAACAGGGAAGGAATCCGGCATCGGGCAGACGAAGCAGTAAGCGGCAAATATCTTATCGAGGTGAGCTTCTGATGTCCAGTCTTCGAAGTCGATTCATGGCCCTGATCACGCTGAGTGTGATCGCCCTCTTTGTGAGCAGCCCTCTCCGGGGCCTCTCACAGGGAGAACTCAAGTTTACGAATGTGCCGAACCACTTTCCGTCGCAGCCGGACAACAAGCCGATCGGTCCGGCGCACGGCGGAGTGGCGATCGATCGCGCCGGGAATGTCTATGTCAGCACCGATAGCGAGCGCGGTATCCTGGTCTTCGGGCAGGACGGCAAATATCTCCGCAATTTTGGGCCGACACAGGTGCATGGCCTCTACCTGCGACGTGAGAAAGACGGCGAATTCCTCTACGCCGCCCGTCCCAACTTCCACGAGGTCCTCAAACTCAAGCTCGATGGCACCCAGGTCTGGCAGATGGGCTACCCGACAGAGTCCGGTATCTACACCAAAGCCGAGGAGTTCGCCCCCACCAACATCGTGACAGCGCCCGACGGCACGATCTTTGTCGCGGACGGGTACGGCAAGAACTACGTGCACAAGTACGATAAGGACCGCAAGTACATCAAGTCGTTCGGTGGACCGGGAGGAAGCCCGGCGGAGGAAGGCAAGTTCAACCGCTGCCATGGTATCACGGTCGATACCCGCGGACCGAAAACGCTGCTGATCATCTGCAACCGCGAGAGCGGTCGCGTCGAGCAGTGGGACATGGATGGCAACTTCATCAAAGTGCTCCAGCGCGACCTGCGCATGCCGGCGGTCGCCTTCCTGGCGGGCGACTATGTCGCGATTGGGGAGCTGCAAGGCCGCGTCACAGTCCTGGGTAAGGACAACAGCATCGTCGCGACGATCGGTGACAATCCCACCGCCTCCCAGCGCGCCAACTACGGCCTGCCTCCGGCGCAGTGGACGGAGGGCATCGTCAACTCCCCGCACGGCGTCGCCATCAATAAAGCCGGCGATGTGATCGTCTCCGAGTGGAGCCAGTTCGGGCGGCTGCATCTGTTTGCGCGCACCAAAGCGACCGCCAAGAGATAGAGATAAGGAAACAGAACCAATGACGGATTTTCCTACGATCGTTCCGGAAGGCGTGATCGGCAAACCGGGTCGGCCCGGCGCCAACGATCGCATTGTGGTGGCCAGCATCGGGGTCGGCGGCATGGGCCAGAGCCATGTGCCCGCCGATGTCGCGGCGCTGTGCGATGTGGATCGCGGCCGCATGAACACCGTGGCGCAGAAGGTGGTCGCCAATGAGAAGCGCACCGTCTCGACGCCCCCGGACCTCTACACCGACTATCGGCAGATCCTGGAGCGCAAAGACATCGACGCGGTCACCATCGGCACCCCCGACTTCTGGCACGGTATGATGACGGTCCACGCCTGCCAGGCCGGCAAACATGTCTACTCCGAAAAGCCCACCTGCAACACGCTTCAGGAGGGACGCGCGATGGTCGATGCCGCTCGTCGTTACGACCGCGCCGTGCAGATCGGCGCGCAGGGTCGTTCCAATCCCAACGCCCACGCCGCCTGCCAGTATGTGCGGAACGGGATGCTCGGAACCGTGAACCGCGTGGAGATCTGGCACCCCGACAATCCCACCACCACGGACACCGCGGAACCGATGCCGGTCCCGCCGGATCTCGACTGGGATCTCTGGCTCGGCCCCATGCAGGAGCGCCCCTTCCACAAGCGCTACCATCCCGGCAACTTCCGCTGGTTCATGGAGTTGGGCGGAGGCCAGATCAAAGATCGCGGCAATCACGCCATCAGCATCGTCTCCTGGCTGATGAATCACGACGAGTATAAAGGGCTGGTCACGGTCGAGGCCACCGGCGATCCTCAGCCGACCGGGATGTACACCACGCCGCGCAACATGGTGGTGAACTGGTCGTTCCAGAATCCCGACTGGACGCTCACCTGGCGACAGGGCGACGTGCCCGAGTCGCATCTGCCCTGGGGAGCCACCTACTACGGCGATAAGGACACCCTGATCGTCCGGGCAGGCGATGGCGGCTGCGACACGGAAGAGAAGGCCATGCAGTATCAGCCGCCCGCAGGCGGAGAGGTCTATCTGCACCCCGCCGCGCCCGGCACCGAAACCACAGAACGCCATCGCCAGAACTGGTACGACTGCATCCGCACCGGCAATCTGCCGGTCATGGACGTCGCCATCGGCCACGCCACCTGCTCCCTCTGCACCCTGGGCAACCTCGCCTACACCCTCGGCCGCAAACTCACCTACGACATGGGCGCCGAGCGCTTCATCAACGACGAAGAGGCCAACAGCCACATCGCCGCCACCTACCGCGCCCCCTGGCACCTCTAAAGCGCCAAAGACAGAGGGAAACAGACTATCTGTTTCCCTCTGTCTCATTTCCCCTATTATCGCTGAGATCTCCCGTTTTCGGCAAGGAGCGTCGAAATTCCCCGAGCGCATCCGTGTAACCTCGGACGAAGCGGTTCCGTCAGAGATTGAGAGATAGCACACGTTTGCTTTGCGATGGGATCAAGGAGGCTCTATGCGTTGTCGATTATCTGCTTCGATTATCGTACTGCCGGTTTTGATGGGAATGCTGGGGGTGGCAGCGCAGTCATCCCATGCAGCGCCTCCGGATTCTCCACCGCCGAACCTGACGCGACTTCGAACGCAGTATGGCCTCACTCCGGAGGCCGAAAAGATGCTGCTTCAGAACGGCTTTCTGGTGCTGGATCAGGCCCGCTACAAAACTCTGGGCGATGCCTATCCCCATCAGCACCATATCGCTCCTATGTATGTGACGACGGATGCGATGCTCGAACTCTGGGCATCCCTCCAGCGTGAGCTCCTCAAATCGACTGAGCGTCAGGTCGGCATCAAACAGCTCTCCGCCCTCCTGTCCGCTCTCGAACCCCAGGCAAAGACACTCTACGAGGCCGCACACGATGAAAAGGAGCGGCGGGCGCTCCGTCAGGTTCTGGTGATCCTTGCCGTCTCTTCCCGTCTTCTGACCGAAACCGGGCACGCTCCGACCTATCCTCCCGCAATCCGTGCGGAAATCGATGCCCAGGTGCAAAAGGTGATGGCGCATCGCGAGAAAAGCGAGTATCCCGGCGAGGACTACACCCAGTACACGGTGCGCGGCCACTATGCGGATGATGCCGCTCTCTCCCGCTATTTCCGCGCGACGATGTGGCTCAGCAGACAGTTCTTCGCCATCACGCCGGAGGCCGGTGACGATCCGGACAGGTCGCTGCGTGCCGCTCTAGCCTGCGCCGCCGTGGTGCGGTCGGCTGGCCCGAAGACGGGCGGTACGCTGACGGGTCTGCTGAAACTGCGGGAGGCGATGGCCGGCCCGCCCAGTGCGGTCTCCCTTCTCCAACTCCTCGCGGCGCTGGACCGCTCTGTCGGCATCGGATGGCGGCTGAACCGCGCCTTGCTGCCGGCCTCCCTCGCAGCCTTGCGCCGGGAACTGGCGCGGCCTGTCTATCCGGTCGGTCAGGTGCGCACCCGGATTGTGAATGAGATGGGAGCCGCCTATCCCGATCAGACGGCAGCCGTGCTGCCCGGTCTCGCCGTTCCGGACAGCGCGCTGTTTCGGCAGACCGTCCATCCGGCCATCCAGGAGCGCAGCCTGCCGACGGGATTGGAGGTCGCGGCTTCCCTTGGGTCGGAGGCGGCGCGCGCAGAGATCGCGCAGCAGGAGGGACCGCGTTCCAAAGAGGTGCTGGCAGCAGTGGACCGTTACGGCACGCGTCTGAAAGCGGACGATGGGGCGACGGTCTATTCCGGCTGGCTGCACGCGCTGAGCACGCTCGCCGTGGTCCCAAAAGGCGCGCCCGATTTCATGCGCAGCCCCGCCTGGCGGGTGGAGAAGCTGAACACGACGCTGGCCGGCTGGGCGCAGACCAGGCACAATTTCATCCTCTACTCGGAACAGAACTATTCCGTAATTTCGGGCCTGGAGGCATCGGCGCCGGCGCTTGTGGAGGCCAACCCGGCTTTCTACCACGCGATGGCGCAACTGGCGGAACGCACGCTCAAAGTGCTGCAGACGGCCGGGGGAGTGGACCCGAAGCGCGCCCAGGCGCTGGCCTCCTACGCCGCGAAATGCCGGGAGTTCGAGGGCTATGCGGAGGCGGAACTGGCCGGCACCCTGACCCCACGACAGTCGGGGGCGATCAACGGATTTTGTGACTGGCTCGATCGGTCTTATACCGGCTCCGCCGCTGCGATGGTCGCCGATGTCGCCACCGGCCGGAAAACTGAGGTGCTGCACGCGGCGACCGGAGATCTGCGCACCCTCCTGGTGATCCCCGATTCGAAGACCGGTGTGGTCTATACCGGAGCGGTCCTCTCCTACTATGAGTTCACTCGGAAGGAAACGGAACGCCTGACCGATGCACAATGGCAGGCGCAACAGGTTCAGAACTATCTCCGTCCGGAGCCACCCTCCTGGGCTTATGCTTTCATGGCGCAGGAGACCGGGTCCGAGTGGCAGGCGCGCGCACCGCTGCGGGCTGCCGAACAGATGCTCGTCAACAACCGGGCAGAAGAGGCGTTGGCGCTGCTGCGTGCGACGGTAGAGAAGCATCCGGATACAACCCTTGCGACAGAGGCGCAGTTTCGGCTGGGCCGCTACTATTCCGACCGGCAGGAGTTTGCGCGGGCGGAAACGGAGTTGCGGCGCTGCGAACGCTTGCCGGGCTGCGCAGCCTTCGATCAGGCGCAGATGCTGCTAAGACAGCTCCACTATGCCCAGGAGAGGCGCGACTACGACCGGACTGTCCTGCCACCTGCGCGCGCGAAAACTCTGGCGGAGTTGAAGAACTTGCGGGATGCAGGGGCGGCGTTGAATCGGGGGGCGCCGGATGCCGGGCAGGAGCGCCTCCTGGTGCAGCGACTGATCCGCGAACTGCCCTGGGAAGAGGCAGGAAGTTCGTGGCAGGCGGAGATCAAGGCGCTGCTCCGATCGAGCCTGGCCCTGTGTCGGACGCAGACGTGTCAGGATGCGCTCGGCTATGCCCTGTTGATGGCGGAGCGCGGAGGTCGGCACGGAACCGATTCCCATGACGCCGTCGATCGTGAGATCGCTTTCTCTCGCCATGCGGTCTCCCTGCCGCTGCGCGCGGCCTCCCTCAGCCTGGCGCTGCAAGACGGCTATCTTGCGGATCAGCCGCAGGCGAGGCTGGCCCTGCTGCGTCCGTTTCTCGATATACAGGTCCACAAGAGCGATCCCGATCCCGCCTTGCAGCTGATCCTGACGCCTCCGGACTATAGGATCGCTTTCGGCTCTTACTACACGACCAGTTTCCGTACGGATCCCAACGAGCTATTCCAGACGCAGATCGCCCAGACGCTCCTGACGCTGGCTTCGGCAGCGCTCGATTCAGGGCAGATCCGGCAGGCGGTGCGATACGCTCAGCTCAGCCCCGAAAAGAATCATGGCGGAATGAACGGCGAGGAGTTTGGGATTGCCGAAATTCTTGAACAGTGGGAACATCTGCCGGACGCAGACCTTCCGGCAGCCTCCATGCTGACAGTCTTCCAGGGGCTGGAAAAAAAGAACAATTTCAAACGCATGGCCAGCCAGACGATGGCGCTGGTCCAGCGCTATCCACACTCTCGCTACGCCCTGATCGCGCTGTGCGAGACGATCTGGAGAGGATTTGGTGATGAGAACAAGGCACAGGCGAGCCAACTGAAGGCGATCCTCCTGAAGAACTATCCGGACAGCATCCCCGCCGTCAGTATCGAACTGGAAGCGGCTTTCAATCGGGGCGATCTGGCACGAACACGAATCCTGGCGGCGGTCTATCAGAATCGGGTGAAGGGCATCCATTTCCCGAGCACACAACACCCGGAGCAAGACCCGGTGATGGCGGAAAACATCGCGTACCGGCTCTCGCACTACGATCAGTTGGTTCAACAGTTGAAGCCGCTACTCGATGCCACCCATGATCCCGAAGCGGCACGGATGGATCTGCTGGAATCGAATGGCGAACCGCTTGCCGAGATACTCCTCAAGCGCCTGCCGGATCGCGCCGCAGAGATCTATCGGACCCTGATCCCGATCTATCAAAACCCTGCGCTCATGATGCATTTTCTGGAGCGTTTTCCCTCCGATCCGCAGGCCGGTGTGACCTGGAAGCGCCTGATCGGCGATGACCGCACGTTCACGCGCGGTGCACTGAACCAGGGCGGGCCTGAGACGGTAGAGTGGCTGGCGCCCTTTGTCAATCGGAACGATGCCAACACACCTGCCGCCGCAAAACTGCTGAAGAAGATGGTTGGGGAGGGCGCGGGGGAAGCCGGAATTCGGCTCGCCGAGGAAGAGGCGCGCATGGTGCAGGGCCGCTATCCGCAGTCACGGGCTGCCGGCGTGGCCGATCTGGCCGTGGCGCAGATACTGCTCAACAGCCATCGCCCGGAGGCGATGCTGACCTATGCCGTCCCGGCGATCGCACTCCTGCCGGAAGGCGATCCCATGCATCTGGAAGCGGTGCAGTTGCGGCAGCGCGCAGATCTTGAGATCGTCGCCAAGCATCGTCGGCAGGATTGGGGAGCGCTGTGGGAGGCGACCCTGCGGACGGAGGATACAAGCGCTCCCTCGGAGGCGCCGATGCCTGCCGTCGCATACGGGCTGCTGCTGGCATCGGAACCGGACGCGCGTAACATTCGCCAGTTAACCGCGATCGAGGCCGCAACGGGCGCGAAAAGGTGGACCAGTCGCCTGGAGTCGCCGTTGCTCGATTTCATCGCCCCTCCTGGCAGCCATTCCGTCTACTGTTTGGAGGAGAACGGCATGGTGGTCGCTCTCGACCCGCAGACGGGTAAGCCGCACTGGCAGCAGAAGGTGCTCAGCGGGCAGGAGGGCGAGCATCTGGACGGGATTACAGGCACGGCACAGGCGATCGTTGTCTATGGATCGAAGGTGGATCGGAGTTTTCGGCGTACTGCGGACGACCACGTCGGGGTGTTCGGGCTTTCGCCGCAAGACGGTCATCCTCTGTGGCGAAAGCCCGACTGGCATCTGCCCAAAGTCGGGCGTACGGTGCAGGGCAAACCGGCAATCGTGAAGGATAAAATCGTCGTAGGACTGGAGCCGGCAGAGGTGGTCGCCTTTCAGCCGGAAACCGGAGCGGTCCTGTGGAGACATGCCTATCCCGATCCGCAAACGGAACCGGTCGATCCCAACGTGCGCGCCAGAAGGCCCACCCCGACTCTACTGTTCCAGCCACAGGCGTTTGAAGAGGATCATGTGCTGGTCCGCACCTTGCGTCCTTCCCAGCACTACGAGCTTCTGGAGGGACAGACCGACGCCGTCTTGAAAACCATCGAACCCATGCCCGCGCTGTCCACCCCCTTCTCCTTTGCTGCGAAGGGCTACTTCATCGAATGGGATTTCAATGGCGGCAGCAGCGTGCGCCGAACAGGCGATTTTACGGCCCTGCCGACGCACGTCGGTTTACGGTCGGAGCATGTGCCCCTGGCGATTGCGGAGCGTATCCTCTATGTGTGCGATATGCAGAATGTGAAGCTGTTGGCGATCGATCTGGAGACGGGCGCATCTCTGGCAGACGGGTCCTCCTCCGGAGCGGTCTTTGGAGCCAAAGTGGTGCTGGGAGAAGAGAAGGTCTTTGTCGTCGGCTTCAACGGCAAAGTGACCGCCTTCCCTCTCTTCTCCCGATAGGAACGAAGGGACCGATTCTCGCGAAATGAGGAAGGGAAGCCGCACGTGAACCGAAGAGAGTTTGTCAGACAGGCCGGCGCGATGGGTATCGGAACAGCGCTGAACGCTGCCTGCCTGGATGCGGGTGCCTCCGAGCGTCCTTCTCCGCGCCCGAATGTGCTTATTCTGAAATCCGACGAGCACAACCCATTCTTTAGCTCGGTCTACGGGCATCCGTTCGTTCAGACGCCGAATATGGAGCGGCTGGCCCGGTTGGGCACCGTCTATGAGAGCAACTATACCCCGTCGCCCCTCTGCATGCCTGCACGCTCCTCCTGGCTGAGCGGCCGTTATGTCCATGAGATCCAGTGCTACAACAACTGCAACGTGATTCCGCTGGACTATCCTTCGTATGGGCAGGTGTTGCGCGAACAGGGCATCCATACGGTACACGTCGGCAAGGTGGATGGCTATAACAGTAGTGAGACGCTGGGCTTTTCGGAGATGCTTCTGCCCGGCGATCGGGCGCGCCCCGGCGATCTCAATATATCCCGCCATCCGCTCTCGATACGCACCGGCGATGGCCCGATCCGCGCCAACGGTTGGGGCGTCCGGCCCGATCCTTTCGCGGAGGATGACAAAGTGATTGCGGCGGCGACGGACTGGCTCGAAAACACGGCGGTGAAACTGGATCGCCCGTGGACGCTGGATGTCAACATCGTTGCGCCGCACTTCCCGGTCTATGTGCCCCAGGAGTTGTGGGACAGATATCCACAGGGAGGCGACCTGCCGCGCTATGGAAAGGAACAGGAGTCGGCGAGGCATCCCTATGCCGAGGACTTGAGGCGTCACTTCGAAGCCGACCGAACCACAGAAGCGCAGACTCGCGGAATGCGCCGTGGTTACCTGGGATGCGTCACCGCCGCCGACCGACAACTGGGCAAGCTCCTCGATTCTCTGGAGCGCACCGGTCTCTTGAAGAACACCGTCGTTGCCTACACCTCCGACCATGGCGACATGATGGGGAAATTCGGGATGTGGTGGAAATGCAGCCTCTACGAAGACTCCGCCCGCGTGCCGTTAATCGTCGCGGGGCCGGGCTTTCGTGCCGGAGCGCGCATAAAAATGCCCACTAACCTCCTTGACCTTCAGGCCGGGATCTTCCGGGCGCTCAGGGCAAAACGCCCCTCCACATGGTCGGGAAAACCTTTGCAGGATCTTCCCCGCAACGACCCCCATCGCGTACTTTTTACCGAATATCATGGACACGGCACACACGGCAGTGCCTACATGATCCGCAAAGGACGCTGGAAACTGATCTGGTGCGCCGAAGCCCCGCACCTACTCTTCGATCTGCAAACCGATCCCGACGAACTTCACAATCTCGCGGAAGCACGCCCGAAAGTCGTGGCGGAACTGACCGCCGACCTACGCAAAATCTGCAATCCACAACAGGAGAACGACCGCGCCGAAGCCTTCATCCGCAAACAGATCGCCCTCCTCCGTGAGATCGCCCCACAATCCCAGCCCCCTCCCGGTGCGTCTTCACCGACCTGAACTCGTTCCACCCTTAATCTCCTGCTTATGGTGCTTCTCCGCAACGATTTCCGCAAACTGCTCACCGGTGTTTTGTGAGATGTTTCCCTTGCCGCTATGGAATCTGCCGACGAACGGCTTCATAGCCTCTTCAGCAGATTGCCCTTCCGGTTCTCGTATGGGACGTTTCAGAATTTGTCCGACTTCGCCATATAAACCGCCGGTCAAACCTTCCAACGTACCGTGTTCGATATCTTCCAACTGTCCAAGTTTACTGGTCCATTTACCGGAAGGCAGTTGGCGGGCAGCATGCGTGGGAGTCCCTTGCAAGTCTACATAAAGGGCTAACTTCTCATATTCCGGCTCCCAGTCGGCCGTTTCACAGGGCGTATATCCGAAAAGACTATAGGCCGCGATAAAAGCCTCGATAGTCTCCAAACGAGGTACATCTGGTGGCCAATAGTAATCCCCGAAGGCATCGGGCCACCAGCATTCGTCTTCCTTTGCAACTGCCCAGGCGATGCAGTTATATTCCGGTGTCGCAGGGCTTGTCTCTTGGTACCCGGTCGCTGCTAGTTTGGGAAAATCCTTTCAATGCGGCTGTTCACAAGAGACGTCCACGTTCCTTGCCCCACTGAATCCAGGTGTCGGTCATGGCGCGGAGTTTGCCGCGCTCTTCCGTTAAGATGGGGTCTGCTCCTGTAATCGCTCGCAACGCCCAGAACCAGTGCCCCGGCTTCTGCTGAAGTTCCCGCAGGATCAATGGCACCGCGGTGTGTCCCATACCGATGATCTCTTGATACGCAGGATGCATCGCGATCTGCGAGACAGACGAGAGCATCGCAGTCTCTTGATACCAGCCAGTTGCAAGCGTTGCAAAGCGTTGAACTGCATCCTCCTTTACCAAAGCGGCGGGCAGAGTCACGACGACTTCTACCTCTGCGCCTTCAGGCAGTTCAGGATCCGTAATCTCGATACGATGCCCTTCCAAAACGGTCGTATTCAATTTCAAAGCGGTTTGCATACGTAGACCTCCTGTCTCCACTGTATCATACGTAAATTGCCGAAGCCATCAGGAATCACTCCGAGAGGCGGGCGAGCATGCTTGCGATACGGCGGGCGCGGGTTTCCGGCTTTTTGGCTTCGTTGATCTGGTTCAGGTATTCGGTGCGATGGGACGGCGGCAGGGTTTTGAAGCGGGTGCGCGCCTTCTCGTTGGCGTCCAGAGCGACCTGAATATCGGGCGGCAGAAGTATGTCGGGAGGGGGATTCATAAGCGGTTGGCCTCCTGTTGAAGGTGGTGGGCAAGAAACTGGCCGGTGTAGGAACGGGGTTCTTTGGCGAGATCTTCGGGAGTGCCGCAGAAGAGGATCTCGCCGCCGTTGTGGCCGCCTTCGGGGCCGAGGTCGATCACCCAGTCCGCGGTCTTGATGACGTCGAGGTGGTGTTCGATGACCAGAGCCGTGTGACCGGCGTCTACCAGTCTTTTCAGGCAGTCGAGCAGGCGTTCGATGTCGGCGAGGTGCAGGCCGGTGGTCGGCTCGTCCAGAATGTAGAGGATGCTGCCGCCGCGTTTGAGCTTGCTGAGTTCGTTGGCGAGTTTGATGCGTTGGGCTTCGCCGCCGGAGAGTGTCGTGGCGGACTGTCCGATGGTGATATAGCCGAGGCCAAGCTCGTTCAGCAGCGCCAGTTTGCGAGCGATCGGGGGCTGTGCGCGGAAAAACTCCGCGCCCTCCTCGATCGACATCGTCAGGATCTCCGCGATGCTCTTGCCCTTGTAGGTGATCTCCAGAGTCTCCGCATTGTAGCGCGCGCCCTTACACGCCTCGCACTGCACCTCCACATCCGGCATAAATCCCAGATGCGTCGTCACCGTGCCGTCCCCCGCGCACTCCTCACAACGCCCTCCCTTCACATTGAACGAGAAGCGGGAGGCGGTATAGCCGCGCTCCACGGACTCAGGCACCTGCGCGAAGAGGTTGCGGATGTTGTCGTAGAAGCCGGTATAGGTAGCCGGGTTGGAGCGAGGGGTGCGCCCGATCGGCGACTGGTCGATGTCGATGATGTCCTTGATATGCTCGACCCCGGCCAGGCCCTCGTGCTCTCCGGCGAGGATGCGGCTGTCGTAGAGCAGAGCGGCGAGCTGCTTGAACAGAATATCGTTGACGAGCGTCGATTTTCCGGAACCGGAAGCGCCCGTGATACAGGTCAGCGTCCCGAGCGGGAAATCGACGGTCACGTTTTTGAGGTTGTTCTCCTTCGCGCCGCGTACGGTCAGCTTTTTGCCGTTGCCGGGGCGGCGCTGCGTGGGCGTAGGCAGATGGCGTCTGCCGCTGAGGAACAGGCCGGTCAGGGAGGTCGGATGGTCCAGCAGATCTTCCAGCGTGCCCTGCATGACGACCTCGCCGCCGTGGATGCCCGCGCCCGGCCCCATCTCGATCACATGGTCGGCGGCGCGCATCGTGTCCTCGTCGTGCTCCACTACCAGTACGGTATTGCCGAGATCGCGCAGACGGCGCAGGGTGCCGATCATCTTCTGGTTGTCCTTGGGATGCAGTCCGATGCTGGGCTCGTCGAGGACGTAGAGCATTCCCATCAGGCCGCTGCCGATCTGGGTAGAGAGGCGGATACGCTGCGCCTCGCCGCCGGAGAGCGTGCCGGATTTGCGGTTGAAGTTCAGGTAGTCCAGGCCGATCCCGAGCAGAAGCTCCAGCCGCCCGACGATCTCCTTCAGGATCTGATCTCCCGCCTCGCGATTGCGTGTGCCTATCTCCAGCGCATCCAGAAAGCATTTCAGTTCCGAGAAGTTCTGTTCGCCGAGTTCAAAGATGTTCTGTCCTCCCACCGTCACCAGCAGACGCTGTGGACGCACCCGCGCGCCCTGACAGTCGGGGCAGCGGTGCTCCACCATCACCTTCTCCAGATAGGCTTCCATGTGCGAGTTGGCGACCTGCTGCTGGCGATAGCGCCGGTAGTGGCGATCGATGCGCGGGATGATGCCGTCCCATTTATACTCCTGCCCGATATATTTGCCCCGGATCTTGCCGCCTTCCGGCTGGACCAGAGTGATCTTCTCGCCCTTCCCGCCATAGAGCACCAACTGAACCGCTTCCTTCGAGAGATCGCGAAAGGGCGTATTGAGGTCGAAGCCGTACCGCTGGGAGAGGCTCCAGAGGAGCGCGCCGTCCCAGGTATCGGGGTTCCAGCGAAAGGCTTCCGGAACGAAGGCGCCGCCGACGATGCTGCGGGAGGTATCGGGCAGCAGAAGCGCGGGATGGACCTGGAGATAGGTGCCCAGGCCGGAGCAGGTGCGGCAGGCGGCGGTAGGATTGTTGAACATAAATTGTTCGGAGCGGATGTCGCCCAGCGCCAGCCCATGTTCGGGGCAGCCGAATGTCGGCAGCAGGGCGGCAGCCTTAACGCCCTCCGGCACGCTGACGATATGCACCCGCAAAAACTGCTCCCCGACCGACAGCGCATTCTCGACCGCGACCACGAGATGCCGATCCATTCCCGGCTTCACGACGAACTTGTCGATGATCACTTCCATCGCCTGCACCGTGGCGACATCCCGCTCCTGCTCTTCGCTGATGTCCACCGGCTCGCCGTCGATCACCAGCTTCCGATAGCCCTTTTTGCGAATCTCGGCGAACAGGAACTCCAGATCTTCGCCATAGATCGGAAAGACCGGGGCGCGCAGCTCAAAAACCGTGCCCGCAGGCATCGCCACCAGCATCTCTACGATCTGAGTCTTCGAACGGATGGGGATTTCACGGCGACAGTAGGGACAGTGGGCAACACCAATCGAGGCAAACAGGAGGTTGAGGTAGCTGCTCATATCGGTCATGGTGCCGACGGTGGAGCGAGGATTGCGACCGATCGTCTTCTGCTCGATGGAGATGACCGGGGAGAGGCCGTTCAGGAAATCGACCGCCGGCTTGCTCACCTGCTCGATAAAACGCTTCTCAAAGGAGGAGAGGGACGCCATATAACGTCGCTGCCCCTCGGCATAGACCGTGTCGAAGGCCAGGGAGGACTTTCCGGAGCCGCTCACGCCGGTCACGACGACGAGTTGATCCCTGGGAATCTCCAGGCTGATATTCTTCAGGTTATGCTCTCGGGCGCCGAGGATCTCGATTGTGGTTCGCATCGTCTGTTCACTCCTCTCCATAGGTCTGCGCCGAGACAGGGTTCTGCCCGGCGCACGCTGCTTCTGGTCGGTCACTCTCTATTGATACGAAAAGGGGGAAAGGATTCTGAAAAAGTAAGAAGATCTGTTCTGGGAACTGCGGTGTCTCGCTCTGCGTCTGATTCTCGCTGTTGCCGGGATTTTCCTGCGCATCTCTACAGAAAGTTATAGGTAGGGACGCTGTCGAGGCGGTCTCTCATGGCGAGGGCGTAGAATCTACGGTACAATAGAAACAGCAGTGAGGTGAGTGTTCCAGGGTCCGATGCAGGACCCTGTTCCGGGCAGTTCCTAACGAGTCTGTCTATCAAGAGGAGTTTGCTGTGGTTGAACTCCACGGATTGCCGTCGTCTACAGCGGCGGAACGACCCGTCGCCCAGGAGGGCTTGACGGCAGCGCAGGACGGCCTGGAACAGACGGAGATCGACGTACCCACGCGACCTCGCACTCTCATCCTGACCGGTTCCATCGGAAACGGACATGTCACCGCGGCGGCCGCCCTGGAAGAGGCGATGCGCCGCCAGGGCATGGAAGTGCGCACACTGGATATCCTGGACGTCGCCTCTCCGGCGTGTCGTCTCTGGTATCGCACTGGCTATGAGAACATTGTCCGCAACGCGCCGGGCCTCTGGGGGATCCTCTATCGCCTGATGGACAAGCGCTCGCCGTTCTACACCATGCAGTCCAAAATGGATATGCTGGCCTTCAGACGCCTGACCGAGACACTCAAGTCCTACTCTCCGGAACTGATCGTCTGCCCACACTATCTGCCGCTCCCCTTATTGGCTCGCTACTACCGCAACTATCAGGGCACACTGCCGAAGATCGCCACGGTTCTGACGGATGTCTATCCGCACCGGCTCTGGCTCGGCGGACGCGTCGATCACATCTTCGTTCCGACCGACTACTCCCGACAGGTCCTGGAGCGCCGTCGTCCCGATTTCAAAGACCGTGTCTCCACCACCGGCATTCCGATCGCCGCCCTGTTCGGAGAGCAGGAGCCGCACGCCACTGCGCGCATTCGATTGGGACTGGATCCGGTACTGCCGACTCTCCTGGTCACCTCCGGAGGTATTGGAGGAGGGCCGTTGCGGGAGGTGACCGAGGCGCTGGCGGAACTGGATCGGCCCTGTCAGGTGGTCATCATCTGCGGGCGCAATGAAGGCGCCCAACGAATGCTGGTGCAGGTGCTGGAGGAGTTGGCTCCCAAAACCAAAGTGACTTTTGTGCCGAAGGGGTTGGTTCCACGCGAGGAGATGGCGGGCCTGATGCGCGCCAGCGATCTGATGATCGGCAAAGCCGGGGGAGCGACCTTCTCGGAAGCGCTCGCCAGCGGCGTCCCGATGCTCCTCTACGCTCCCCTCATCATTCCAGGGCAGGAAGAGAGCAATGCCGACTACCTGATGGAGAACGGCGCTGCCCTCCGCGCCGAAGCCCCTGATGAACTCACCACCCGCGTCAGTGCGCTGCTCAATACGCCCTGCGACCTGGAGCGGATGCGCTGCAACTCCCTGCGCATCGCCCATCCGCACGCCGCCGACGACATCCTCAACACCCTGCTCGCACTGTAGACCTCCCCAACCCCTCCTTCTAAAGGAGGGGCTTATTTCCGCCTGCTAACCCTCGCTTCGTGCAAAATCCGGTGACAATCCAGGCCCATCCTACCATGCAATCGAAGAGGTGAGTAGAGCGTTATTCTCCCCTCCTTCTAAAGGAGGGGCCGGGGGAGGTCTACGCCCCATCATAGTAGTAGGCGGCTTCCTGGACATCGACACGGCTCTTTTCGGTCAGGCGTACGGGAACAGCGAGTTTCTGGATGAAGTTTTCGTCGGCGAGCCATTCGCAGACACTATCGACGTTCTCCACGTTCATCTGGTTCTGGAAGTGATGATTGATCTCGGTGGCGGAACGGATGCCCTCCGCCGCCTCCAGAAACTCGAAAACAGGCCGAAACAGAATGGGCGCGCGTTCGTGAAGATACTGGCGGATCGTCTCCAACGCCTCCTCCATCCGCTCCGGCGTCTTCTCCTCGCGAATCAGATCCGTATAGAGCACGCGGAAAAGCTCGGGATTGAACTTGAGCGCCTGCTGAAGCACCTCGCGCCCCGTCACCTCCCCGTTCAGCACGGTCTCGATTCCGGCCAGAAACTCCACCGCTTTTAAAGTCCAGAAGAAACAGTAGTCGGTGTCTTTGCGGACATGCAGCCACTTCTCCGCTTTGGTAAGCGTCGGCAGCAAGGGAGTTGCCGTGCGCAGAAGTTGGACCTCTCGATCGTAAGCCCCGATGCTCGCTCGGTTCGCGAACAGCTCTTCAAACGTCTCATCGCGACTGAACAGGATCCGGCCTTTCATCAGTAAGGAGTGGATAAACGAACTCTGCGTCGCGCCCCCCAGCATCCGCTTGAACTCACTGCGCGGTCTCAAGTAGACATGGATAATAATATCGTCCTCGGTCAGACATAGACTCTCCTGCCGGATCCGCCCCTCCTGAGTGACGAGCATCAGGTCGATATCCGACTTCTCCCACACGACATCGTGCGACAGACTGCCGAGCAGCACCGCTGCCAGGATCGTATGGTCCTGTTTTATCTGGCAGATCAGCCTGTCCAGAGCGCTCTCAAAGCGCTGTCGAACCTCCGTCAGATCGGTCAACATCGGCTCCTTCCGGCGAAACTAACGTGGGGTGCTGCGAATCCGGGCAGACCTCCGGTAGACCGGCATTTTGACCTGCAATGTCTTGCCGGAATCGAGGAACATGTTCTGCGTCTGCATGTCGAACCCATCCGCGCCGGCCTGAAGAATATAGCTGCCCGCAGGCAAGTCGGTCATATAGAAATGCCCCTCGGCATCGGTGGTCGGAGAGAGATAAGGCATCGGCTCTTTCGAACTGGCGAACGCGATCGTCACAGAGACGCCTTTTACCGGACGCTGTTTCTCATCGACGACCGTCCCGTAGATACTGCCATGACGTGGCTTCTTCAGAGCTGCGTCTGTCGCCCGATAGTTTCCGATCGCGTAGAAGGCATAGAGCGCCAGCGCCAGTATCCCCGGAGCGATCAACAGACGCAGTGACCGCAGCCTGGAGATACGCAGTTCATCCTGTAGAGACGGTTCACTCAACCGCATAGAGGTCCACTCCTTCAAATCGATCCCAACCCGGAAAGGGAATTTCTTATCCCTACGTTTTGGACGCCTTAAACGATCCGTAGGTTCGGATCAGCAGGCTGGCAATTCTTCCAACAGGAAAGGGTTTCGCAGATTTTGCGGAAACTTGACAGGGGTCAATCACAGCCTGTATACTGCTGCACTGCTGAAGCGAGGCGAACAATGAAGAAGGACAAGGGTGCGGCCAAGACGCCTGTGGAGGGCGACCGCAACGCAAAAAAAATGGTTTCCGTCAACCGCAAAGCGCGGCACAACTACGAGATCGAAGAGTCGTTCGATGCCGGGTTGGTGCTGGTCGGTACAGAAGTCAAATCGCTGCGTGCCGGACGCATCAATTTCCAGGACTCGTTCTGCCGTATCGAGAACAACGAATGCTGGCTCTACAACATGCATATCATGCCCTACGAGCTTGGCAACCGATACAATGTCGAGCCTCTGCGCAAACGCAAACTGCTGCTGCATGCCTGGGAGATCGCAGAACTGCGCGCGCAGACCGAGCAGAAAGGTCTGACCATCGTGCCGCTCGCGCTCTATTTCCAGCGCGGTTTCGCCAAATTGGAGATCGCCCTCGCCCGCGGTAAAAAACTCTACGACAAGCGCGAATCGATCGCGGAACGCGATCAAGACCGTGAATCCCGCCGAGAAGCCGCCCACCGCGGACGCGAATAGAATCGCACACACTATAAAGCACACAATCTCCCACCCAAACAGACCAGACGCGAAGCGCTTTCTTGCGCTTCGCGTCTCATCGTCAAGAGCCTGTCTATCTCGTCCCAGTACCTGCATCTAATCCTGTTAATCCTGTAAATCTTGTTAATCCTGTCTAAAATGCATTTCTGTGGACAGGCTTAACAAGATTTACAGCATAAGCTCCTTACCCTCATTACCCGCCGGCCGTTCAGGCCGGCACGGAGGCTCCCAGGATTGCCGCTTTCGCGGACTCAGAGATCAGTGGGAACAGTGTTTCCGCCGCCTCTTTCTCCTCGCTGATAGCCCGTTCCGCCAGGGCGACCGTCTCCGAGTCCCCCAACTGTTCGGCGTATGCCTTCATCGAGGTATACATGCCGACTTCCAGATGCTCGACCGAATAGGCTTTGATAATATCCTGCGTCGATTTGTCGAACTCATCGTGACCCATATTCACGAAATCACTGACTTTGCCCATGATAGTGTTCAGAATGCCTTTTCCGCCCGACACTTTGCCGCCGAGTGCGATCAGTCGCTGTTCCAGGCGTTGCGCCTGGTTCTGCGTTACCGCCAGATGCTCCTGAAAGGCGGACTTCGCCTGCACACTGTTCGTGTGATCGATTGCCGTTCTGAGCATGTCTTCAATGCCGACTTCCGCGGCATGCGCGTCATCCAGATACCGGAGCAGACGCTCCTGCGGGGTTTCCATCGTTCTATTCTCCTTCGTGTCTCCTTCATGGGAGACATTCAAAACGAAATCCTGGAACAGGGTCCTTTCGATTTCGTCTGCTGCTTGAAAACTCGGGTGCGGCCT
>Ga0207705_10001328_pt1 | contig 19794 bp, 15 predicted proteins | sample KBSC13metaG_FD_184314 | JGI IMG/M metagenome (GOLD analysis project Ga0207705, IMG submission 184314) | Corn rhizosphere microbial communities from Kellogg Biological Station, Michigan, USA - KBS C1-3 metaG (SPAdes) (version 2) | ecosystem: Host-associated > Plants > Roots > Rhizosphere > Soil ... | reverse complement strand
CTTTCAATGCCGGATGAAACAAAGGTGCGTGCATGAAACAAATATTTACTTCTTCAATTTCGCGTAACAATTTTTTATTGTCATTTGAAAAATGATAACCCAATGTTTCCATTACATTGCTGGAACCACTAATTGAGGTTGCTCCATAATTTCCATGCTTGGCTACTTTTTCTCCTGCAGCGGCAACAATAAAACAACTAAGTGTAGAAATATTAAAAGTATTTTTTCCATCGCCCCCGGTGCCTACAATGTCTATAACGTTGTGTTCATCGAGGTTCACCGGCACACACAATTCCATCAGCGCATCACGAAAGCCAAGCAATTCGGGAATCGTAATGCTACGCATTAAATATACTGTGGTGAATGAAGCTATTTCAGGATCAGAATAACTTCCTTTGGAAATATTCAACAAAACTTCTTTTGCCGCTTCGCGTGATAATGTTTTATGTTCAAATAAATATTGTAAAATCTTTTTCATAAAATAAGAATCTTTATTAAAACTTCGTTTACTGATAACCGTTATATGGTGGCACGTCAACCTTTTTAACTCTTCCAAACATTCTACCCAGTTCTGATTTCCAGTGCAGAGGTAAATTGTGCCCCTACAGATTCAACCAATTCCACATCATCTTCTCGCCCATCGGCGTTAACACACTTTCAGGATGAAACTGAACTCCCTGAACATCAAATTTCTTATGGCGCAATCCCATAATGTATCCGCTTTCGTCTTCTGCCGTTATTTCCAAATCTCTCGGAAAATTTTCTTTGCTCACAATCCATGAATGATATCTTCCAACTTCAAGTTCATCCGGCAAAGATTTAAAAACATCATTTTCTGATGACGTTCTTTTGTCATTCACTTTAATTTTTGTAGCTACTCCATGATACACATTTTTCAAATTTTTGAGTTTACCCCCAAAAGTTTCGGCTATCGCCTGTTGGCCCAAACATACGCCCAGTATTGATTTAGATGAAGCATATTCTTCAATCAACGATAGCAGCAATCCCGATTCGCACGGAAGGCCCGGTCCTGGTGATAAAATTATTTTATCATAGTCCTTTATTTTTTCAAGGGAAATTTTATCATTGCGATATACATCAACTTTGTCGTGAATTAATTTCTCTACAACGTGAACCAGGTTGTACGTAAATGAGTCGTAATTATCAAAAATTAAGATTTTCATGCGGCTGTTTTTTTTAAATATTTTCTGCTGATTTAATTGCTTCTGTCAGCGCATTTAATTTATTGTTTACTTCCTGCAGTTCGCTCTGGGGATTTGATGCAGATACAATGCCGGCGCCGGCCTGGTAAATCAAACAATTATTTTTACTTAAAAAAGTACGGATCATAATCGCCTGATTTAAGTCTCCATTAAAACCAACAAAACCGATGCAGCCACCATAATATCCTCTTGGAATATTTTCAATTTGGTCAATCAGTTGCATCGCTTTATATTTTGGTGCGCCACTTAAAGTACCGGCCGGAAAGGTGATCCCGAGCAAGTCAAACGGATTGCTGTTTTTTTCAACCGTACCTTTTACTTCACTTACCAAATGAATGACATGAGAGAAATATTGCACTTCACAAAAGCGGTTCACGTGAACGTTGCTACATAAACGACTCAGGTCATTTCGCGCCAGGTCAACAAGCATCACATGTTCAGCATTTTCTTTTTTATCTTTTAGTAGTTTCTCTGCCAGTTGCTCATCTTCAGTATCGTTGCCGGTGCGCCTGAAAGTGCCGGCAATCGGATGAACGACGGCGACGTTATTTTTAACTTTTAATTGCGCTTCCGGACTGCTTCCAAAAATGCGGTAATCGCCATAGTCGAAATAAAAAAGATAAGGACTTGGATTTATGTTTCGTAAAGCACGATAAACATTAAATTCATCTCCTGAAAATTGCTGTTGAAATTGCCTGCTCAAAACTATCTGAAAAACGTCGCCTCTTTCACACGCTGCAATTCCTTTTTTTACCATCTCAACATATTCTTCATTGGTCAATGAAGAAGTTTCATTTTTAATTTTTGCAAAAGGAAATGTCGGAACGTCTTTGCTTTTTATAATGCTTTCAATCAAATCGATTTCGCTTTCAATTCCCCTCACATGATTTTCGCAAATAAATAACTCATTTTTAAAATGATTAATGGCAATAACATATTGATAAAGGCGATATCGAACAAGAGGAATATGCGATTTCTGATGTGTAATTTCTGATCTGAAATGAATGTCCTCAAAAAACTGAACTGCGTCAAAAGTTGTGTAACCAAACAGTCCCTGGCCCATGCTTACCGGCATTGCTGCCGGTTCTTCAATATCAAAATGTTGCATAAAATTCCAGATCTCATCGGTAACTTTTGTTTCGCGATTGATCGATATTTTCTTTGGTTCCTGCGTTGGAAATTTGTATTCAATCTCATCCAGGTTTTTTATTTCAATACCGCCGATCGCATTGATTCCAATATAAGAAAAACTGTTTTCACCTGCATGAAAATCGGCGCTTTCCAAAAGAATTGCGTCACGAAAACGGTCGCGTAAACGAAGATAAATTCCAACCGGCGTATAAACATCCGCTAACAGTTTTTTGGAAGTAGTTGTTAATTCTATTTTTTTCATAGCATAAAAAAACCCCGGCTTTTGTGCCGGGGCGTCATATTTATTTTAATACACAAATATAGCAAGGCACAATCATCAGATCGTGTGCCACCAGCTATTGTATGTATTGTTGATTTTCATTTTGAGAATGCAAATATGGAATTAAAAATTTTAACCAGCAAATTTTTTTCAAATAAAGCAAAGAAAATTATAAAAATTTTGGTCATGCAACTATGGCATGTTTTTTTCAATCTCATCTCAAATTAATCGCATTGAAACACTTTTTAGTTTTCCTTTTTTCGCTCAGTTTTTTAGTTGCGCGTGCACAAAAAATAGACAGTATTTACGTGCATCTTTATACAGATAGTTTGAAAAAAGGAACCTATAATTATATCAATATTGATGGCAAGCTTGACAATGGAAGATATCTTCCTTTAGATTCATCAGAAATTAATTTTTCATCTTCGGATGGCAAATTTTATGGCAATTCTCTTTTTCTGCCTGAGGATTTTCATAAAGAAAAAGTTCATATAAAAGCCGCGCTTCGCTCTGATCCTTCAATGTATAAAGAGTTTGACATTTACATAAAAAAAATTCCCAATCCAACAACGCTGAAAACGCTGGATCAGATATTGAACGAAGGCAAAAAAAGACATTAAAAATAAAAACCCTTGAAAACACAAGCATGCGCTGAAGTTATTGTACGGCAGCGCATTTTTCATTGCGTCTGTTGAATGCTGAATACGAATTGAAATCGGCTTTATTTGTTGTTTTGCTGCTGAAATGTTTATTCACAAGACAAAAATCAATAGTGATTGTTACAAATAAAAAACCGGCAAGTTGCTTACATCGCACCGCTCAACCGCATACCCTTGCTATCTTCCGATCCTGGGGGAGTTCTGTAGGAGCTGGCCGTATAAGGCTTGCCGGGGCGCAAATATAGGGAGAGAATTGAAAACTTTCAATTTTCAATTTCCATTTATTTTTTTTTCGTTGATTTATTTTTTTACGTTGATCGTAACGGTAGAAGCTAATTTATTTCCATAAGAACGATGGGCGCCATCAGCAAATTGTAAAACAAGTTTGTGTTTCCCCGGAGGCAATACAAGTGTAGCTTCCTGCTGTGCATTTCCATAATGAATGTGTGTGCTGTCTTTAGCCACCACTTCTCCTGAAGGAATAGAATCTTCACCATCAACAATAATGTGAAAATGGCCTGAATTCGGTTTCACTGCTCCTGCAGAATCTATGGAAATTCCTGTTGCTCGCATTTCTACCTTTACCGGTGAAGTAACAGTTTCTCCATCCTTGAGATTTTTAAAAAACACTTTCGCATCTGCTGGTATTTCAGGAAGTGAAGATGTGGTAGCCATATTCATGGAAGCATGTGAAGTATCTGCGCTTACAACAGTTGAATCGGTTTTAGTAGTTTCATTGTTGCTGCCCGAATTGCAGGATATCAGACCCATAATTAGAATTGCCGGAATGCCAAGAAATTTCTTCATTTTTTTTAATTTAAAAGGTTACATAATTCATCTAAGATAGTAAAGCAATAAATAATCGAACTTCCCATTTTAAAAATTAGAAATTTTGGTACTAAAAACTCAATCCTGGCTGATCGCTTCTGGAGTCAAACGTTGCCACACCAATCAATTCATCCGAGCGTCCAATGAAAGGCCTGTAATAGACCAGGATCGTGTAAAGATTTTCTGTTTCAAAATAATTTCCATCCATTTCAGAATAAACAGCAGGATTATTTTTATCGACAGCCATATAAGTGTAATCATAATATCCCTGCTTCAGCAGAAGATGTGTTTCATATTTTTTTTCCTGAGGATTGAAAATCATTTTCGTACTGTCGGTAAAATTATAATCTGTCAATTGTCCAAAAAGATAAATGTCTTGATTCGTGTACGCTTCACCGTTAGACGGTACGAAAGAAAAATATACGGTAGCATAATCTCCCTCATAATAAGGATTGATGCCACGAATCGCTTCTATCGTTGACATCCCATTTAGATCACGATAATACACGTACCGTTGATTGGCCAAAGATGCATCAGAACGCAAAAAAATATCGGTGGAATTTTTCTTATAATCAGCCGTTAAAACGCGATCGCTTTGCAAATGGAAGTCCCTCAAATCCAGCCAGCGCCATTCTTTTCCTGCCGGAAAAACAGCCGTGTTTTCAGAATTATATTCAAGGGAAGTTCCGCGGATAAATGTTGGTTTCAAATTGGTCATCGCAATATCCCAACGGTAATTTTGAAGCACAACCACTTTTATTTGTTGTGCCGCATTAAAGGATTGCAGCGCTTTTACATCGACTGTAAATTGAAGTTTTTGATGCGTATGCATAAATTGCGGAGCATAGGGCTGAGTAACTCTTGCGGCGATTGTAGATTTATTATCCATCACCAATAGCCTTTTTGTAAAAACTAATTGTGAAGTATCTCCATTCAAAAATACTTTTAAAATATAATTTCCGGATCTTGTCGGATACATACTTTGATCCGGTAACAAAGCCTGGTAATGCGTATATCTTACATGAGATACAGCCGAAAAACGGTAATTGGTAATCCGTGTTTGGGTAAAACCTTTCAGGTAATCAAACTGCCCAAGATTTGCCGTTGTCCAGTCGCTGTTGCAAAGCTGGTAAGTGTAATAATAATATTTTACATCCGCATCCAGGTCGTCAAAATGCAGTTCCAGCAAGTCATTGCCATTTAATTTCAATACGGGCATCGTGAGTTGATTTCCTGTATTATATAACCTTACCGTTTTAATATTTTTCGCGTAAATGGTATCCGGCGATTGGGCAAACAAATTTACCGAAGTCAAAAATACGGCGAAAAGAAAAACAACTTTTAGCGTTTTCATTTTAATGATTTAAAAAAATTAGTTTTACAAAAATCAAAAATAGTCCTTTTGAATGTTTCATCTTTTATAGCTGGGAGAATCGCTTTTAACAAACAAAAAACTTTTTCACGATTCATCATCGGGCTGGCAATTACGGCTACAATGATAAGCGTTGCTGTAATGATTGTTGCATTAAGTTTTGTGAATGGTTTTCAAAATGTCATCAGCAATAAAGTTTTTAGTTTCTGGGGACACATTCGTGTACAACAAAATGTAATGTCGCAGGCGAATATTGCTGAAGAAACGCCGATTGAAAGAAACGATACACTCGAACTTTTTTTAAAAGGAATGCCACAGGTAAAAAATGTAGCGAGATATGCTACCAAGTCCGCCATCATCCGTTTTAAAGACGATATTGAAAGTGTTTTAATGAAAGGCGTTGACAGCAGTTTTGATTTCAACCGCCTCAATTCTTTTTTGGAAAAAGGAAAATGGATTTCTTTTACAGATAGCGGGTATAGCAAAGACATTGATATTTCTGCATATACGGCCAACCAACTGGAGGCCAATGTTGGCGACAGCGTGATCATTTTATTTATTCAAAGTGATGGAAGCCAACGGGCAAGAAAATTAAAAATCGCGGGAATTTTTAAAACCGGAATTGATGAATATGACCATAACTTTTGCATCGGCGATATCAAATTAATTCAGCGGCTGAACGACTGGAAACCGGATGAAATCGGCGGTTACGAAATATTTCTAAAAGATTATAAACAAACAGATTCTGTCAATAATTATTTATACGATTCTGAGATGTTGCCGGGAAGATGGTACAGCAAAACCATCCAGGAAATTTATCCGAATATTTTTGACTGGCTCAATTTGCAGGGAAGAATAAAAAGCATTTTACTCGTGATCATGATGGTTGTTGCGGTCGTGAATTTAATTACCTGCCTTATCATTTTAGTCCTGGAAAGAACCACGATGGTGGGGATTTTAAAAGCCATTGGGGCAAAGAATCTCACGATTCAAAAAATCTTTTTATACAACACAACCATCATTGCTTTTACCGGAGTTATAGCAGGAACTTTGCTTGGATTAGGAATTTGTTATTTACAGGAAGCTACAGGATTTATTAAGCTTGATGAAGAAGCTTATTTTATGAAGCAGGCGCATGCAGATATAATTTGGTGGCAGGTTGCAGCGATTGATGTAGCGACGTTAATTGTTTGTTTTTTAATGCTGATCATTCCATCTTTATTAATCAAAAAAATACAACCGGTAAAGGCCATTGAGTTTAGATAACATGTTTACGATTCGGATTGAAGCTTGGCAGGGTTTCTGCATTGGAGGAAAAAAACAATTTCTATTTTCATGAAAAAAGTACTTTTAATCATAATCATTCTCGCTACAACTACATTTGTTATCAGTTGTTCTTCTTCAAAAAATGCAACGAACTTAACGCCATCCAACAGTCATCTCACCGGCAAATGGACAATTTCAAATATCGCCGTTGATGTTCCGTCGGGCTTCCAGGTAACCAATGTTTTTGACGAAGCGCCTTATGCTGATTTTAAAGGAAGCACATGGGATTTGATCAGAAATGGCAATGGTTCTTTTACGCTGACGAATGGCACCAAAGAAAATATTTATTGGAGCATCAATGGCAAAGGGAACAATGCACAATTTCAATTCAAAAAGCTAAATGGCGAAAAGGCAAGAAACGTTACTGAAGGCTACAGGCTTGCTTTAGGACCGATCAGTAGTAATAGTTTTACGGCTAAATCCACAATTAATACCGGCACAGACAGCACGGGTTCTATTACCTATACTTTTACCAAACAGTGATTCCCGGGGAAGTTACTTCACAGTAAATGAAGAAATAAAGCAAATTTATACTTCACTGGCCATTCAATTTTCCTGATAAGGTAAATCGGCTGCTTTTAATAGCGGTACTTTTGTTCTTTAAAAATTTATTGTAAGATTTTAAATTAAGTGAAGTGAACAAAGAACAAACGACCGAAGAATTGGATGTGCGCGTGCTGATTCCGATAGAAAGACACAAGAAATTAATTCAGCTTTTTAAAGAGTTGCCGGTTCATGAAAGCTTTATTTTTATAAACGATCATGACCCGATTCCTCTTTTTTATGAATTCCGTTCGATTTATGGAGATGTAGTTGGCTGGGAATATCTGAATCGCGGAGGAAGGGAATGGAAGGTAAAAGTAACGCGTACAGAAGATTCTCAGGGAAGAGAATTTACCGATATTTCTACCTTGCTCGATTTGCGAAAAGCGAATGAAAAAGAGTGGAAACAAATCGTATTTCATCGTTATGGTATGATGCAGCAAGGCGATACGATGGAAATAATTTCTGCAGTAGATCCAAAAGAAATCCATTCGATTTTTGTAAATAAATTTGAAGGACAACATTCGTGGATCTACAAAAAACAAGAACCAGGTGAATATGTGGTTCATATCAACAAAAAAGTAAAAAGTGGTTTGGGCGATGACGGTTTTTCAGTTGTTAATGAGTTTGACATAAGGCCATTTCCACCGGCAGAGCGTCATGAAATGTTTTATAAAGCGTTTGCAGATATAAAAGCTGGTGAAGCTTTTGAATTTTTGAATGATCACGATCCATCGCCTCTTTATTACCAAATGGAAGCCGAAAGTAAGGAACCTTTTAAATGGGAATATCTTCAGAAAGGTCCGGAAGAATGGAAGGTGAGAGTGATCAAAACGAAAGCATAGGTTTTATTTCAATTTCAATTGAAAATGTATCACTTCTATTCATATGAAATATCAACGACGACATTATAACCGGCTTTTGCCAGCGAACTTCTCGCTAATTACGAAACCTTAAATGAGTATTTGCACGGCTATACTTTTTGCAATTCATTTGTGACTTCAACTTTGCTCATTTCACGAATCGCATCAGCGATATGTTGTGCATCAATGCCGGATTCACTCTGTTGTTGTTTTTGAGAAGCGTGTTCAATAATAATATCGGGAATTCCTAAAATTTTCACATCCGCTTTATAATGGTGGGCGTTCATAAATTCAAGAATTGCACTACCAAAACCACCAATAATAGTTCCGTCTTCAACGGTAATGATTTTAGAATATTTCTGAAACACTTCATGCAATAATGCTTCATCAATAGGCTTTACAAAACGAATGTCATAATGGGCAGGATTTAATCCGTCAGATTTTACCTCTCTTATCGCAGCAGCAGCAAAATTTCCCGGATGTCCAAAAGATAAAATAGCGATCTCTTCGCCGTCTTTTAATTTTCTTCCTGTGCCGATTTGTATTTCTTTCATTTCTGTTTTCCAATCTGCCTTTACTGCTTCACCGCGCGGGTAGCGGATTACAAAAGGATTTTTAGTTGAGTCCAATTGCGCGGTGTACATCAGATTTCTCAATTCGCTTTCATTCATAGGCGCACTCACAATCATATTTGGAATGCAGCGCATATAGGCAATATCATAAGCGCCTTGGTGGGTTGCGCCATCTTCCCCGACAAGCCCGGCTCTGTCCAAACAAAAAACAACAGGCAAATTTTGCAACGCAACATCATGTATCACCTGGTCGTAAGCCCGTTGCATAAATGAAGAATAAATGTTGCAAAAAACTTTCATTCCCTGGGTTGCAAGGCCAGCGCTAAGCGTAACAGAATGCTGTTCGCAAATGCCCACATCAAAAGCACGGTTGGGCATTTCTTCCATCATATATTTTAACGAACATCCACTCGGCATTGCGGGAGTAACGCCCATTATTTTATCATTTTTTTCCGCAAGTTCAATGATCGTATAGCCAAAAACATCCTGGTATTTTGGCGGTTGCGGTAGATCAAATTTTTTCTTATAAATTTCACCGGTTATTTTATCAAACAATCCTGGCGCATGCCATTTTGTTTGATCCTTTTCTGCCAATTCATAACCCTTTCCTTTTACTGTTTTTATATGCAATAATTTCGGGCCCGGAATTTCTTTCATGTCCTGCAGCGTATCTACCAATTTGGTAATATTATGTCCGTCGATTGGGCCAAAATAACGGATATTTAAAGATTCAAACAGATTGCTGCTCCTGCTTACCATTCCTTTTAAAGACGTTTCAATTTTTGAAACCATTTTCCTTGAAAATGTTTTGCCCGGAAGTTTTCCTAAAGCTTTCCAAAAATCATCACGCAGTTTATTATATGTTTGAGAGGTAGTAATATCGGTAAGATACTCTTTCAACGCGCCAACATTCGGATCAATGCTCATGCAATTATCGTTCAGGATGATCAGCAAATTGCTTTTCTCAATTCCTGCATGATTCATTGCCTCAAAGGCTTCACCGGCAGTCATCGCGCCATCCCCGATAATGGCTACATGCTGGCGCTTATTTTCTCCTTTATAATGAGACGCCATTGCCATACCCAAAGCCGCTGAAATGGAAGTGGAAGAATGACCTACACCAAAAGTATCATATTCACTTTCAGCTCTTTTCGGGAATCCGCTTAAGCCGTTTTTTTTCCGAACAGAATCAAAAATATCGCGCCTTCCGGTCAAAATTTTATGCCCATAAGCCTGATGCCCTACATCCCAAACTAATTGATCGTAAGGCGAGTTAAAAACGTAATGCAATGCCACCGTAAGCTCCACCACACCAAGGCTTGCAGCGAAATGCCCTCCATGAACACTTACCACATCCACAATATATTGGCGCAATTCGTCTGAAAGCTGGTGCAATTGGGTACGGTCAAGCTTTTTTAAATCTGCGGGCGCATTAATGGTTTTTAACAGAGGCCCCGGTGTAATTTCCATTCGTAAAAATTAATGGGTAAAAGTACAATTTTTCTGAGAATTGTGAAGTGCAGTTTGGAAGATAGTTTAGAAAGTGTTTAGAGAGCTTTACCGAGATTTAAAAGGTCAAAGAACACAAATACCCTATATTTCTTGGCCTGCTGAATGGTAGCGCTTTCGAATTCTGACTTTCACGTTACCACATAAACTCATTCCTGCATTTCCTTCCTGATCTCATCAGAAATTTTTACCAGAACCTTATCGATTCTTTGTCCGTCCATATCAACGATCTCAAAATTAAAACCGCGCCATTCAAAGGTATCACCGGTAGTAGGAATTCGTTTTAATTCGTGCAAAATAAAACCAGCAAGCGTATCAAATTCATTCTCGCCTTCATTAATCCAGATAGTTTTATCAAATTTTGTGAGGAAGTCATAAAACTGAATTTGCCCATCAATCAAATAACTTCCATCCTGCCTTTCTACGATTACATACTCATCATCTTCTTCCTCCGGCATCTCTCCTACTATCGCATTTAAAATATCTTTTACAGTAATCATTCCGAGCAGGCTTCCATACTCATCAACAATAAAGGCGTAATGTATTTTGGTTTGTTTTATTTTTTCGAGTACCTGGTAGGCGGAATTATTTTCGGGGACAAATAATGCTTTCCGGAGGATACTTTGCAATGAAGCATCAGGCATCAGGTACATATCTTTTACATAAACAATGCCTTCAATATCGTCAATCGTTTCGTTACAAACAGGGTAAACTGAATGCTGAAACTCTTTGATCTTTTCTTTGATAGAAGCACGATCCTCATTGATATCAAACCACACAATATCCGTTCTGTGGGTCATGAGCGAGGTAATATTCCGATCACCCAGATGAAAAACCCTTTCGATAATATCTTTTTCTTCTTCTTCGATGGCGCCAAGTTCACTACCCTCATTGATCATCGCTTTTATTTCCTCTTCCGTGACCTGGCTGTCACTACCTTTTTTTATGTTAAAAAGTCTGAAAAAGCCGGCACTTAAAGAACTTAAAAGCCACACCAGCGGATAAGAAATGGTGCTCAATGTTTTGATCGGAGCAGCTACTCCCCTCGCAATTTTCTCCGGATTCATCAATGCAATTCTTTTGGGTACCAGTTCGCCAAAAAGGATAGATAAAAAAGTAACAATGATGACAATGATCACTGTAGATATAGTGGCTGCATATGGATGAATAAACTGAATTTTTTCAAGATATGGTTGGAGGTAAATACTAAATCTTTCACCGGAATAAACACCAGTCAGGATGGCAATCAGTGTAATATAAATCTGTGTGGTTGACAAAAAAACATCCGGGTTTTCTTTTAATTCGAGGGCAGTTTTAGAATGGTTATCCCCTTTATTGGCGGAGGTTTCCAGCCTGCTTTTTTTTGCCGAGACCAATGCCATTTCACACATTACAATGAATGCATTCAGAAGGATTAAAAAGAATAATATAATCAGTTCAATCATATAAAGATTTTATTTGGCAACTCCAACCCAAATTTACTGTTGAAGATCTTTGCCGGAATATATCCCAGGATAACGCCTACAATTGCACCACAAAATATATCGAAAGGAAAATGAACCCCTACATATACCTGCGCATAAGAAATAGCCGCTGCCCACAAGAAAAGTACAGCCCATTTTGCACTGATTGTTTTCTTGAAAGTTGTAAATATAAACATTGCTGCGGCAAAATGATTCACTGCATGCGAGGAAGTAAAACTGGAACTCACCGGGCAATAGGCAACAAGAAAGCGGATATTTTCTGCCAGAAACGGATCACGGCAGGGACGCAAACGCATGAAATTTTCTTTAATAAGCGTACTGCTTACATAGTCACTCAAAGAAACATTTATCAGGAAAAACAAAACCCATATCCATCCTTTTATTTTAAAATTAAGGGTAATAAATACTACCAGAAAAAAGTATAATGGAACCCAGACGGTCGGTTCGCGTATAAAGGGAAAGAAAACATCAAAAAAAGAATTATGCCATTGGCCGTTCATTTTTGCAAACAGGTTATAGTCAAATTGTTTTATTGAATCCGGCAGAAAGGCAGCATTTTTTATTTGTAAGAAAATCATTATTGCAAAAATAATCATTGCCTAAAAACCGTAGTTAAATATTTACTTTTGCCGCTACAGCCTTTCGTTGCCTGTGTTCAAATTTAATCACCTAAAATTTTTTGATGAAAAGAAAATCGAATTTTCCCCGGCTGGTAAAATGGATGTTTCTCACCGGGATCGCATTTTTGATTTTTATGACCATCATGCGATTTATATTTTTCTATCATTTTGCTCCGCTTAATTATTCATTTTCCAATTCTTTTCGCGCTTTTTTGTTAGGCTTAAATTTCGACGTAAGAATCGTATGCGGCATTATTATTTTTCCTTTTGTAATCGGAAATCTTCAGTTAAAATATAATGAAAAAAAGCGGCTCACTGTTGGAAGTCTTATTGAAGTTTTTATAACAGTGGTAATAATGGCTCTGCTGATTCTTTTTATGAAAAAAGGGCATGCGTCTTTAGGTGTTTTGGTTGGTACAAGTATTTTATTTCTCCTGATTTTAGCCTGGCTTTTCGGAACAAAAAATTGTAACCCTTTTGAAAATCTTGTTTCTGAAAGAATCTTCAAAATTTATTTCTTTGTTGTGACTGTCGTTCTTGTATTCCTTTACGTCATTGACTTTGAGAACTTTGATTATTTGCATGAACGATTGAATGCAAGTGTTCTTAATTATTTGGGGAATGCGAAAATCTCTTTGAATATGGTTTGGGAAACTTACCCGGTTTTCACCTTACTCATTCTGATTGTTGTTTTTACTGCTCTCATCTTTTGGCTGATCAATAAATGGTTCAGAAGAACACAAAAATCCAATTATTTCCGAAATCCGATTGCAAGATTCGTCACCGGTTTTGTCTTTACTTTATTACTGGGATTAGGTGTTTTTGGAAGATTGAATCAATACCCGTTGCGCTGGAGCGATGCCTTTTCTTTCGATGACAATTTTAAAGCAAATCTTTCTTTAAATCCGGTACAAAGTTTTCTAAGCACCTTGAAATTTAAAAACTCCACTTATGATCTGAAAAAAGTAAAAGAATATTATCCGCTAATGGTGCAATATCTCGATATTCAAAATCCGGATAGCTCGTTGTTGAATTATAAAAGAATTCATCAGGCTACAGCGGGTGCAATTCCAACAAATGTAGTGGTGGTAATTTGTGAAAGTTTTTCTGCTTATAAAAGCAGCATGTGGGGAAATCCTTTAAACACAACTCCGTACTTTGATCAAATGTGCAAGAATGGAATTTTCTTTGACCGGTGTTTTACCCCAGCTTATGGTACGGCACGCGGCGTTTGGGCAGTAATAACAGGAATTCCCGATGTCGAGTATCCAACCACTTCCAGTCGTAATCCGGCTTATGTAGATGAACACTCGATTATCAACGATTATAAAGGCTATAATAAATTTTATTTCATTGGCGGAAGTTCAAGCTGGGCCAATATTCGCGGCTTGCTGACCAATAACATTGACGGCTTGCATCTTTATGAGCAGGAAGATTATAAATCAAAACCAATTGACGTGTGGGGCATCAGTGATAAGAATTTATTCCTCGAGGCAAACAACGTTTTGAAAGAACAAAAACGTCCTTTTATCGCGGTAATTCAAACAGCTGACAACCATCGTCCATACACAATCCCGGAAGAAGATAAAAAAGAATTTCCGTTAAAAAATTACCCTGTTGATTCTTTAAAAAAATATGGTTTTGAAAGTAACGCGGAATTGAATGCATTCCGGTTTACGGATTTTAGTTTTGAAAAATTTATTGAAGCGGCGAAAAAAGAGCCTTATTTTAATAACACGATTTTTGTTTTTGTAGGCGATCATGGTATTCGCGGCAACGTAGGAAATATGTTTCCAAAAGCGTGGGAAGCAGATGGATTAACCACACAACATGTGCCGCTTCTTTTTTATTCTCCTGCTTTATTAACGCCCCAACGGATTGACAGAACCTGCTCACAAATTGATTTACTTCCTTCTGTTTCCTCATTGGCAAAAGTGTCTTTTACCAATACCACTTTGGGAAGAAATTTGTTCGATACCATTCAAAACAATGTTCGCTTTAAAAACCTTGCCTTTTTATTCAATCCTGATTTGAAACAAATCGGGATCATTACAGATGATTATGTTTATGTTCATAATCTTTTGAGTGGCCAGGAAGATTTCCGTTCTTCCAAAAATAATTTACAGCTGCCGGAAACAGAAGAAACAACATCTGATAAAAAAGCATTACAAACGTTGTCAGAAGCATATTATCAAACGGCAAAGTATATGCTATTAAACAATAAAAAGATCAAAGAAGCTGTCAGCAAATAAACTAATAAATGTGTTTTCTATTTTTCAATCATGATCTTCAAAGCTAAAATTCCAAAAACGGTTCCATTAACGATTCAATGGCTTTTGATGCTTTGGCTTATTTACCTCATCATTTTTACAATGCTTCGTATTGCAACTGTGGTTCTATTTATTCCTGCCAATATAGAAGCAAGTTCGCTGCTGCCTTCATTCTGGCTTGGTTTCAGGTACGATGCTAAATGGATTTCCATCATACTTTTACCCATTGCAGTTTTATCGGTTTATCCGCGATTTTCTCCTTTTTTTTCTGAAAAAAATAAAAAATTCTGGTCTTATTACCTTGCAATCACCACACTGATCGTTTTATTTTTTTTCGGTGCTGATTTTGGAAATTTCAGCTACAATCATACGCGCATCAATGCCAGCGCTTTAAATTTTGCCGAAGACCCGCTCATTTCGTTTCAGATGCTTTGGCAAAGTTATCCAATGGTATGGCTTGTAACGGCGCTGGTTGTAGCCGTTTTTTTGCTATCAAAGCTTTTTAAACATACCCACGTACTGACAACAAAAAGAAATCTGCAGGAAAACATGATCTACAAAAGACGCTGGCATGTAGGAGCTATTATCTTTTTGCTGTGGTGTTTGTTTGGCATTTTTTCTTTCCATCCTATAAAATGGAAGGATGCATTTGAGCTAAATGATAATTTCAAATCTTATGTGGCATTAAATCCATTACAAAATTTTTTTACAACTCTTCAATTGAGAAAGCCATCCTTTGATGATGCAAAAGCAAAGGAATATTTTCCGCTGATCGCAGATTTTTTACAATTTGATAGCAAAAATATAACAGATGAGGATTATTCGAGAGATGTATTACCAAATAGTAAGTCGCTGGAAAGCCGGCCGAACATCATTTTGGTAATTTGCGAAAGTTTCAGCATGTATAAAAGCAGCATGAGCGGCAATCCATTAAATACTACTCCGTATTTTAAACAACTATGCGACAGCGGCATTTTTTTTAACCGTTGTTTTACCCCAACTTTTGGAACAGCACGAGGTGTTTTTGCCATTGTTACCGGAATTCCGGATGTGCAGCTTTCAAAATTTTCCACACGCAATCCGGAAGCGATTCATCAACATACGATCATTAATTCTTTTGAAGATTACAATAAGTTTTATTTCCTCGGAGGCAATAGTGATTTTAATAATTTTGACGGCTTAATAAAAAATATAAACGAGGTAAAAATTTACCAGGAGGGCTCTTTTAAATCGAAGCCTTTAAACGTTTGGGGCATCAGCGATAAGAATCTTTTTTTGGAGGCGGAAAATGTATTTAATCACCAAAAAAAACCTTTTTTTGCAATCGTCCAAACAGCCGACAACCATCGTCCTTACAGCATTCCACCGGAAGATACTGATTTTGAAAAAAGAATGGTAGATGAAGACACACTTCATAAATACGGTTTTGAATCATTGCAGGAATTCCAATCTTTTTGCTATACGGATTATTGTTTTAAAACGCTTATTGAAAATGCAAAAAAACAAAGTTGGTTTGATAATACCATTTTTGTTTTTGTTGGCGATCATGGTGTGGAAGGTGAAACATCCGCCATCTACCCAAATGCGTGGGACAAAGGAAGTTTAAGTGATGAACATGTGCCATTGTTGTTTTATGCACCGCAATTATTAACGCCACAAACGCATCAGGAAGTCGTTTCTCAAATTGACCTGCTTCCTACACTTGCCGGAATGCTGCATCAGCCTTATACAAATACCACTTTAGGCAGAGACGTTTTAAATTCCAAAAATAAAATGGACGCTGCCTTTATTATTCATCATGATGAAGGAAACATTGGCATCGTTACCAACGATTATTATTTTGTAAAAAATCTGAGAATCAACAAAGAAATGCTGATGCCGGTTAATTCCAATTTTCTTTCCCTGGACGCAAAAGCAAAAGATTCTGTAGAAAATAAGTTATCGCAACTAACTTCCGGCATTTATGAAACAGCGAAATGGATGCTTGTGAATAATAAGAATAAGTGAGCCTGAAGGTTGAGTTTCAATGATGATGGATTCAGCAAACAAACAAATAACAAGAATTTTTATTCATCCTTCTTTTTCAATTCTGTTGTTTTCAAATCGGAATGTTCGTTTTGTTGTACGGTTTGATCGCCTGTATCTACTTCCACCGTTTTTGTCGTTACTGCGTATTCATCAGGATGAATTTGTGAACCAAATTTGACTGCATAAGCCTTTGTAAATTCCGCACCAAAATATAAGATCATTGCTGAAAAATAAACCCATAATAACAGGATCACCAGAGAGCCTGCTGCGCCGTAAGTACTGCCCACATTGCTTTTGCTGATATAAAATGAAATGCCGAATTTGGCAAGCATAAATAAAACCGCGGTAGTAATTGCACCGGCTGCCACGTCTTTCCATTTTATTTTCGCATCCGGAAGTACCTTAAAAATTGCTCCAAATATCAGCGCAGTTACGATTAAAGTAATAATGAGATTGATGATATAAAAAACAACTACAGCCACGTCCGGAAAATGTGCTTTTAAGGAATTACTAAAGCCATCAATTAATGTGGAAATGCTCAATGAAACGAGCAGCAAAAACCCGAGACCGAGAATGATTGAAAAAGATAAAAAACGGTTTTTCAACAATTTAAGCCACCCTCTTTTTGGTTTCGGCTTCAGTCCCCAGATGTTATTGATAGAGTTCTGTATCTGGGCAAAAACGGTGGTAGCACCAATCACCAAAGTGATAATACCAATAATGACAGCAATTTCACTTTTGCCTGAGAGTGAGGCGTTCTTGATCATTTGCTGCAATTGAATGGCCGTATCGTGGCCAACAAAACCACTTAATGTCGAATACACTTTCCCTTCAGCTGCATCTTTTCCCAAAAAAAGGCCGCTCAGAGAAATGATAATAATGAGTAAAGGAGCCATCGAAAAAACGGTATAATAAGCAAGCGAGCTGCTCAATACCGTTACATTATCGTTGCCAAATCCTTTGAAGGAATTTTTGAGGATTTCCCAGATACTTTTTACAGTAATTTTCTTCTTCATGCCAATCTTTTTTTGAACTACTGCAAAAAAACTACCAACATATTTTTAAAAAAATAAGGAATCACGGATCGTTTATTAAAAAAATCAGTTGTTCACTTATTGATTGGAATAGAAAAATAAAAAACTGATCCCTTTCCCTCACTGCTTTCTGCCCACACATACCCTTTATGGGCTTTGATGATTTGTTGGCATAAAAACAAACCCAATCCGATTCCTTCAATATTAGTGCTTTTCTCAGCGCGATAAAACCGTTCAAAAATATACGGAAGCTCTTCTTTTGGAATTCCTATTCCTTCATCTTTTACTGAAAATATCACGGAGTTCTGATCAAGTCGTGAAGCAATCTCAATTGTCGATTTCTTATCCGAATATTTAATCGCATTTCCAATATAATTGTTAATTACCTGTATTAACCTGTAGCGGTCTGCGCAAACATCAACATCAGCCCCGCCATCGAAATTTATTTTAAAAGAAGGATGCAATAATTCTACCGTATCAATCGCTTCTTTTACCATCTTATCAAAATTAAATACCGACGTTTCCAGGTTAATATTTCCCGAATTAATGGTAGACACTTCATATAATTCTGAAATTATTTTTTGCAAACGTGCTACACTGTTTGCATTTCTTGTCTGCATTTTTTTGATTAATTCCATGTCATTGGCCGCGATTGCTTTTTGCATAATGTCATTGATCAACGTCATGTTTGCAACAGGCGTTTTTATTTCGTGGGCTACAAAGCCGATGGTGTCTTCCCTTTCTCTTTCAAGAGTTTTGTAAATGGTAATATCATGCACCACCAAAAGCATATTATTGTTAGCAAAATCCCGCAACGGAGTACAACTAACCTCGAATATTCTTTTTTGTAAAGAAGGAATACCCACTTCCAGTTGCCTGTTTGAAAAACTATTCCCGGTAACGGCCGCTTGCTGCAAAGAGTGCAACAGCTCATCATTCTTATCATAAGGTTTGATAAGGCTGGCGATATTTATTGTGGAAATTTCCGGTACTTTATCTCTGAACAATCCAGCGAAGGCATTATTGGCTTTAATGATATTCAATTTATTGTCAACAATGATCACTACATCTGCAATAGAAGCAAGAATGCTTTCATTAAAATCATTCAACCGCTTCAGTTCCAGCTCGGATTCTTTTTGCTTGTGAATATTTTGAATTACTTTTAAAATGCGTGTTGCACCTTTATGATCTTTTACCAAAACTGTTTCTCCGGATACCCATGTGATGGATTTATCCTTATTTACCAGATAGTTGTTGTCATACGCCTGTCCATTGTGCAAAACCGATTCATATTCATGTTCAGGTAATCCTCTTTCCTGATCTTCCTTTGTAAATAAAATCTTTACGCTTTTACCAATAATATCTTCCTCTGTATAGCCAAAAGAAGCACTAAAAGAATTATTTATTGCGAGTATGATTCCATTTTCATCGGCAATTAAAATATTATTTTCCCTTGCTTTATTGAAAAGCGTTTCAAAGAAATCAAAATCTAAACTTGAACGGTTGTTATTATTCATTGGAAAGCAATTTTTGCTATATTTTTTTGGGGCTAAAATTAAATGTACAAAATCGTTTTTAAACTTCGCTAAAAGATTCACAACCGCGGCAACCAAAGAAATAAACAGAAATAATTTTCCATCCTTATTGCTGCTGCCCAATAAAACTAACAAATAGTTCCTTTATTGATTTTCATATACTTATTGAAGTTCTTTTGCCTTTATTTGTTAAATCCTATTGAGAAGACAATTTTTTACAGAAGTGGGAAGTTATTAGTTTGAATAACATTTTAATTTTGCGTTCTGAAATTGAAAATGGAAAACTGTTGCAGGCAATATGCTGAATCCAAGATCCTTTTAATTTCAAATAAAAGCTGAAAATCCTATGAATCTGAAACCATCTGAACATTTATCTCAGAGACAAATTGCCCGTGGTCTTGATTTGGTAATCAAAGAAGGAATGGTTACCGAGGCAATGTCCGCGCTCACCGGCGGCACATTCCTGGTAGCTCTTGCAATTTTGTTGGGTGCTTCCAATCTGCAAATCGGTATCCTT
>Ga0207705_10001327_pt1 | contig 19799 bp, 17 predicted proteins | sample KBSC13metaG_FD_184314 | JGI IMG/M metagenome (GOLD analysis project Ga0207705, IMG submission 184314) | Corn rhizosphere microbial communities from Kellogg Biological Station, Michigan, USA - KBS C1-3 metaG (SPAdes) (version 2) | ecosystem: Host-associated > Plants > Roots > Rhizosphere > Soil ... | reverse complement strand
CTGCGTGTCCGAGGGCCACTCGACGGTCGATCCGCTCTTCAGCTTCCACACGCCCTTGGCGGCGCCGTTCAGGTACTCGGTGAAGTTCTGCGTGGTGCCCGAGCCGTCGGCGCGGTGGGCGACCACGATGTCCTCGTCGGGCAGCTTCGCGCCGGCGTTCTCGGCGGCGATGGCCTTGTCGTTCCACTTCTTGATGTCGCGCTGGAAGATCTTGGCGATGGTCTCGGGCGACAGGTTCAGCTTGTCGACGCCGCTGACGTTGTAGCTGACCGTGATCGGCCCCAGCAAGATGGGGAAGTACAGCACCTCGCCCCCCTTGATCTTCGCCATGTCGGCTTCCTTGTAGGGCGAGTCGGAGCCCGCGAAGTCGACCACCATGTCGGCCAGATCCTGGCGCCCCTTGCCGCTGCCACCGCCGCCGTAGTTGATGGTCAGCTCCTTGTGCGCCTTCTTGAACTCCTCGATGGCCACTTCCTGATAGGGCTTCGACAGGGTCGAACCACTGCCGTTCAACGTCGTGCCGGCGGCTGAGGCAAGGCGTGGCGCGGTCAGGCTCAAGCCAACGACCGCCAGGGCCCAGGTCAGAATCGAGCTCTTAGACATTTTGCGATTTCTCCTTGTAGGTGCGGGTCACAAGCTTTTGCGGAGGTCCGTCTTGGTCGCTGCAGCAGCGGCTCTTCGGCTCCACCGTTGCTTCAGCCAGACCGACGTTTCGTCCAATCCGGACCGGCACCTACCGTAGGCTACTTGTGTGACGAGATTGGTGAGATCTCGGTGCAATTTGTGACGGATGTGAAACGAATCGCCTCCGTTCAAGTGACGACGCGATGCCTGACGTCCGTCGCCTCGACCATGAAGATGACCTCCTCGGCCAGGTTCTTGACGTGGTCGCCGACCCGCTCGAGGTAGCGGCACACCGAGCTGAGCGGCAGCACGCGCGTGACGGTGGCGGGATCGGCCGCCACGTGGGCCATGAACTGCGCGAACAGGGTGGCGTTCAGGCGATCGATCTCCACGTCGGCGCGGATGACCGCGTCGGCCTGCTCGGCGTCACCGCGCACGAAGCTGTCGATGGCGACGTACAGATTCTTCTGCACCATGCCGGCCAGGTTCGTCAGGTCGCCGCGCGCCTCCAGCAGCGGCAGCCGGTTCAGCTCCAGCGCGCGCCTGGCGATCCCCACCGCCAGGTCACCGATGCGCTCCACGTCCACCACGAACTTCAGCGCCATGGTGACGAAGCGCAGGTCCGACGCCACCGGGTGACGCGTGGCCAGGATGTGCATGGCCATGCGATCGATCTCGTTCTCGTCGTTGTCGATGGCGGCGTCGTTGGCGATCACCTGTCGCGCCAGATCGTCGCTCTGCTCGCTCAGCGCCTCCATCGCCATCGCGATCTGCGTCGAGGCGCGCTCGGCCATGGCGGAGAGGCGAGCGCGGAGGATCTTCAGATCTTGATCGAACTCCTTGCTCGTGTGTTGAAGCATCGGCGCGCACTGTAGCACGCAGATTTCGGTGTCCGGCCGTTCCCCCGACGCGTCCGCGACAACTCCGCGTCGCGCCCGCGGCCGTCACATGATTGTCACAAAGGGGACACGATCACGTCACCCGGCGCGCGGCGGAACAGGCGCCGGAAGTGACGCTCGCGTTCGCACGTCAGCGCAGTCGACGGCGCCGCGCGATGCCGTCGTGGCGCTGCTTGGCGGCGCGATGATCTATTCGGGGTCGACGCCTGCCTGCCGTGGTACCCCGCCGGCCGCGAGTCGCGCGCCGTCGTCCCGGCAAGACCGCGCCACGGCTTGCGTCCTTCGCCCGTCTGTCCAGAATTCGGGGATGTCCTCAGATCAGACAGTCGCCTCGACCGAGGGGCCGGTGCGGAACATCAGCGGGCGAGAGTTCGCCACGGCCGTCGTCGAGCGGTCGAAGACGGTGCCCGTGGTGGTGGACTTCTGGGCGCCCTGGTGCGGGCCTTGCCGGGTGCTGGGCCCGATGCTGGAGCGGGAGGTGGCGGCGCTGGACGGCAAGGTCGAGATGGTGAAGGTCGACACCGACCAGAACCCGGAGCTGTCCGCGGCGTTCCAGATCCAGGGCATCCCCGCGGTGAAGGCGTTCGTGGGCGGACAGGTGGCGGACGAGTTCGTCGGTGCGCAGAGCCTGGAGGCCGTGCGCGCCTTCCTGCAGCGGCTGGTTCCGTCGGAAGCGAGCGTGAAGCTGGGACAGGCACGGGCCGCGCTGGCCGAGAATCGGACCGACGACGCCGCGGCGCTGCTGCGCGACGTGCTCGACGATCGCCAGCTCGGCGACGAGGCGGCGTGGGAGCTCGCCCGGCTGTACATCACGGGCGGGCGCGCCGAGGAGGCCGGCCCCGTGCTCGATCGCCTGGAGCAGGGACCGCTGGCGGAGCGGGCGGCGTCGCTGCGCCGGCTGGCGGGGTTCGCGGCCGAGGCGGCGGCGTTCGGCGGCGCCGACAAGGCGCGCGCCGCCATCGCCACCGACGACAAGAACTGGCAGGCCCGCTACGCGCTGGCCTGCGCGCTGGCGGTGGCAGGCGACTACGGCGGGGCGCTGGAAGAGCTGCTGACCATCGTCGCCCGGCAGCGCAAGTTCCGCGACGACGCTGCCCGGCTGGCGATGCTGGCGCTGTTCGAGCACCTCGGGTCCGAGAACGAGCTGGTGCAGCACTACCGGCGACAGCTGCAGATCGTGACGTGAGGCGGCGCCAGGCGTTGAACCGGCGCTCCTCACCTGAGACGATGAGCAGATGACGGTTCTGACGCGCGACCGCTTTCAGACGCTGGTGGCCTTCACTCTCGCCGGGGCGCTGGCGCTGCTCGGCTGCGGCGGCGGTGGCGAATCGTCCGGCGACGCGGGCGCCGACGGCGGCGGCGGGACGGGCGGCGCGGGCACCAGCTCTGGCGGCACCTCCGGCGCCGCGTCGGGCGGCAGCTCCGGCGCCGCGTCGGGCGGCGTTTCCGGCGGCGCGTCGGGCGGTACGCACGGCAGCGGCGGCGCACAGGCCACCGGCAGCGGCGGACTGACGGGTGGCGGCGGCGTTACCGGCAGCGGCGGTCTGGGCAGCGGCGGCGCCAGCTCTGGCGGTGTCACGGGCAGCGGCGGCTTGCCCGGCAGCGGTGGCGCACCGGCCACCGGGGGCAGCGCCCCCACCGGCGGGGCCATGGGCGCGGGCGGGGCGACGGGCAGCGGCGGCGCTGGCGGCGGCGCTGGCGGCGTGGGTGGCTCAGGCAACGGCGGCATCGTCGCCGCCGGTGTGCGCTGGTTCGGGCGCGTCGATCTGGTGACGGACCCCCAGCATCCCCGGTTCGCCTGGTCGGGCACGGGCTTCGTGGCCAGGTTCACCGGGACGTCGCTGTCGGCCAGCCTGAACAACGGCGCCAGCGCCACGCTGTTCAAGACGGTCGTCGACGACGTGCCCAAGCCGGTCTTCACCGCCGCCGCAGGCCAGTCCACGTACATGCTGGCCAGCGGTCTCGACGCCGGGGTCCACACCGTCGCGCTCTACCGCCAGACCGAAGGCGCCCAGGGGAACTCGCAGCTGATGGGGCTGACCGTGGGGGGCGGCGGCGCCCTGATGGCGCCCCCTGGCCCCTCCGGCAGGCTGATCGAGGTGGTGGGCGACTCGATCACCTGCGGATACGGCACGCTGGGCAAGCTGGGCGACAACGACTGCTACCCCACCGAGAGTCACTGGGACACCTACGCGGCCGTGGCGGCGCGATCGCTGGGCGCCGAGCTGAGCACGATCGCGACGTCGGGACAGGGCGCCTACCGCAACTACGGCGGCGACATGATGAACACCATGCCCATGGTCTACGGCCGCACGCTGACGGGCAGCGCCGCACCGGCCTGGGACTTCTCCGTGGCGCCGCAGGCCGTGGTCATCAACCTGGGCACGAACGACATCAGCAACGGCAAGGGCGATCCGGGTATGCCCTTCCGTGACGCCTACCTGGGACTGACCCAGGCCATCCGCATGAAGTACCCGAACGCGCTGATCGTCTGCATCATCGGTCCGTTGCTGAGCGGCAGCGATCTGGACACCATCCGCGGCCACCTGACCGCCGTCGTCAGCGCGCGGCAGGCGGCCGGTGACACGAACATCGAGTTCTTCGACAAGATCCAGGCGCAGACCTCGGACAAGGCCGCCTGCCAGTATCACCCCAACCCGGCCGAGAACCAGATCATGGCCGACCTGCTGGCCGGCGAGCTGAAGACCCGCCTGCACTGGTGAGGCGATGCCGGCGCGCCTGTTGCCCGTCACGCCGCCCGAGCTGGTGGTCCACGACGAGGAGGAAGCCTGCTCGTACCTGCCGGATCGGCGCGCCCGGCGGCCCCTGCGCCTGCCGTCCCGGCAATTGACGCCGGCCGAGCTCGATCAGCGACTGGCCGCCGGCGACCGCCGCGCCGGCCTGATGCTGTACAACCAGCAGTGCCCCTCGTGCGCCGCCTGCGAGCCGCTGCGCATCGACGTGGCGGCGTTCGTCCCCTCGCGCTCGCAGGCGAGGGCCCAGGCCAAGGGCGACGCGGCGGTGACCGTCTCGGTGGGGCGGATCGAGGTGGACGAGGCGCGGCTGGCGCTGTATCGGCTCCATCAGAGCGGCAGGCATCTGGATCAGGACGGCCGCCCTCCCCTCGAGTCGGCGGAGTACGAGAGCTACTTCGCGACCAGCTGCGCCGAGGGTTTCGAGCTGCGCTACACCGTGGCCGGCAAGCTGGCGGGGGTCGCCATCGTGGACCGCGGCGAGCGCTCGCTGTCCGCCGTCTACACGTTCTGGGATCCCGCCCACGCGGCGCTGTCGCTGGGCACGTACTCGATCCTCACCCAGGTCGCGCTGGCGCGGCAGATGGGCCTGGACTGGCTGTACCTGGGCCTGGCCATCAGCGAGAACCACTCCATGGCCTACAAGCTGGCCTTCATGCCGCACGAGCGTCGCATCGGCGGGGTGTGGCAACGCTTCGCGCGCCGCTGATGTGAGCGCGCCGCCGCCGGGGTCCAGGACGCCGCGGCGGGCGATCGCCGGCCGTCACTTCTTCATCATCGGGTTGGGCTGTAGCAGGCTGTTGCGGTTCCGCTCGGTGTCCAGGAAGGAGACGTACAGTCCCACCTCCGGGATCTGCACCGGCTGGCCCAGCACCTCGCCGCCCGCCTCGCGCACGGCGCGCATCGCGGTCTCGATGTCGTCCACGCCGATGACGATCGACGGATATTGCGCCGGCATGTCGGCCTTCTTCTGGTACAGCCCGCCGTTGATCGAGCCCCGCGGCACGTCCGGCCGCACGTCCTTGGTCGCGGTGGTGACCACCACGTAGTTGCCCATCTCGGGGCCGTAGTGCTGGGTCTGCCAGCCGAAGGCGGCGCGATAGAACGCGGCGGCGCGTTCGGCGTTCTCGTAGGGGAGCTCGAAGTGGACGACTGGATTCATGGGGTTCTCCTCTTCTTCGTTGTCGGGGTTGATGATTTGAGGTGCGGTCTGGACTTCGACGGCGCGGCGGCGGGGTCGCCGAACAGCAGGTCGATGTAGCGCTCGAGGTGCTCGATCGATTCGAGGGCGATCGCCCCGTCGCCGCGCGCCTTGGCCAGGACGAACGCCCCTTGCAGGACGCACTGGGTGTGGGCGGCCAGGCTCTCGGCCGTGACGCTCCCGCGCACGCCGCGCTCCTTCATCGCGGCGGCGAAGTCGTCCCTCAGGCCGTCGGCGTGGCCGAAGATGCTGTCGGCGCAGGCCGCCCGCAGGGCGGGGTGCGAGGCGAAGGTCTCCTGCACGATCGTGCCGGCCAGGCAGGTGAACTGGGACAGGTCGCCGCGGATCAGTGACTTGCGCACCGCCAGGTACGCGCGCACGCGAGAGAGCGCATCAGGCGCCTGGCGATACGCCTCCATCTGGTACAGGGCGCTCGCGAAGGTTGACCAGTGCGCGACGGCCGCCACGCCCAGGGCGTCCTTGCTCTCGAAGTGGTGAAAGAACGCCCCCTTCGTCACCCCGGCCCGCGCGCACAGCTCGTCGACGGTGGTGGCGGTGAAGCCGCGCTCGCGGATCAGGGACAGCGAGGCGTCGAGCAGCTTGTCTTTCGCGCTGGGAGCGACCACGGATCAGTGACATACCAACCGGTCGGTACGGTGTCAATTCCCGTGGCGGGCCAGGAGCCTGCGTGCGGCGTCCCCACCGCCCCTTGCCTCGCCCCCCGACCGCCCCCACATGAGGCGGGGCAATATGGCGAAGCCGACGACCGAATGGGTGGTGCGCGCGCACGGCCCCTTGCAGAAGCTGACCGAGAACCTGTGGCGTGTGGAGGGCTCGCTGCCCGGCATGTCGATGCGCCGGAACATGGTCATCGCCCGCATGACGGACGGGCGGCTGGTCATCAACAGCGCCATCGCGCTGGAAGAGCCGCTGATGAAGGAGCTGGAGGCCTGGGGGCAGCCGGCCTTTCTGGTGATCCCCAACCGGTACCACCGCCTGGACCTGCCCGCGTTCAAGCGCCGCTACCCGGACCTGCTGGTGCTGGTCCCGCGCGGGGCCCGCCCCACCGTCGAGCGCGTGCAGCGGGCCGACGGGACGTTCGAGGACTTCCCTTCGAATGAGACGGTGGTCCTCTCGCCGCTGGATGGCATCGGCGACCAGGAGGGCGTGATGACCGTCGAGTCCGAGGACGGCCTCACGCTGGTCCTGGGCGACGTCGTCTTCAACATGGACCTGAAGACCGATCTCCTTGGTCGGGTGTTCGGCACCCTGGTCGGCTCCGCGCCCGGGCCGCGCGTCCATCGCCTGTTCAGGCTGCTGGTGGTGAAGGATCGCGCGATCCTGCGCCGCCAGCTTGAACGGCTGGCCGAGACGCCGCGCCTGAAGCGGCTGATCGTGGCGCACGAGAAGCTGACGGTCGGCGGCCCCGAGTGCGCGGCGGTGCTGAGGCAAGCCGCGACGTATCTGGCCTAGCGAGCTGGCCCGCCGCGGTCAGCGGCGCGTGCAAAAGCGGGCCAGGTTCTCCAGCGACGAGCGCAGTCCCGCGTCGTGATCCGCCTGGCTGATCCCGGCGGGAACATTCTCGGCGGTCACGGTGACGCGCGTTCCTGCCGGCGTGGGCTGGAACGACCACGAGATCGTCATCTCGCCCGCGAACGCTGCGTCGGCCGATTCGAACTCGACCGACTGCACGATCGAGCGGCCCGGCTCGAGCGACAAGAAGGTGCCGGCGCTGATGTCCGTGCGGTCCGCCGTCTTGCCCGCGCCCGCCGGCGCGGAAGCGCCGTAGGTGAGCGCGATGCGATAGCGCCCGTCCGGGCGAAAGTCGTACGCCAGCGCCCGCCCGGTCATGCCCCCCGGCGGAAGCCACGCCATCAGCTTGTCGGGCTCGGCGAAGGCCGCGTACACCACCTCCGCCGGCGCGGCGATCTCCAGCGAAGCCCGATCGGTGCGGCCCGTTTGCATCCCTTCAGTCTGGGCCCGCGTCCGCCGCCTGGAAACAGGACTGGGGATCGTACTGCGCGCAGGCGCCCGCCCGGCACACCAGCGGCGAGCGACACGGCGCCGTGTCGCCGCAAGCGGCGCCGAGCTCCTGGTAGCCGGCACACGTGCCCTGCATGACAATCCCACCGTCCCCGTCGGGCACGCTGGTCTGCCCCAGGCACACGGCGCTGACGCCGCACGGTTGGTAGGCCCGGGAAGATGAATCGGTGACGCAGGCCTCACCCACCTTGGCGTAGGGGCGGCAGGCGAGCGGTACGGTCGAGGTCTCGAAGCAGTACTGGCCGTCGGGGCACGGCGCGCTGCCGCAGAGCGGACTGGCGTGGCACAGCCTGGTGTCCGGGCTGCCGGGAGGCAGGATGTCGCACTGCAGGCCTGCCCCACACTGGGGCGTGTCCCTCGCGCAGGGCTGTCCCTCGCCGGGTATCGGCGTGCACGTGCTGTGGTCTCCGTCGGGGAGGCACAGCAGGTCCCCCTCGCACGTCACGGGCGGGTTCGCCGCAAGATCGCAGCGCGCGCCGGCGGCGGCGTGCATGACGGCCGCGGGCAGGGCTACGCACACCCGCGAGGTCGCGTCGCACTTCTGCCCCGCCCCGCAGCCCGTGTTGGCGCCACAGGGCTCCCCGATCGCCGCCGCCGGGTTGCAGGTGCCACAACCGGGAGCGAGGCCCGAGCACGAACCGGAGGCGCATTCACTGGATGCGCTGCACGGGTCGCCGGCCGCGCCGGTCCCGTGGGCCAGGCACGACGGCCCCAGCCCAGCCAGCAGGTCGGTGCACGTCACCTGCTGCAGCAACGGGATGCAGGCCTCGACGTTCTCCACCGTGCGCAGCGAGCGCGGGTTGAAGTAGTAGCCGGGACAGCGATCGGCGTACGCGGCGCAGCCGCTGGAGTCCAGGCCGTGGCAAGTCGAGATGCGCTGGCACTGGACGACGATCGCCTGGCGACACGCCTGATCCTGCCGCGCCAGCAACGACGCATCGGTCGCCGCGGCGTCCGCGGCATCGCCCGCCATGCCGGCATCGACGCCGCTGGTGCCGCCCCACCCCGCCATGCCGCCGCTGCCCACCGACACCGCACCGCCGGTCGCGGTGCCGCCACCCGCAGCCGCCGCGCCTCCTCCACCGCCCGTGCCGGCGCCTCCGGTCCCGCCACCCGAGTGACAGGCCGCGAACGTGATAGCCGCCATCAGACAACAGGCCTTCGCTCGCCCCGTCGCCGCCGCGTCCCGCATCCGTCAGATCATCGCGCCAAACGGCGGCCGTTTCCACCGCGCCCAGGCCCCACCGGAAGCGTTCGCGACGAACAGGGGCGACCGCCCGTCGAGGCGCGGCCGCTGCCCGCCGCCATCAGACGGCGTCGAACCAGGCGGCGATGTCCGCGCCAGTGGGGGGCACGGCGGGGGAAGCCGGCTGGATGGCGAACACCCGACGACAATGCGACCGGCGGCGCAGGCACAGCAGGCCCGTGCTGATGGCCCTGATGCCCGCGCGATCGTAGTGGCTCATCCAGCGGGCCATGCGGCGCGTGCGCTGGTCCGCCGACAGCGGCCGTCCGGGACCAGCCAGCCAGCGGCTGGCGTACGCGTCGACCGGTTCGCGTTCCAGCCGGATGATGAGCGCGTCGCAGCCGGCAGCGTGCACCCAGCGGGCCAGCCGAGCTTCCTCGGCCGCTCCGTCGTCGTCATCAGCGCCGTGCGCCCACTGGCCCAGGTACTGCGCGAGGCCCCCTTCGACCAGATGGCGTCCGGTGGCGCGGACGACCGAGGCGAGAAAGCCATCGCCGTGCAGGCCGGCGTCACGAAACACGAAGCGCGTCTCGGGTGAGATGACGAAGGGCAGGTTCCCCGTGATGAGCTCGAACGCCTGCCGTCGCAGCGCCGAGAACCTATCGGAGACCACGAAGCGGAGGTTCGCCTGGCCATTCAACAGGGCGTTCAGGCGGGCATGGCGAAGCGCGCGCGGGGACACGTCCGTCGCGCACACCGTGGCGGCGTGCGCGGCCAGCCGCAGCGCCAGATATCCGCCGCCGCAGCCGAGATCCAGCGCCCGCGACACGGGCCGCCGCACCGTCATGCCGTCGAGCAGGATGGTGGCGGTGTTCGGCCCTGCCGCGTGATCGCGGCCCCGTGCGTCCGTGCCGCACTCGAGATCACCGGCGATGATCAAGCCGGAGTGCAGTCCCAGCTGGACCAGCGGCTCCAGCGTGGTCCCGCGCACGCGGACCAGGCCCAGCGCGCGCGCCGCCGACAGCCCTGCCTGCCCCAGCGCGCGGCGTCCGGCGGCGACGGGTACCGGCGATTCCAGCAGGAACAGCCGCGCCAGCAGGGCGCGTTCGTCGCGGGCATCGCGCGCGCGCCACAGCCACAGGCAGCGCTGCTCGTCCACCGACAGGCGGGGATCGGGCGCTCCCAGGACGGCTTGCAGGTTCGCCTGGTCGTAGCCGCCCCGCTCCAGCGCGCGCCGGACCGCCATCACGTCGCTCGTGGCGCGCTCCCCTGACGGTGTGGCAGGCCTCCTCATCGCGGGCATCGTAGCGCCGATCACCTTCCCGGCGGGCGCCGGGCGCGGGGGTCGATTTCCGTGAACAGCCCAGGCTGCGGCAGCAGTAAAAGGTGATGGGCACTCTCTCCCGGGCACTGGGGTATCGCAGGACCACCTCGGGGCGGGGCGCCCTGCTTCGCGGCGCCGCGTTGCTCGTCCTTCTGGGGCCCGCGGTCAGCGGCTGCGGCGCGGCCGGCGACGAGGGAACCCAGCCTCCTGGCACCGGTGGCTCCGCAGCGACGGGCAGCGGCGGCGCCACGTCGACCGGGGGCCACACCGCCGGTACCGGCGGCGCAGGCACGGGCGGGAGCACCGCCGGCACCGGTGGGACCGCGCCGGGCACGGGCGGCACCGCGCAGGGGACCGGCGGACACACCACCACGGGCAGCGGAGGCAAGGCCAGCGGAACGGGAGGGGCCGCCGCCGGAGGGCGCCTCGGGACCGGCGGCAGCGCCCCCGGTTCGGGCGGTCGCGCGCTCGGGGGCACCTCGGGAACGGGCGGCGTGGCTGGCAAGGGGTCCGGCGGCGCGACGGGCGCCGCCGGCAACCCGGGCAGCGGCGGTCAGACGAGCGGCGGCAGCACGGGCAGCGGGACCTGCGGCGGCGGCGCCGCCCAATCGTCGGACTTCACCATCGACGAGACCAGCCTGCAGCAGCAGATCACCGGCTTCGGCGTGTCGTCGGCCTGGGCGGGCAGCTATTCGAACTCGTCCGACCCGGAATATCTGTGGTCGACGACCACCGGCGCGGGCTTGAGCCTGCTGCGCATCCGCTACGGCGACGGGCTGGCGATCGCGCAGGGGGCCGTGAAGTACGGCGTCACGGTCTGGATGACGCCGTGGGGGACGGGAACCAATGGCTCGCCGGGGGGCAGCTACACCACCCAGATGACCAACGGCTGCTCCAGCAGCGTCCCCGTCCTGTCGGATCCACAGAACTGGGCCAAGACGCTGGCCACCTACGTGATGAACGCGAAGTCGCAGGGCGTGCCGCTGTACGCCGTCTCGGCCGAGAACGAGCCCGACAGCTGCGGCATCAACCAGACGACTTCGTACACGGCGGCCCAGCTGACCAGCTGGATCGGCGGTTATCTGGGCCCCGCCATGGCGCCGCTGGGCGTGAAGGTCATGGGTCCCGAGACGCAGAACGCCTGTGGATTCAAGACCTACTTCTCGTCGATCCAGGGGGATACCGCGGCGTGGAGCGCGGTCAATATCTTCGCCAGTCACGAGTACGGCTGCGGCACCCTCCCCTCCGAGCCCACGATCGCCGCGGCGAACAAGGAGTACTGGGAGACCGAGGTCGACACCGGCGCGGCCAAGAACGACTCGCCGGGCGACGGCATCGCCAGCGCCATCCTGACGGCGCAGACGATGCACAACGACCTGACCAAGGCGAACCTGAACGCCTGGCACTACTGGTGGATGTACTGCAGTAACAGCAGCGGGTGCCTCTACGACACGGGCACGAAGGTGTGGACCAAGCGGCTGTGGGCCATGGGCAACTTCTCGCGGTTCGTCCGGCCGGGATGGAAGCGGGTCGCCACCTCGGGCACTGCGCCCTCGGGCGTCCTGATCAGCGCCTACGTCAACCCGGCCAACAACGCGCTGTCGATCGTGGCGATCAACTCGAACACCGCGGCGGCGAACGTGTCGTTCTACGTCTCCGGCAACGCCCCTTGCACGCTGACGCCTTACGAGACGTCGGCGGCCAAGAACCTGGGCCAGGGCACTCCGGTGACGGTCGCGCAGTCCCGGGTGTCAGTGACGCTGTCGGCGCAGAGCGTGACCACGTTCGTGGGCACGCCTTAGCCGGCTGTCCCCCGGGACGGGCGTGAACTTCTTCGCCTGATTCTGACAATCTCGGCCGCCTCGCGACAGGAACCATCGATGTTCATCGATTGCGCACACCTCCGGATCGCAACGGCCGTGCTTCTCGCGTCCGTCAGCCTGGCTGGCACCGCCACCGCCAAGCCATTCGAGGAGTACCTCAAGCCCACCCCCATCGTTTCACCGCTCAGCTCGGCGACCTGGGGCGTGGCGGGCGTGTTACCGCGCGACATCTCCAACGGGATCGAGAGCGCCAAGGGCGCGGGCGTTCATCCGGACTACTACTACTGGGATGGCCAGATCATCAAGGCGCAGGACGGCAAGTACCACATGTTCATGAGCACGTTCTCGGGAGACACGAACTTCGGAACGGGCTGGCTGAACTCGGACGCCTACCATGCCATCAGCCAGAGCAACGTGCTCGGCCCATACCAGCGCCAAGACTACGTCTACAGCAACAACGGCTCTCACAAGGGACACAACGTCTCGGCGGTCGAGCTGCCCGACGGCAGTTACGCGGTCGTCGTCAGCGAGATCGTTCCCCTGACGATCTACAAGTCGAACTCGCTCGACGGTCCCTGGACGGGCTGCTCGCCCACCAGCCAGATCGGTGCGTCCAACATCAGTCTCGTTCCGCGCCACGACAACAAGTTCGAGATCGTGGAGCGCAACGGGACCATCGCCGTCTCGGACACGCTGTGTGGCACCTACGTGAAGCAGCACCCCAGCACCGGCTACACCCAGAACATGACCGACAGCATCTACCCGAAGCGAACGTCGACACCGGGCGTATCCAACCCGAACTACACCTATCAAGAGGATCCGCACATCTGGCGCAGCGGCGGTGTCTATCACGTCATCTATTCGGGCTCTGGCGACCGGGTGGGCTGGCACGTCTATTCGGTCGACGGCCTCACCAACTGGAAGGACAACGGCTACGCCTGGTCTCCCCGGGACTACCAGAAGATCTACTGTTACGAGGGGACCACCACCTGCACGCAGTGGTACAAGATGGAGCGCCCCGGCGTGGTTCTGGAAGGCGGCCACCCGACCCACATCACCTGGGCCGTGGCCGACGTCGACAAGGACAACATGGTCCTGCCCGGCACCAATCACGGCACCAAGATCGTCGTGGTGCCCTTCGACGGCGTGGCCTTCGATAGCGACTTTGGTGTGGGTGGCACCGGCGGGGCGGCTGGATCTGGAGCGGTCGGAAGCGGCGGGGCCGGCGGCCGCGCCGGAGGGGGCGGCGCACCGGGGACCGGCGGAGCGGCCACGGGCAGCGGTGGCCAGACGGGCTCGGGCGGCCGAGGCGGCGCCGGCGGAAGGGCGCAGACCGGCGGCAGCAGCGGCGCCAGCGGTGGCGTCACCGGCAGCGGTGGTGCCCAGCCGGGCAGCGGCGGCGCGACGGCCAGCGGCGGCGCGAACGGGGCCAGCGGCGGAACGCCCGGCACCGGCGGTACCAGTCACAGCGGCGGCAACTCGGGCCTGCCCGCGACGGGCGGGACCAGCGGAACGGGGGGCAGCGTGGGCTCGGGCGGCGCCGGTGACAGCCACGGGAGCACCGGGGGAAGCGGGACGGGCACCGACGGCAGCACCGCGGGCGCCAGCGACGGCGCCAGCGGCTGCGCCTGCAGCACGGCCAGCGGCCCTGCCTCCAGGTGGGACGCGCTGGTGGCGCTGGCCATGGGCGCGGCGATGTGGCGCGGCACCCGGCGCCGACGCCGGCGGGGCTGAGCAAATCAGCCCGGCGCCGGAGCCAGAGGCCAGCTACAGCTCTTCCGCGGCCAGCGCGTCCAGATCGAGCAGCAACGCCTCCAGCGTCGGCGCGTTGACCGGCATGCCGTCCACCACCGCGATGACGCCGCCCGCGTCGCAGCGCTGGCAGCGGTTCAGACAGTCCCTGACCAGCGGCGTGTGCTCACGCTCGCGCAGCGTGGTGATCACGGCCGGCATTCCGCCCGCCAGCCGTTCGATCGACTTCTTGCAAAGCTGGACGTTCATGGCTGGCCGGCGCGGACCACCTCAGGCCGGCTTCTTGTTGCAGTTGAACATCCACGGGATTCCGTAGGCGTCGATCAGCATGCCGAACCGGGCGCCCCAGAAGGTGTCCTGCAGTGGCATGGTGACCTTGCCGCCGGCGGCCAGCGCGTCGAACCGCGCGGCCATGTCTGCCTCGTCGTCGAAGTCCAGCGTCAGGTGCACGTTCGTGCCCAGCGGCAGGGGATGCCCAGGCATGGTGTCGCTGATCATGATCACCCCGACGCCGTCGAGGCGCAGCAGCGCGTGCATGATCCGATCCTTGTTCTCGGGCGGCTGCTGGTTGCCGGGCATGTCGCCGAAGCGCTGCATCGTCTCGACCTTGGCCCCCAGCGCGCGCTGGTAAAGCTCGATCGCCTTGCCGCCGGTGCCGTCGAAATTCAGGTAAGGGTTCAGCTGTCTGATCGCCATGGCCGCATCTTGGCCGTCGCTGGCGAGACGCACAAGCCGGGGCAGACGCGCGAGGTGTCCCCCCGCGGGCATCGGACAGGTGGCGTCTACTCGGCACCCGCTGTCCATCACCAATCGCCGCCAGCCTCCGCGCTGTGGCGGCCTCGGGTCGTCCATGCTGGCGACCGGCCTCGCACCTTTTTGTTAAAAACAAGGTGGCAACGGACAGTCTAAAGCGGACTGTGCATCACCTCGCCGCATCCGCCACTCAGGTTCCACGGACCAGCTCCGAGGCGGCTGACTGTAGGCCTTTGTACCCAACCCTGCGCCGGGTTGGGGACGGGCTTCGCGAGGTCGAGAGAATCTGGTGCACAAGTCTTCGCCCCGGGGCAGGACCATAGGCCATTGCCGACTCTTCGAAAGGAACAACAAACTCATGAGTTGCACTAGCGACGCGCCATCGCGCTCCCTTCGCGAGTCCGGCACTCGAACGGCGTCGAAGCCCGGCTCCGGGATTCTCGCGCTCGCCTTCACGGTTGTTCTTGGCGGCGCCTGCACCGGCCAGATCGTCGGGGAAGGGACGTCGCAAAACAGGAACGGCACCGGTGGTTCGATGGGCTCCAGCGGCAGCGGTGGCTCGCCGTCTAAACCGGGCAGCGGTTCGGGAGGGTCAACGCAGGGCAGTGGCTCGGGCGGGTCGACGCAGGGGGGGGACGGCTCGGGCGGGTCGATGCAGGGCAGCGACGGCTCGGGCGGGTCGATGCAGGGCAGTGATGGGTCAGGGGGGTCGGGCACTGGCGGGGCGGGGACTGGCGGCGCTCCCCCTGTTCCCTTGAACATGGGGGGGGTGACGTTGCGATTGCTCACTCAATCGGAATATCTCGCGTCAGTCCAGTCGCTCCTCGGCACGCTCACGACTCCCATGGATTTGGCGGACGACACTTCAGTCGCCGGCTTTGCGGAGGTGGGAGCGACCCAGATGTCGGTGACCGACACCGCGGCGACGGCCTACGAGACCGCCAGCCTGGCAGCGACGACCGAGGTCTTCGCCGACAGCAAGCGCTGGCAGACGCTCGTGGGCTGTACGCCGAAGGCCGATCTCAGCGACGCCTGCGTGACCACGTACATCAAGACTTTCGGTCGGAAGGCCTTCCGACGCGATCTCACCGCCGAAGAAGTGCAGCAGTGGCTGGGGGTGGCCCAGAACGCGGCGACGCTGGCGGGCACGGCGGCAACAGGGTTGTCCTTCGCGACAGCCGGAATGCTGCAGTCGCCAAACTTCCTTTACCGGGTCGAGACCAACAAGGTCGACCCCACCACCGGTCGCTTGAAGTACGACGGGCTGTCGATGGCGAATCGCCTCTCCTACGCGCTGACCGGCGGACCGCCCAGCACGGCGCTCCTGGATGCCGCGGCAGCGGGTAAGCTCGATACCGCCGACGGCGTACGCGCGGCGGCGGCGCCTTTGCTGGCCGATCCGGCGGTCGTCGATCACATGGTCGCGTTCTTCAGCGAGTACGCCCAAGCTCAGCAAGTGCTGGCCGTGTCCAAGAGCACGACGCTCTTCCCGACGTTCACCGCGGCGCTCCAGAGCTCGATGCTGCAAGGCACTCAGCTCTTCTTGAAGAACGTCGTCCTGGCGCCCGGCGCCGACGTGCGTTCGTTCTACGACAGCAACCAGACGTTCGTGGACGCAAAACTCGCTCCCATCTACGGGGTCAAGGCGCCCACCACGTCCGGGTTTAGCCAGGTTCAGCTCCCGGCAACCAGCGGACGCGCGGGCATCTTGGGCCAGGCCGCTGTGATCGCGGCTCAATCCCAACCGGACCGGACCTCCCCCACTCGTCGTGGAATCTTCATCCTGGAGAGCCTCCTCTGCACGACGCCACCTTCACCTCCGCCCGGCGTCGTCACGGACCTGACGGTCGATACGACGCTCACCACCCGTCAACAGCTGGAAGCCCATCGCTCGGATCCGAAGTGCGCCGGATGCCACACCCTCTTCGATCCCATGGGGCTGGCGCTCGAGCATTTCGACCCGATCGGAAAGTATCGCGATACCGAGAACGGTTTGCCGATCGATGCTACCGGAACGATGGGGACCACCTCGTTCGACGGCGAAGCGCAGCTTGCGACCGCCCTCCGGCAAAACCCTGCGGTGCTGACGTGCTTGCTGCGCAATTTCTATCGCAGCGTGAATGGCCGAGCGGAAGACGACGAGGATCTGGATCAGATTCTCAGCTTGGGTGAGACACTCTCCGCCGACGGCTACGCTTGGACCACTTTCCTCGCCGATTTCGTCGCCAGTGACGCTTTCCGTTCTGCCCCCGCACTGCCCATCATGACAGGGAGCCCGTAACATGGGAATTCTGAACGATCTCAAGGTCTCTCGACGACATGCTCTCCGCGGTATCGTCTCGGGTGTGGGCGTGTCCCTGTGGCTGCCCGTGCTGGACGCCATGTGCAATGAGAGCGGCACGGCGTTCGCCGCGGGAGCGCCGCTTCCCACGACGTTCGGGGTCTTCTTCTGGGGCAACGGCATTCATCCGGGAACACTCTGGACACCGACCGCGACGGGCGACGGTGACGCCTGGCAGCTGCCGCCGAATCTCAAGACTTTTGGCGACCTCAATCTCAAAGCGGACATGACGCTGGTGACTGGGCTCGACATGATGGACGCCCAGTTCAAAGGACACGGCTGGGGTGTGGTGTACGTGCTGGCTGGCGGCGACGGCACGATTTGCAACATCACCGCGGACATCTCCAAGTCGCCTTACGGAAATCTTCCCGAAACGTCGAAGGGGACACAATGGAAGCCCACCATCGACCAGCTTGTCGCTGACGCCATCTATGTCAACGAGCCGTTCAAGTCGCTGGAGACAGGCATCCTGAAGTACACGGGCCAGAACATGGGGACGGCGAGCCTCAATCTCGCTCACATTGGCCCGAACATGCCCTTGCCGCCGGAGCGCGATCCCGCGAAGCTGTTCAACAAGTTGTTCGGCATGGGCGCGCCGATGGGCCAAGGCGGGTTGCCGATCGATGTCTCGAACAAGCTTCGTCGCAGCGTTCTGGACGCCGTGCTCAATGACGCCAAGCGCCTGCAAGCGACCGTAGGATCGACCGATTCGCAGCGCATCGACGCTCATATGGAGAGCGTCCGATCGCTCGAGATGCGCATTCCGGCGACGACGTCGACCGACCCGGCGACCCCCCCCGCCAGTACCTGCGTGGCGCCGAAGACTCCGACCGAGAAGGCCGCGAACCTGGACTTGACGCAGGTAACGGCCACCAGCAAGGCCATCAACAAGCTGATCGCAGCCGCGCTCTCGTGCAACCTGACCCGCGTTTACTCTCATTTGTGGTCTGGCGCGCGCGACGACAACCACTATCCGATCATCCAGCTCGATACCGAGCACCACGCGCTGACGCACAGTGACGCCGCCGCGAACGCGGAAGCGGCGCAGATCGAGAAGTACATCATGGACCAGTACGCTGACCTGGCGTCGACGCTGAAGGGCACGTCGATCGGCGCGACGACGCTGCTCGACAACACGATCCTCTACGGCATCAGCGATGTTGCCGAGCCCTCCAGCCACGTGATGAAGAACTATCACATCGTCCTCATGGGTCATGCCGGCGGCAAGATCAAAGGCAACCGCCACTACCGGAAGACGGGACGCAAGGTCACGGAGCTCATGCTCACGCTCCAGCAAGTCATGGGCATGAAGATCACCAGCTTCGGCAGCTGGGACAAGACCAGCACGACGATGCCCGAGATTCTCACCTGAGGGCCTGACACCCGATCGGGTCACACCATGAACCAGGGTCGCCCTCGGGCCCGGTTCATGGTCACTGTGAAACGAGACGGGGGGCGCGGTCCGGGACTCAGAGGCCGTCTGGCAGCCCGGTCAGGCAAAGGCCCTCGACGTCCTTCCGCGAGCCGCTTCCGCCGCGCGTGGCCTTCGAGAAGCCCCACTCCCATTTCGCTTGCCCCGCAACCTGAAAGAACTTGGGGACACGTTCCTGCAACGAGGGGACGCCGAGGGTGAGGATGGTCCGACCGCTCTTGCGTTCGGTGCCTGTGCCATCGAGGACGGTCGTGTTGCTGCCCACATCGCACGTGAGCGCCACCCGTTCGGCCACCCCCGCCAGCGAGGTCAGGTGATCTTGCTGCAGCTGCAGTTCCAGGTAAGTGAAGTGGCGGGCCCAGCGCAGCTCGAGTGGGCCAGGCACCGAAGAGAAGCGACGCTCGTAGGCCCGCCTGGCGTAGACGCGCTGGGGCCACGACACCTGACTGAGCACGCAGCTCGAGACCAGCAGGTCCGCGCGCTCCTCCGGCGGCAACAGGCGTGGCGGCGCCAGTCGGTACGTCCAGCAGAGGGCCTCCAGTCGATCCCGCGCCTCGGCGGCGTCCGCCGCCGACGCGACGGCCTCGTCGATGCGGCGCACGAACTGTCCGTTGACTCCCGTCAAATCGAGGAGTCGCAGCTCCGTGCGCGCGCGCAGGCCCGGATCCTTCAAGACACCGGCGACCGTCGCGTTCAGCGCCTCGGCGTCGATGTCCACCAGGACCAGCCGCTCGAAGGCCCTGGCCAGCTCGGCCAGCGGCAGGTCGAAGGCATGCCCTGCCCCCAGGACCACGGCCAGCTCGCGTCCGGCCGTCTGGCGGCTGACGTCCTCGATGAAGGCGCGGTTCTTCTGGGCGTGAGACCACCATCCCTCGCGGCTGTCGCGCTGGGCCCTGCCGATCCCCTGGGAGGTTTCGCGGAACTGCAGCTTGGCGAAGGCTTCGGCGTCGATCCGGGTCTCGAAGGTCCAGGGGAGCTCGTCCGCCTGGGGAGTCAGTGAGAGGGTGGTCAGCAGGTCGCCCAGGTTGACCTGCGGGATGGTGGGATCGAGCTGGTTGAGGCGGTGCATCGTCCGCGCAAAGCTCACCACGAGCTCGAAGTCTTCGTCATCGCGTGGACGTGAGCCGGCCAGCACCTCGCGCAGATGCTCGGCCTGCGCCAGCGAGACGGGCGGCGCCTCCACCGACCGGACCTCCGACCGGACTTGGCCGATGTACCAGTCCAGGGCCCGGCGGACGGCCAAGACGGCGGGAGCGACGCGGGGATCAGGCGGTAACAAGACGATATCTTACTCCGAACGCACGGTGTCCCGTGGCGGTGTGATGGCAGGCGTGGTCAGCGACCGAGGACCCAGCCCAGGCCGGCGAGGATGTGGGCGTCGCCGATGGTGGCGTCGGTCAGATCCGTGTCGACCTTGCCAAAGCCCGTGAAGAAGACGCGGCCAGCTCCTTCCGTTCTGACCCACGACACCGCCGTGTCCGCCTTGCTGCCGCCGCCGAACGTGCACTTGACCAGGACCTGCGTGTCAGCGGCCAGGAACGCCGCATTGTCCAGGTTGCCGCGGTAGGTGAACGTCGCCGGCAGCCCGGTGGTGGTCGGATGGTCCCCGACCTTGCGGCATGCGTTGTTGCCCTCGTAGTTGTCGCTGTTCGCCCGCCCGCCGAGCAG
>Ga0207705_10001326_pt1 | contig 19805 bp, 17 predicted proteins | sample KBSC13metaG_FD_184314 | JGI IMG/M metagenome (GOLD analysis project Ga0207705, IMG submission 184314) | Corn rhizosphere microbial communities from Kellogg Biological Station, Michigan, USA - KBS C1-3 metaG (SPAdes) (version 2) | ecosystem: Host-associated > Plants > Roots > Rhizosphere > Soil ... | reverse complement strand
GGCGACCTCGCGAAGTTCTCGCTGCTGGGCGTCGGGCGCGGATCGGTGGTCGGCGCGCTGCCCGAAAACCTCTTCTTCATGTTCCAGATGACCTTCGCGATCATCACGCCGGCGCTGATCGTCGGCGCGTTCGTGGAGCGCATCCGGTTCGGCGCGGTGCTGTTGTTCTCGGGCCTATGGCTGTTCGTGGTCTATGCGCCGGTCTGCCATTGGGTGTGGGGCGGCGGCTGGCTGATGGGCCGCCACGTGATGGACTACGCCGGCGGCCTGGTGGTGCACGCGACCGCCGGGACCTCGGCGCTGGTGCTCGCCTGGCGCCTCGGGCCGCGCGACGGCTTCCCGCGCGAGCTGTCGCCGCCGCACAATCCGGGCATGACCATGATGGGCGCGGCCATGCTCTGGGTCGGCTGGTACGGCTTCAACGCCGGCAGCGCGCTGCAGGCCAATGGCGACGCCGCGTCGGCCCTGATGGTGACCCACCTTTCGGCCGCGACCGCGGGCCTGGTCTGGGCGGTGATCGAATGGCGGCGGTTCAAGCGCGCCAGCATGGTCGGGCTGGTGACCGGCGTCGTCGCGGGGCTCGCCACCGTGACGCCGGCCTCGGGGTTCGTCGGCCCGCTGGGCGGCGTGATCCTGGGCGCCGCGGGCAGCTTCGTCTGCTACCACGCGGTGGAATTTGTGAAGCAGCGGCTGAAGGTCGACGACAGCCTCGACGTCTTCGCCGTGCACGGGGTCGGCGGGATGCTGGGAACCCTGCTGGTCGCGGTGCTGGCGAGCCCGGTCTTCGGCGGCGTCGGCTATGCGCCGGGCCTCGGCATGGCCGACCAGGCGCTGACCCAGGCGATCGGCGTCGCGGCGACCGTGGCCTGGTCGGCGCTCGCCACCTTGGTGCTGGCCTTCGTGGTCAACCGGCTGGTCGGCCTGCGGGTCCGCGAGGAGGCCCTCGACGAAGGCCTCGACATGGCCGCGCACGGCGAGCGGGCCTGGAATCCCTGACCGCCGGTTCAGGCGGGCGGGGCGCCCAGCGCCGCGAACAGTTCCGCGTCGGTCAGGCCTTCGGCCTCGATCCGCTTGAGCCGCGCGGTCTGTCCGCTCAGCAGCACAAGAGAGGATCTGGGGCGGCGCAGCGCCTTGGCGAGCAGCGCGAGGGTCGCGGCGTTGGCCTGGCCCTCCGCCGCCGCCGCCGCCACCCGAACCTTCAACACGGCGCGGCCGGCGTCGTCGCGCACCCAGCCGTCGATCGCATCGCGCCCGCCGCGCGGGGTGACGCGAACGGTGAAGCTAGCCAAGGGCCGTGATGACCGGCCTGAACAGCATCGGCAGCAGGTAGAGGCGGATGCCCTGGATCACCAGCAGCACGATGACCGGGCTGATGTCGACGCCGCCCAGCGGCGGGATCACCCGCTGGACCGGGCGCAGCACCCACCGCGTCACCGCGTCGAGGAAATGGGCGATGTTGTAGACGAAGCGGTTGCGCAGGTTGATCACGTCGAACGCCACCAGCCACGACAGCACCGCGCTGACGATGATCGCGATCACCAGCAGGCCCAGGAGGTTGTCGACGATGAAGTAGAGGAAGCTGCCCATGGCCGCGGTTCTAGCGGGCTTTGCGGGAGCGGCAAAGCCGCCGCGCGGCGCCCGCGACGACGCGCCCCTGCAACCCCGCTTGACAGAGGCCGGCCCAAAAGGGTTATTCCGCGCCTTCCTGGGGGCCGTAGCTCAGTTGGTAGAGCGCCTCGTTCGCAATGAGGAGGTCAGGGGTTCGACTCCCCTCGGCTCCACCAGGACTTCTATTTCAAGCACTTCGGGCCTGTCCGCGGGCGTTGCTACGCAACGCTGCTACGCGGGGGCCAGTAATGGGGGTGCTCACCAACGTCTTCCGACGCGGTGGTGTTTTCTATTTTCGAGCGCGCGTACCCGCCCCCCTGAAGGTCCGGGTCGGGCGAAACGAGCTTTGGCGCTCACTCCGGACGCGGGACGCCGGTGAGGCGCGTCGCCGCGGAGGCATACTGCTCAGCTTGACCGAAGCGCTCTGGCGGGATTTGGACCGCGCCATGAGTTCGCGTGAAGTGCAGTCGCTTATCGATGGTTGGATCAGGGCAAGGCTTGAGGATGACGCAGAGGTCCGGCGCGCAACCTCAGACCGAGACGAGCTTGAACTGCACTATCGCCGCCAGATGGATGCGTTTGGTGGCGCTCTGCTCCGCAAGCTGGAAAGCGACCCCCAGGATGCGAAGCCCTACGTAGACGAGCTGGTCGCCTCCCTGGGCCTGACGCTCAGCGAGCGTGATTACGACATGGCGACGCGGTTGATGATCCGCGCCCAATACGACCTCCTGCGGGCGCTGATCTCGCGGCATACGAAGCAGTGGCGACCCTGGATCGATGACGATCCCGCCGGTGCGCTGCTCGCCCGACTTTCCGACGAAGAAGCCCCGCCGACACCGGCACCCACAAAGGTTCAGGCAAAATTCGGGCTCCTCAGCGAGGTCGCCCGCGAAGCGATCCCCGATCTGGCGCGCCAGGAAGGCTTCGCGCCTAAGCGGATCGCCGACTACGAGAACGCCGTAGAGACGTTCACGCTCGCACTGGGTCGCGATCCGGACCTGTCGGAGGTGACGGCAGACATTGCGGGCCGCTTCATGCGCGACCTAACCCGCTATCCGACGAACGTCCGGAAGCGGAAGCCCTACTGCGAACTGGAAACCTTCAGTGCTCGTCTGGAAGCTGCCAAGGCGGCCAACGAACCGGACGTCCTCGGCCCCGTAACCATCAACACCAAGTACCTCACGCCGCTGCGTCGCATCTTCGCCTGGCGACGAGCCGAGTGCAGTGATCTCGCCAATCCCTTCGACCGAGTGAGCGCGCCGAAGCCGAGGCGGACCGACGCACGTAAACAGCGGCGCATCTTCTCTGACAGCGAGGTCGCGCGTCTGCTTGCGCTACCCGTGTTCACCGGCTCGAAGGGTGTAGCGGGACCAAGCCTCCACCAGCCGGGTGCGGTGAAGGTAAGTGACTGGCGCTTCTGGGTACCGCTCATCTGCCTCTTCAGCGGCATGCGCCTGAACGAAGCTTGCGGGCTTGCGGTCGCCGACGTTCGGCACGACCACGACGTCCCTCACTTCCACGTCCGGGACGAAGTCCCCGGTCAGCGCCTCAAGTCGGATGCCGCGCGCCGCAAGGTCCCGATCCATGACGCACTGCTCGAAATTGGCATCCTCGACTTCGTAGAAGGTCAGCGTCGCGCGGGGCGGGTGCGACTGTTCGAGGAACTCGAAGGTGATGCTTCGGGCTACTTCTCGGGGAAGGCGTCGAAGTTCTTTCATCACCTGATCGCCAAGATCGCGGATGACGACCCGGACCATCCGGGCAAGCTGGTGTTCCACTCGACGCGCCACACCGTGATCACGCATCTCCGGGCCGCGGAGGTCCGCGAGGACGTTTCGAAGGAACTGGTGGGCCACGAGCAGGGCGAAACCCATGGCAAGTATGGGGTCTCTCCGCTCGACACCCTGGCGCGGGCCGTGAACAAGGTGGTCTATGCAGGAGTGGACCTGGGGGCGATCTCACGGTGAAGTACCGATAAGTACCCACCAAGTACCCAAACCGAAGTCTTAGAAAATTGCGGTCTGACACGACCCCGGTCCGTTGTGTCGGCATGTAAGCGGAGACCGGGTCCCTTATACCTAAGTTGCGTTTTCTTTACGCCAAGTTGCGCGTTAACACCGACGCTGCGCACGCAAACGCCGCACAAACGCAACAGCTAACGTCCATTATCGGACACTAAACCTGCGCTAACCTGACAATAAACTGACGTAACCGAACGCTGACCGAACGCCAACCGCACCCATCTTCTGGGATTTTCCTCGTTGCGGGGCGTGGCAGCAAGCCAAGCCCCATGACCAAGAAGCCCCGGGCAGGCGGAACAGTGGGGGTATAAGCCTCGCGATGTGGGTCCGAAAATTGGTCTTCCCGTCCCCTCGTTGTGTGTTTTCGCCGACGTGCAAAACGCGCCAAGCTTATACCCGCGAGGCCGCCCGGGATGATGCTCGGCTGCTGACATTCACGTCGATGCCGCGTTCCGCGCGAGGATGAAGGCCGAAGGAGTGGAAGACTGCCTCAGGCGCCACTCGCCACTGAGGCTGGGAAGCTCAAGTTCGACCAGAAATTCGTGGGGATTGCCTTCAGTGGCAGTGGTGTACGTGAGCGCGCCGCTCACGCCGAGGGTCACTTGCTCTCCTCCATGCGCAAGCTCTTCGACCGAAGCCGTATTCCACTGAATGACCCCGCTCGACCACTCGATACGGTAGGTGCTGTCCGGGCCGGTCGGGATAGCTGCGAAGGTGTCTGCAGTGGAGCGAAGCACAACAGTCTCCCAAATTGGGTCCGTGTAGTCGCTCAGTTCAGGGCTCCAAACGTCCCCACCCACCCATCGGTTGTGCAGGATAAAAGTGTCCGCGTCGTCGGCCAGGCAGAACAGCCCGACGAGCCGGGACGCCTCGGTGTGAAGTTCCTGGCCAAGCGTTTGGGTCGGCATGTACTTCCCGCGAAACCGCGGCGACCCCGCTGCGACGGCCAGAAACTCACCCATGGTGACTTGGTCCAGGCCCACCCCGATCTCCCCGTCCGCGTCCCAGCCTAAGCAACGGAGGCGGTGGCGCAATGGCCGCGACGTCCGCAAACACACCTGTCGCCGAACTATAGCCGGTCTGCTTCGAAGCCAGATCGCCTACGGGATCACCCTTGGCTTCCTCCCTGGGTCCGTTACATTTGGTGCAACGTTCGTTGAAGCAAGCGCCACGGTCATGAAGCGTTACGTCGCCTACTACAGGGTCAGCACCAAGCGTCAGGGGGAGAGCGGTCTAGGGTTGGAAGCCCAGCGCGAGGCTGTGGCGCGGTTCATTGGCGAGGCCGAGCTGATCGCCCAACACGAAGAGGTCGAGAGCGGTGGTCGGGCGGATCGTCCGGCCTTGGAAGCCGCGCTCCGGGATTGCAGAGTCCATCGCGCGACGCTGGTGATCGCCAAGCTCGACCGGCTGGCGCGGTCGGTCGCCTTCATCTCGAAGCTGCAAGAGGACGGGGCCGATTTCGTCGCCGTCGATCTCCCGCACGCCAACACTTTCACCGTGCAAATCATGGCGGCGACGGCGGAGTTCGAGCGCAAGCTGATCTCGGAACGGACCAGGGCGGCGCTCCAGGCGGCCAAGGTGCGAGGTGTCCGTCTGGGCGGTCGCCGCGAGGGGCACCGCATCGAGGATCACGCCGAGCGCGGGCGCGTCCGTTCTGCGCAGGTGCGATCATCGACCGCGGATGCGCTCGCCCACGACCGCCTTGAGATCATCCGCAACATCCGCGACCAGGGCGTCACCAGCCTTCGTGGCATCGCACGCGCCTTGAACGAACGATCCGTCCCGGCTCCGCGCGGTGGTGAGTGGTGCGCAGGACAGGTGAAGCGGGTTATCGAGCGGCCAGATCGCCGCGTCAGTTAGGTGTAGCTTGAGTACCAAGAACGTCCCCCTCGATCCTCGCGAGGTCGCCGAGATCGAGGACATGATCTCCGAGCTGACGGACCCGGCGCTCCAGCAACAGTGGCGGGCCAAGCTTCTGAAGAAGGCCCAGAGCGAGGCCAATGCCGCCGCGGAGGATCGCCGCATCTTCCGGGCTGCACTTGAGCAGGCGCGATCCGAGGGGCACCCAGACCCGGAGGACTTTGCCGCTGGCCGGGTCCAGGTCGCCCGTCTCCAGGCGCTCCACGAGAAGCGTGTCCGGGCCATCTTCAAGCGCGCCGAGCGCGCCAGCCGTCGCCGCTATGACAAGGTTGAGGCCGTGTTGGAACGGGCGTCCAGAACTGCGAACCCTACGCAGCGTCGATTTCCCCAAGACGACCGAAGGTACCTTGAAATTGTTGGGGAAGCCGAGAAGGGCGGCTACCTGGATGACCGCCCTTTAGTCCTGTCAAAATTGGAAAAAGCACTCGGACTCTACCGGCTACCTCATTGGGAGAAGACAACCATCAGCTTGAAGGTGATGGCGATGTCGGTGGTAAGCGCCAAGGAGGGCGCTCAGACCATCAACCTACGACCGAACAAGGAGACCTGCTCGAAGGCCCTGAAGTCCTCCAGGGGACCTGCCGGATACATGCAGGACATGATCAGGAAGGCGTTGGAGCGGGCATTCGGTAAAGGCAGAGCGCCTGACTTCTGGTTCGTGATCGAGACCGACAGCGAGACCCGCTTCCACCTTCATGGCGCCGTCGAGACGCCCAACCAGCCGGACGCAGTGGCGATGATCGACGCCGCCCTTCGTGCGGCTGGCGGAACATGGGATGACCCCAAGGGGCAGCATCATCAGCAGCTCACCAAGGGTGTCGATGACCCGTTGTGGTGGGCCTTCTACGCCGTGAAGACGATGAACATCGGCAAGCGTCGTTTGGGCGACGCCAAGCTGTTCGCGAGCACTGCCGGACTGCGATCTCGTGCCCGTGCCGGTTGGGACGATTTGAGGGCTGCATTGCCGCAGTCGGAAAGGCGCGGAAGCTAGTGACGGTCGCGGAACGTTCCAGCACTAGTCGAGCAAAACTGAGCCATCCGGAGCGGAACATTTCGCCACTCCAAGCGCCATCCACCGAGAGCGGAGCCGACTGAGCTTGTAAGCTGGGCCGCGCAGCCACACCTTTATAGTTAAGGATACCCACTACAGAGCCAGGGCTGGGGTGACAGACAGGGTACGAAAGAGCCGGTATGTCCCGCACAGAGCCGCGGCCAACCTCTCGCGCGCCATCAGCTTCGCGTCCGAGATCGGTCGCCCTCTCAACCAGATGGTCACGCTGAACTACGGCCTGACCTACTGCAACGAGGAGGAGATGACCGCCGCCTTCCGGCGGTTGCTCAAGAGCTTCTTCGGCAAGTGGTTCACCCGGCACCCACACGTCCGTGCGCTCGGAGGACAGAGCGCCGCCTACGCCTGGGTGGCGGAGGGACGATCTGGACACCACGGCGTGCATTGGCTGGTGGCACTCCCGCCGTCGATGCTCGCCGAGTTCAAGTCACGCCTGCCGGTCTGGCTGGAGCGCACCACGGGGCCGCTCGTGGACGCCAAGGCGGTTCATGTGACGGGAGCCTACCGACCTCGGGGCGCGGGCGACTACATGCTCAAAGGCCTCTCGCCCGCCCATGCTCGCCGCTACCGGGTGCGGGCGGTCTTCCAGGGCGAGGTCTACGGAAAGCGCTGCGGGATCAGTGAAAGCTTGGGGCCGACGGCCATCCGCCGACACGGCGAGGCCGTGGCGCGGTCTGGGCTGCGGATCGTCGGCTAGGTCCGCAATGCCGCGCCCGCGACGTCCTCGGCGGTCAGCGAGAGCCAACGACCGTCCTTGACTACATGCAGCCGTGACCCGCGTCCCATGATGGCGTCGGGATGCCCGGGCAGGATGCCGAAGGCAGCCAGCTCGACCTCTGCGATCTTGCTGGCGCTGCTGTCGCCCAGCCTGACGCTGGTCACCCAGTAGGGTTCGTTGGGAGCATTCGAAATCCCGGTGATCACGTCACCCTCGACGGCAATAGCGTCCACCAGCCAGAGCGGTGTCCGCCACACGGTCTCGTCGTCGCCTGCGATCCTGAGAACTGGATAGGTGGCCTCACCGCCCGCATGATCGCCATAGAAGCAACACCAAACCTCCCCATCGCGCACATTGAGCGCGCCGCAGTCGTCGATGGAGTAGCCGAGCGCGACCGCTTCTCGCGTGTCATGCGCCCATCGAACTTCGCCGTCCGGGCTGAACTTGACCAAGCCGGGCGCACCGATGGGCTCCGGTCCATCCGGTCCACCCCAGCCGAAGTTCCCGAACACGCCTTCGTCAAAGTAGCCGACCCAGACGTTGCCCGCATTGTCGCACTGGAGGTGCATGATGCCGTCGCCGAGGCAAAAGCGCCGCACGACCGAGCCGTTAGCTTCAATCAGTCGAGCGTTCAGCGCACCGCGTGGGCAACGGGAGTCCGCGACCACCCACCGACCGTCCGGCAGGCGGTCGAACCGCGGATGGCCTGCCTCAAGGGTGAACTGACAGGCTGTCGCCTCCGCCTCGCCGTCGAACACCACGATCCGCGCGAGCGTCTCCAGAGGAAAGACAGGCCGCTGCGTCTCGCCGGGCTCCAGCACGCCCGCCATCGCCCGTTCCTGGCGCGCTCGAAAGGCCGCGCGGACGTCGACGCTGGCCTGGATGCGGGCAAGGGTCCCATCAGCGCAGATCGCATAGGAGACGTCGAACCAGCCTTCCGGCGCTGCCGGGAGATTGACGGCTATCGTCGAGGTCATCAGGCGCGCATCCCCACGGCGGGGGAGAACGTCGGATCGTCATCGGTGGGCAGTGGCACCGGAGCGTAGTGGTCGAACCGCATCGTGAACTCGCCACGGCTTTCCGTGAGCGCGCTCAATACGCTGGGGTATCCGAACATGTTTGACAGAGGCACCCAAGCCCCGAGCGCCTGCGAGGCTTGAGTGGGTGGCTTAAGCACCCCGCGTCGGGAGGTCAGATCGTCCACGAGCATCCGTCGGCACTCGGCGGGCGCGATGATCTCGACCGCCATCACCGGCTCTAGCAGCCGCGGCGCACCCTCTTGCCGTAGCATTCGAAAGGCCGCACGCCCTGCCGCCTCGAACGACGCGGGCGACGAGTCGAGGTCGTGATAGGCCCCGTCGACTAGCGTGGCCTTGAAATCGACAACCGGAAATCCCGCCAACAAGCCATGCTGAGCCGCCCCCTCAACGCCCAGACGTGCTGCCTCGGTCAGATTGGTTGGTAGAGCCGTCTCGGTTGCCGCGTTCTCGAAAGCCAAGCCCGAACCCGGCTCGCCGGGCTCGAAGACGATCCGCACGCGGGCGAATTGCCCAGCGGAGCCGATCTGACGCTTCAGTGTGTGGTCGATGTCGGCCCGCTGGGCGATGGTCTCTCGATAGGCCACTTGCGGTGCCCCGACGTTCATCTCGACGTCAAACCGGCGCTTCAGAAGCTCGATCTTGCCGTCCAGGTGCAGCTCGCTCGTACCGGACAGGACGGTCTGGCCCGACTCCCAATCGGTTGAAGCGCCGAGGTCCAGGTCCGCAGCGGCAAGCTCAGCAAGCGCGGCTGTGAGCTTCGCCTGATCCTCTTTGGACCTGGGCTCCAGCGCGATTTCGATCACTGACGGATCAGGTTGCATGGCCCACACGTGAACCCGTTGGCGGCGAAGCCGCAACTATGGCGGCGAATTGCCAAGCTCGACAACCGCAAGCACACTCCTACCGTGAACCGTCGCCAGATGGCTTTCGGCGCTTCAGCGCTTGCCCTCAGCATGTACCGGAGCCGTGCCATGGCGACCGAAGCCCCCACCTTGACCGAGACCGATTGGTATCGACGTTCGGCTCCCGCGGACGACCTCCGCCCTCAGATCGCGTTCGTGCTTCGCGAAGACGTCTATCTGGGAGACCCGAACGACTCCGCAGAGATCAAGAGCGGTCGCAATCGCAAGCCCCTCGCGTTGCCGAGTTTCGCCCGACAGATGCCTCTTGAAGCATCGAGCGCCGAGGTAGTTGGGCACGAAGCCGCCCTTGCCACTTACTATCGGCAGATCGACGAAGCGCTGGGCGCCAGAGGGCGCGACCGCGAACTTTACTATTGGCTCCGACTTACATTCCGCAGCCAACTAGCGTCAGCGACCTTGGACTTCCCGTGGTGGGATCGCCTTTCGGACATGCGTCCCCTCCTGAAGTGGATAGCGAATGCCGCCGACGAGTCGAGGTTCGACGACCAGGACCAAGGCTGGGGCGTAGCAGGCATCCGACGTGGAGAGAGGCTTCATCTACTCCACTATTACCCGGAGGAGGACCAAGAGCTGGCAAATGTCAGCGTGGACCGGGCAAAGCTCATCGAGCGGACGCGCGCGGAGATAAGCCGGACGGAGGCGATCATTGCTCAGCTACGCACCGTGCTCCACATCGACCCTTGGTCATAGCAATGGTGAATGCGGTTTGCTGACTCAGGGAGCGTTGCTGGCGGGCCTTAAGCCACCTCGTGCTAGGTGCGTAGCTGGCGACGGTCCGGGCCGCCAGGGAGCTTCCCTGGCCCATTCCCGGCGTCCCCGGACCGGCTTCGTGATTGCGCGATGACCGTGCTATGCCACCCGCCGATGCTGGAGGTCGCACGTGGCGAGTAACGTCGTAGATGCGCGAGAGCGGTTCGTCGGCACCGGCGTCTATACGGTGCCGCAAGCCGCCCGCCTGATCGGTGCGCCGACCGACAAGCTGCGACGCTGGGTCTTTGGTGGTCGCGGCCAGCGCTCCATCATCGACCACGACTACGATCAGATCGACGGCGTGGACGCCCTCAGCTTTCACGACCTGATCGAGTCCCGGTTCATCAGGGCGTTCCGGGAGCAAGGCGTAAGCTTCCAGCACCTGCGCAAGGTGGCGTCTAAGGCCCGAGAAGACCTGAACACGGTTCATCCGTTCGCAAGCGCCCGCTTCGTGACCGATGGTCGGCGCATCATCCTCGATGAGGTTGACGAAGGGGGACGCCGCTCCCTCATCGACTATCTTAGCGACCAGAGGACGTTCGAGCATTTCGTCCGCGACCTGATCCTGAAGGGTGTGTCATTCGACGCCCGCGATCTGGCCGAGACGTGGCGGCCCCAACCGCAAATCGCTCCGGAAATCATCATCGATCCCCGTCGTGCCTTTGGGGCTCCGATCATCTCCCGGACCGGAACGCGAAGCGAGGTGATCGCCCGCGCGGCGGGGGCCGAGAAGTCGGTCGCTGCCGCCGCCAAGACCTTCGATCTCACGGAGGAAGAAGTCAGGCAGGCTGTGGCCTTCGAGGAGCGCCTTGCCGCGTGAGGCTGGCGTTCGACGAGAACCTACCCCCCGGCCTTCCGCGCGCCATGGCGACGACCGTGGACACTGACGAGTTTCAGCACACGGTGGACGTTGTTGGGCGTGGGGCTACCGACGAAGCGATCTTCGCCACGCTGGCCCAAGAGGGCGATACCGTTCTCGTCACCCTCGACATGAGGCAGACCCGGACGCCGCACATCCGCAAAGCGCTGGAGGAGTCGGGTATCTCCGTCATCTACCTGGCGGACGGCTGGGCCGATCTGGACAATCTGACACGCTTGGAGCTGTTCTGTCGGTGGTGGCCGAAGATCAAGGAAGCTCTGGAGACCTATGAGCGCGGAGCGTGGTTCGAGGTCCCGAAGAGCCGAGCATTGAGGGACCTTCGGCCAATCTCCCAGTCTCGCACGCGGAAGCGCGATGCTCTCAGGCGACGCGGCCCCTCCGATCCGACAAGGCCGATCCGGCGGAAACTCGACCTGTCTGACTGACCCTCCTGGTTGCTACGCACCGATGCTACGCCTACAGTCCGCCAGCGCTCGCGGGCTCCCCGAAGCTCTGCAAGTAGAAGCGCTTGGCGGATACAAGGGTTAGCCTCCCCTCGGCTCCACCAGGACTTTCTTCAAAGCTTTCGGGCCGCCCGGTCGATCTGGGCGATCCGGCGGGCGTGGCGCGGTTCTCCGGGAAACGGTGCGGCCAGCCAGCGGGTGACGGCGTCCTTGGCCTGATCGAGGGTCAGGAACCGAAGGCCGAGGGAGAGCGCGTTGGCGTTGTTGTGCTCGCGGGTCGACATGAGGACGTCGAGACGCTTTCCGGACGCGTCGACCTGCTCGTTCCCCGGATCGCCGTAGTAGAGCGCGCAGCGGACGCCCTCGAACCTGTTCGCCACGATGGCTTCGCCTTGCCCGGACGCGCCCGCGACGATGGCGCGGCTGTCCTTCCCGGCTGCGACGTCTTCGGAAAGTTTCCTGGCGGCGCGAGCGATGATTTCGGGGTAGTCGTCCTGCGGGTCGTCCACCCACGCGCCGCAGTCTTCGACGTCGTATTTGAGTTCTTCGCGGACAAATTCGACAAGCCTGTTCTTGGCGTCGAACCCGGCATGATCCGAGGCGAAATACACTTTCACGGCCATGTCGCAGCACCCTCGAAGCCAAGCGTTTAGGCGGTTATGGGTTTCCTGACGCGGCTCCGCGACGGCCCGCCATAGCCATCAGGGCCAAGTAACTCCGGCGCGACTAGTGCGCGTCGTCCCAGTTGGCGGCGGCGCGGGCGTCAACGACCAGCGGGACGGACAGGGCGACGGCCGGCTCGGGCGCCTTTTCCATGATCCGCCGGGCGACGGCGATCACCGCCTCGGCCTCGGCCTCCGGCGCCTCGAAGATCAGTTCGTCGTGCACCTGCAGCAGCATCTTCGCCGTCAGGCCCGCCTCGCGCAGGGCCGCCGGCATCCTGATCATCGCGCGGCGGATCACGTCGGCGGCCGCGCCCTGGATCGGCGCGTTGATCGCCGCGCGGTCGCCGAACGACCGCTCGGCCGGCGACTTGCCCTGGGCGGCGGGGATGAAAACCTTCCGCCCGAAGATGGTGGTGACGAAGCCTTCGGCGCGCACCTGGCGCTGCATGCGGTCCATGTAGGTGCGGATGCCGGGGAAGCGTTCGAAATAGGTCTTGATGTAGGCCCCGGCCTCCTCGCGCGGGATGGAGAGCTGGTTGGCCAGGCCGAAAGCCGAGATGCCGTAGACGATGCCGAAGTTGATCGCCTTGGCCCGTCGGCGGGTCTCGGCGGGCATGCCCTCGACCGGCACGCCGAACATCTCCGAGGCGGTCATGGCGTGGATGTCCAGGCCCTCGGCGAACGCCGCCTTGAGCTGCGGGATGTCGCCGATGTGCGCCAGCAGGCGCAACTCGATCTGGCTGTAGTCGGCGCTGATCAGCACATGGCCGGGCTCGGCGATGAAGGCCTTGCGGATCTTGCGGCCTTCCTCGGTGCGGACCGGGATGTTCTGCAGGTTGGGGTCGGACGACGCCAGGCGCCCGGTGGTCGCCGCGGCCAGCGAATAGGAGGTGTGGACGCGGTTGGTTCGGGGGTCGATCGCGGCCACCAGGTTGTCGGTATAGGTGCCCTTCAGCTTCGAGAGCTGCCGCCAGTCGAGCAGGATGCGCGGCAATTCGTGGCCCTGGGCGGCCAGGTCCTCCAGCATGGAAGCGTCGGTGGAGGCCGCGCCGGTCGCGGTCGTGCGCCCCGACGCCAGGCCCATCTCCTGGAACAGCAGGTCGCCGATCTGCTTGGGCGAGCCCAGGTTGAACGGGCGGCCGGCGACGCGGTGCGCCTCGGCTTCCAGCTCGCCCATCCGCACGGAGAAGTCGTTGGAGAGCTGGCGCAGGCGGTCGGGGTCCACCTTGACGCCGGCCAGCTCCATCTCGACCAGCACCTTCGGCATCGGCCGTTCCAGGGTCTCGTAGACGGTCAGCAGCTTCTCGTGCGCCAGGCGTGGGCGCAGGTGCTGGTAGATGCGAAGCGTGACGTCGGCGTCCTCCGCTGCGTAGCAAGTGGCTGACTGCAGTTCCACGTGCTTGAAGCTCTTCTGCGCCTTGCCGGCCCCGGCCACGGTCTTGAAGCTGATCGGCTCATGGTCGAGCAGGCGCTTCGAGAGCTCGTCCATGCCGTAGCTCTTGTGCAGCCCGCCTTCGAGCGCGAAAGCGATCAGCATGGTGTCGTCGATGGGCGACACCTCGATCCCGTGGCGGGAGAGGACGGCCATGTCGTACTTGCCGTTCTGCGCCACCTTCAGGACGCTGGGGTCCTCCAGCAGCGGCTTCAGCCGCGCCAGCGCCGCGTCCAGCGGAATCTGGTCGAGCGCCGCCGGCGCCTCCAGTTGCAGCCCGCCTTCGTGCTCGTGCTCATGGCCGACCGGGATGTAGCAGGCCTCTCCCGCCGCTACCGCCAACGACACTCCGCAGAGGTTGGCGCTCGACGATGACAGCGCGTCGGTCTCGGTGTCGAAGGCGACCAGGCCGGCGGACCTGGCGCGCGCGATCCAGGCGTCGAGCGTGGCCAGGTCGCGCACGCATTCATAGGCGTTGACGTCGATCGGGCCGTGGCTGGGCGCGGCGGGGGCTTTCGGCCCGCTCGGCGCCGGGGTCGCCGCCGGGGCGCCGCCGCGGGCCTCGGCCACCCGGCGGGCGAGCGTGCGGAACTCCATCCTCTCCAGGAACGCCGCCAGGGTCTCGGCATGCGGCTCCTCGACGCCCAGCTCGTCGATCGGCGACGGCAGCGGCGTGTCGCAGTCGAGCTGCACCAGCTGGCGCGACAGCCGGATCTGGTCGGCGAAGTCGATCAGGGTCTGGCGGCGCTTGTCCTGCTTGATCTCGGCCGCGCGGGCCAGCAGCGTGTCGAGGTCGCCGTACTCGTTGATCAGGGCCGAGGCGGTCTTGATCCCGATGCCCGGCGCGCCCGGCACGTTGTCGACGCTGTCGCCGCACAGGGCCTGAACGTCGACCACCTTGTCCGGCGTCACGCCGAACTTGTCGAACACCTGCTCGGCGCGGATCACCAGGTTGGGCGTCTTCATGGTGTCCAGCATCGAGACCTTGGGGCCGACGAGCTGCATCAGGTCCTTGTCGGAGGAGACGATCACCACCTCGCCGCCGGCGTCGCGCACCTTGCAGGCGTAGGCCGCAATCAGGTCGTCGGCCTCGTAGCCGGGCAGCTCCAGGCAGGGCACGCCGAAGGCCTTGGTGGCCTCCCGCACCAGCGGGAACTGCGGGACCAGGTCCTCGGGCGGCGGCGGGCGGTGGGCCTTGTACTGGTCGTAGAGCTTGTTGCGGAAGGTGCTCTCCGAATGGTCGAACACCACCGCCAGGTGGGTCGGCGCCTCCTCCGAGGCCCGCATGTCGACCAGCAGCTTCCACAGCATGTTGCAAAAGCCCGCCACCGCGCCCACCGGCAGCCCGTCCGACTTGCGCGTCAGCGGCGGCAGCGCATGGAACGCCCGGAAGATGAAGCCGGACCCGTCCACCAGATAGAGCCGCACCCGCGGCCCATCCTGCGTCGGCTCGCGCGGGATCTCGTCCAGGGTTTCGGGGGCGGCGTCGAGGATGTCGGTCATCCGCGGAAGATAGGCGCGGGACGGCCCGAGGTCATCTCCCTACCTCCCCATTGCGGCAGCGATGGCGAGAGGTAGGGAGCTATCCTCCGAACCGCTTGTTCAGGTTGGCCAGGCCCTCGGTCATGAACGGGTCGACACGGCCGTCGGCCAGATAGGCCTTCACGGCGTTGGCAAGGTGCGCGTAGACGCCGGCGAACGGCCGCCCCCCCGAGCTCAGCCGTCGCACGCCCAGCTCCTGCAGCCGCGCGGCCGGCGACAGGCCCTTGATCAGCATCATGTTCAGCGGCGCCTGGATCGCCTGGGCGAGGCGTCCGATCAGCGCGTCCTGGGTGGGGCCGGGCACGAAGATCCCGCTGGCGCCGGCGCGGCTGTAGAGGTCCGCTCGCCGCACCGTCTCGGTCTCGGCCGCCTCGCCCTCGAAAAGCTGGCGAAGGTAGGTGTCGATCCGCGCGTTGATGAACAGGCTGACGCCGGTCGCGTCCGCCGCCTTGCGCGCCGCCTCGATCTTGCGCGCGTGCAGGTCCGGGTCGCGCGCGCCGTCCTCAAGGTTGATCCCCACGGCGCCCGCGCCGATCACCGCCCTGATAGTCTCGCCGAGCTGGCCGAGGTCATCGGTGTAGCCGCCCTCGATGTCGGCGGTCACTGGCACGGAGACCACCCGGGTCACCGCCGAGATGGTCGACAAAAGGTTCGGCAACGGCAGGAAGTCCCCGTCCGGATAGCCGTGCGCCCAGGCCACCGCGGCCGAGGACGTCGCGACCGCCTTGGCGCCGGCGTCCTCCATCACCGCCGCGCTGGCCGCGTCCCACGCGTTGGGCAGCACCAGGATGTCGGGGCCCCTGTGCAGCCCGGCGAAAGTCTCGGCCTTGGTCTTCTGGTCCATCGCGCGCTCCCTTTGCATAGCCTAGACGTAGATATGCGGGCGTCTGTGACAACCGCTCGTTGAAGCCTGACGCCGCCGACTGCTGACAGAGTGTGTCAGCAGGCCGCCGAGAAGGGCCTCCAAATCGCTTGGGGCCACAGCACCCCAATTTCGCCCCTGCCGTCGAAACCCTGTATGACCCGGCCGTGACCGCCGCGGCCCTTTCTCGCCTGACCCTGACCGACTTCCGGTCCTACGCGCGGGCCGATCTCGCGCTGGACGGGCGGCCGGTGTTCCTGGTCGGGCCGAACGGGGCGGGGAAGACCAACCTCCTGGAGGCCATCAGCCTGTTCACGCCGGGCCGGGGCCTGCGCGGCGCGAGCCTGGCGGAGGTCGGCCGCCGGCTTCCGGGTGAGGCGCAGGGGCGCGCCTGGGCGGTCTCGGCGGTGGTGCAGGCGGCTGACGGGGCGACCCAGCTCGGCACCGGCGTCGAGCTTCCGGGCGCCGCGCGGCGCACCGTGCGGATCGAGGGCGAGACCGTGCCGCCCGGGCGGCTCGCCGACCACCTGCGCCAGGTCTGGCTGACGCCGGCCCAGGATCGCCTGTTCCTGGAGGGCGCGGCCGAGCGCCGCCGCTTCTTCGACCGGCTGGTGTTCGCCGCCATCCCGCGCCACGCCGCCCACGCCCAGGCCTATGAGCGCGCCCAGCGCGAGCGGATGCGCCTGCTCACCGACGCCCGCGACGCCGGAGCCGCGCCCGACACCGCCTGGCTCGACGCCCTTGAGGCGCGGCTGGCCGAGGCGGGCGCCCTGATGGCCGAGGCGCGGGCTGCGACGCTTGCCGCGCTGCAGGCCGAGATCGACGGCCGGGGGATGCGGCCCTTTCCGCAGGCCAGGCTGTCGCTGACCGGCGAGTGGGAGCAGATGTCGGCGGCCGGCTCAGAGATCGCCGACATCGAGGCCAGGCTCGCCCGCGCGCTCGCCGCCGCCCGCGAACGCGACGCCGCGGCCGGTCGCGCGCTGACCGGCCCGCACCGCGGCGATCTGGCGGTGATTCATGCCGAAAAGGACCGCCCGGCGGCCGAATGCTCGACCGGCGAACAGAAAGCGCTGATTTTGAACCTGGTTTTGGCCCAATCGGCGCGGCTTTCACGTGCAGAATCAGCGCCAAGCCCTATATTGTTACTGGACGAAGTCGCAGCGCATCTGGACCGCATCCGGCGGGCCGCGCTGTTCGACGAAATCGAGGCGCTCGGGCTCCAGGCCTTCCTGACCGGAACCGATGAGCACCTCTTCGAAGACTTGAAAGGGCGGGCCCAGGGCGTACGCGTTGACGCCTCCGGCCTGACTGAGCTGGATCCTGAATGAGCGAAGAGAACGACACCCCCGAGAGCCTGCATGGCCCCAACTCCACCCATGGTTCGGGCCCGACCCCTGAGAACAACGGGCAGGACGACTATGGCGCGGAGAGCATCAAGGTCCTGAAGGGCCTGGACGCGGTGCGCAAGCGCCCGGGCATGTACATTGGTGACACCGACGACGGCTCGGGCCTGCATCACATGGTCTATGAGGTGGTCGACAACGCCATCGACGAGACCCTGGCCGGCTGGGCCAGCCGCGTCGAGGTGATCCTCAACGCCGACGGATCGGTCACCGTCACCGATGACGGCCGCGGCATCCCGGTGGATATCCACGAGGGCGAGGGCATCTCTGCGGCCGAGGTCATCATGACCCAGCTGCACGCCGGCGGGAAATTCGACCAGAACTCCTACAAGGTCTCCGGCGGCCTGCACGGCGTCGGCGTTTCCGTCGTCAACGCGCTCTCGCAGTTCCTGAAGCTGAAGATCTACCGCGGCGGCAAGTCCTATGAGATGGAATTCCGGCACGGCGATTCCGTCGCCCCGCTGAAGGAGACCGGCGTCGCGCCCCTGCGCGAGAGCGGCGAGCCGCTCTCGGGCACCGAGGTCACCTTCCTGCCCTCCACCGACACCTTCGCCTTCATCGACTTCGACGTGAAGACGCTGGAACACCGGCTGCGCGAGCTGGCCTTCCTCAACTCCGGCGTGACCATCTGGTTGAAGGACCTCCGCGGGGCCGAGCCCTTCGAGGAGGTCATGCACTACGAAGGCGGCGTCGAGGCTTTCGTGCGCCACCTGGACAAGGCCAAGACCGCGCTGCTGAAGGCGCCGATCGTGATCCGCGGCAAGCGCGAGAACGTCGAGATCGACCTGTCGCTGTGGTGGAACGACGGCTACCACGAGAACGTCCTCTGCTTCACCAACAACATCCCCCAGCGGGACGGCGGCACCCACCTGGCGGCCTTCCGTTCCGCGCTGACGCGGATCATCACCGGCTATGCGGAAAGCTCCGGCGCGGCCAAGCGGGAAAGGGTTTCGGTCGGCGGCGAGGATGCGCGCGAGGGCCTGACCTGCGTGCTGTCGGTGAAGGTGCCCGACCCGAAGTTCTCCTCTCAGACCAAGGACAAGCTGGTCTCCTCCGAGGTGCGCCCCGCCGTGGAGGGCCTGGTGCAGGAGGGCCTGGGCTCCTGGTTCGAGGAGCACCCGAACGAGGCGCGCCTGATCGTGCAGAAGATCGCCGAGGCCGCCGCCGCCCGCGAGGCCGCCCGCAAGGCCCGCGAGCTCACCCGGCGCAAGTCGGCGCTCGACATCTCGTCGCTGCCCGGCAAGCTCGCCGACTGCGCGGAGAAGGACCCGGCCAAGTCGGAGATCTTCATCGTCGAGGGGGATTCGGCCGGCGGCTCGGCCAAGCAGGCCCGCAACCGCGACAACCAGGCGATCCTGCCCCTGCGGGGCAAGATCCTCAACGTCGAGCGCGCCCGCTTCGACAAGATGCTGGGCTCCGAGCAGATCGGCACCCTGATCACCGCGCTCGGCGCCGGCATCGGCAGCGAGGACTTCGATATCGAGAAGATCCGCTACCACAAGATCGTGCTGATGACCGACGCCGACGTCGACGGCGCGCACATCCGCACCCTGCTGCTCACCTTCTTCTACCGGCAGATGAAGGAGGTGATCGACCGCGGCTATCTCTATATCGCCCAGCCGCCGCTCTATAAGGCCTCCAAGGGCAAGTCGGTCCGCTATCTCAAGGACGACGCCGAGCTCGAGATCTACCTGATCGACGAGGGCACGGACGGCGCGACGCTCGACCTCTCCAACGGAGAGCGGATCACCGGCGCGGACCTGCTGGCGATGGTGCAGACCGCGCGCGGCGCGAAGGCCAACGTCGAGCGGCTCGCCGCCCGCGCGCCGGCGTTCGCCATCGAGCAGGCGGCGCTCGCAGGCCTCTTGGCCGAGGGCGGCGATCCCGCCAAGGCCGCCGCGCGCCTCGACCTCTACGCCGAGGAGGGCGACGGCGCCTGGACCGGCGCGCCGGGCGAGGCGAACAGCTTCGTCTTCTCGCGGGTGAAGCGCGGCGTCTCCGAGCGGATCGTCCTGGATGAGCTCCTGCTGAACGCCGCCGACGCACGCCGCCTGGCCGAGCGGTCCAAGGAGCTGGCCGAGATCTTCGCCGGCCGGGCCACCTTCACGCGCCGCGACCGCGCCACGGTCGTGCGCGGACCGATCGACCTGGTCAACGCGGTGATGGACAACGGCCGCCGCGGGCTTTCCATCCAGCGCTACAAGGGCCTTGGCGAAATGAACGCCGACCAGCTCTGGGAAACCACCCTGGACGCCAACGCCCGCACGCTGCTGCAGGTCAAGGTCAACCACGCCGACGACGCCGGCGACATGTTCGCCCGCCTGATGGGCGACCTGGTCGAGCCCCGCCGCGAGTTCATCCAGGAAAACGCCCTCGACGCCGAGGTGGACGTCTAGGCGCCTGCGCCTACTCCGCCGCGAGGTCCGCCTCGCCGACCAGCGCCCGCAGAGCCGCAGCGTGGGCCGCGAAGGCCGCGCGGCCGGCGGCGCTGAGCGCGAGCCAGGTCCGTTGGCGATGGTCCGAGGCGGC
>Ga0207705_10001325_pt1 | contig 19811 bp, 17 predicted proteins | sample KBSC13metaG_FD_184314 | JGI IMG/M metagenome (GOLD analysis project Ga0207705, IMG submission 184314) | Corn rhizosphere microbial communities from Kellogg Biological Station, Michigan, USA - KBS C1-3 metaG (SPAdes) (version 2) | ecosystem: Host-associated > Plants > Roots > Rhizosphere > Soil ... | reverse complement strand
AACGGCCGCGCGAAACGCCGCGCCGGCAGATCCGAGCGCCGATGTCTGAATCGTCATGAGGTGCTCTCCGAGGCAGCGTGCGTGGCAAAAAGGGATGCAGTCTCCGCCGGAAGGGGCCGTCCCGTCGCACGCGCCCGACGCAGCACCGCCCAGTAGTAGCGGTAGCTGGCGCGGTCGTGCAGCGTATTGCCGTGGCGCGTCGGCCCCCACTGTGCAGCCTGTGCGGCGAGCAGGATCTCGGCCGCGGTGGCGATCGCCTCCTCGCGCGGTGCGAATGCGGCCACGATGACGGGCACCTGCGCCGGATGAATGCTCCACATGCGCGTATAGCCGAATTCGTCGCGTGCGCGGGCGGCGTCAGCCGCGACGACGGACATATCGCGAACGTCCGTACTTACGTTGTGCGACGGCACGCGGCCGTGCGCGTGGCACGCCGCGGCGATTTCGAGCTTCGCGCGCCGCACGAGCGGATGATCGAACTGGCCCGGCGAGCGCATGGCCGAATCGGGGATCGCGCCGTCGTGCGCGGAGACGAAGTCCATCAAGCCGAAAGAAAGCGCCTCGACGGTGGGCAGCGACGCAAGGCGGAAGACCTCCGCGAGCGCGCCGTGCGTTTCGATCAAAAGCTGAGTGGGAACCGGTTTTTCGATGCCGAACTCGCGGCGCGTCGCCTCGATGAAGGCGCACATTTCCGCGGCGTCCGCCATGCTGCGCACCTTCGGCAGCGTCACGTAAGCGGGCGCGCGCTTCGCTGCGCGCAAGACCAGCCGGACGTCGTCTCGCCAATGCGGATGGGCGAAATCGTGGATGCGCACGCCCACGCGCCCGAAGCGATCGTGCTCGCCGCCGATGAACGACGCGACAAGCTCCGCCTGCTCGGCTTCGCGCCCGACCGCCGCGCCGTCCTCGCAATCGAGCGTCACGTCGAAGACCGGCCCGAGCTGCGCCTGCAGGGCTAGCGATTTCAGCATCAGCTTTTCGCTGCCCGCATAGTGATCGCATACCGGTAGAAGCGCAGGCGGCACTTCGCCGTCAAACAACACTTCCGCGGGGGTGAGGGCACGCATCTTCGGCGTCAGGGGTTTCAATCGTTACCAGAAAATCGGAGTCGGGCGGGCGCTGCTGCGCGCGTTACGACGCTTTACCGCAAGGCACGCGCGATCCGATATAAGAAGCCGGCGCCGCCCGCTCGCGCAAAGAACAAAGGCGGCAGGCGCGGCGCGGGGCTCTCGAGCCGTTCGCCGGCCACGCCCGCTCGCGCGGACGAAGCCGGCGCGAGGCGATTACCCGAGCAGGTGTTGCACGCCGTCGCGCTCTTCGAGGAGCTCATTGAGCGTGAAGTCCATCTTCTCACGCGAGAAAGCGTCGATCTCAAGGCCTTCCACACGCTTGTATTCGCCGTTTTCGCAGGTGACCGGCACGCCGTAGACGATGTCTTCGGGGATACCGTACGAGCCGTCCGACGGAATACCCATCGTGACCCACTTGCCGTTCGTGCCGAGCACCCAATCACGCACGTGGTCGATTGCCGCATTGGCCGCCGATGCCGCCGACGACAGGCCGCGTGCTTCGATGATCGCCGCGCCGCGCTTGCCGACGGTCGGGATGAATACGTTGCGGTTCCATTCGTCGTCGTTGATGAGCTTCGTCAGCGATTGGCCTTCGGCCGTCGCGAAGCGGAAATCGGGATACATCGTCGGCGAGTGATTGCCCCAGACGGCGAGCTTCTCGATCGACGCGACGGGCTTGCCCGACTTGGCGGCGAGTTGCGAGAGCGCGCGATTGTGGTCCAGGCGCAGCATCGCCGTGAAATTCTTCTTCGGCAGATCCGGTGCGGACTTCATGGCGATGTACGCGTTCGTGTTCGCCGGGTTGCCGACGACGAGTACCTTGATGTCGCGGCTCGCGACTTCGTTCAGCGCACGGCCTTGCACGGTGAAGATTTCGGCGTTGGCCGACAGTAAATCCTTGCGTTCCATGCCCTTCGAGCGGGGGCGCGCGCCGACGAGCAGGGCGACGTCGGCATCTTTGAATGCGACCTTCGGATCGTCAGTCACCACCACACCGGCGAGCAGGGGGAACGCGCAATCTTCGAGCTCCATGACGACGCCCTTGACCGCGGCCTGCGCTTGCGGGAGGTCGAGCAGTTGCAGGATGACGGGCTGGTCCTTGCCGAGCAGATCGCCGTTGGCGATACGAAACAGCAGCGAGTAACCGATTTGACCTGCGGCGCCGGTGACGGCAACGCGCTTTGCGGACTTAGCCATTGAAAACTCTCCAGGGATGCGTTGGTGCGTTTGGTGCGTCTACGCTAAGGGAAAAACGCTATTTTATGCGCGTTACGCGAAGCGTGTAGGCGCAAACTAGGCCGAAACCCTTGCTCGCGACGCAGTGTAGGAGTGCGACGAGCCAAAGTCAACCGTATCTTATGTCTTATATAAGACATATGTATCGACCAGGAAAACCTGGACGCGTGCGGGCCCTTTGTGTTGAAATGCGCGGATGAATGCGAACCCAGCAAGCGCAGGTAATTCCAGCGGCCAGTCCGGCGAGGGCACGGCCGCGGGCGGCGCTTCGCCTACGTTCAGCCCGCTGTACCAGCAGATCAAGGGGCTTATTACACAAAGCCTGCAATCGGGCGAGTGGAAGCCCGGCGAGATCATTCCCAGCGAGGTCGAACTCGCCGCCCGTTACAAGGTAAGTCAAGGCACGGTCAGAAAGGCGATCGACGAATTAGCCGCCGAGAACCTGCTCGTGCGCCGCCAGGGCAAGGGCACGTTCGTTGCAACCCACAATGAGGATCGTGCGCAGTTCCGCTTCTTGCGGCTCTTGGCCGACGATGGCGCGGAACACCCCCACGTTAGCAAGCTGCTTGAATGCCGCCGCCTACGGGCGCCTGCCGAGATCGCGCGTCAACTCGATTTGAAGCCTGCCGATCCCGTGGTTCTCATCAAGCGCCTGCTGCAATTCGACGGCGTAACGACCGTTCTCGATGAAATCTGGCTGCCCGGCATCGTGTTCCGCGGGCTGACGCTCGAGCGTCTGAGCGAGTACAAGGGTCCGCTCTATGCGATGTTCGAAGCGGAATTCGGCACCCGCATGATTCGCGCCTCGGAAAAGATCCGGGCGGTGGCAGCGGAGCCGGCGGTGGCCGAACTCTTGGGTGTGCAATCCGGATTTCCGTTGTTGTCGGTGGAGCGTGTCTCCTTCACCTACGGAGACCGTCCCGTCGAAGTGCGCCGGGGGTGGTATGTCACGACCGGCTACCACTATCAGAACGACCTGAGCTGATGCGCGCGCGCGCCGTCGGCGCGTTCGTTGCACGCCATGCAACGGTGTTCTCGGGTTTTCGCTGCGCCGCGGAATAAAAAGGCGCTAAAATTGCGGGTTAGTGTGACTACATAGTAGGGGTCTAGCATGGCAGAAGCCGTAAAAAAACCGAGGCCGGAGTTCCGGAACATCGGGCTTGGCGACATTACAATGACATATCGCCTACCGTTGGCGGCGAAGGTGTCGATCCTCCACCGGGTCAGCGGTGCGGCACTCTTCCTTTTCCTTCCGTTCTTGCTGTATCTCTTCGATCAGAGCCTTACTTCCGAACTCAGCTTCGAAGTCTTCAAGGGCTTTCTCTCCAACATCATCGTCAAAATCATCACGCTCGGGCTGGCGTGGGCTTTCCTCTTTCACTTCTGCGCCGGGATTCGCCATCTCGCGATGGATATGAATCACGAGGCGGTGTCGAAAGAAGGCGGCAAGCGCACTTCCATCGTCGTGTTCGTCGTGTCGTCGGTCTTGACGATCGCCTTCGCGCTCAAATTGTTCGGAGCTTTCTAACAACATGGCAGCCAACAACCGAATCGGCTCGAAGCGCCTCGTCGTCGGCGCGCACTACGGCTTGCGCGATTGGCTCGCGCAGCGGGTCACCGCCGTCATCATGGCGATCTACACCGTCATCCTGCTCGTCTGGTTCTTCGGCGCGCAAGATTTTTCCTACGACGGCTGGGCGTCGATCTTTGCCACTCAATGGATGAAGCTCGCGACGTTCGTCACCTTGCTCTCGCTTTTCTACCACGCGTGGGTGGGCGTGCGCGATATCTGGATGGACTATGTGAAGCCCGTCGGCACGCGTCTGGTATTACAAGCGCTGACGATCGCCTGGTTGCTCGCGTGCGCGGGCTACGCTGCGCAGATTCTCTGGAGAGTGTAAAAGAATGGTTGCAATCAAGAATTCTCTGCCGCGTCGCCGCTTCGACGTGGTCATCGTCGGCGCGGGCGGTTCGGGGATGCGCGCGTCGCTGCAGCTCGCGCGTGCCGGCCTGTCGGTTTGCGTGCTTTCGAAAGTGTTCCCGACGCGCTCGCACACGGTGGCTGCGCAAGGCGGCATCGGCGCCTCGCTCGGCAACATGAGCGAAGACAACTGGCATTACCACTTCTACGACACGATCAAGGGCTCCGATTGGCTCGGCGACCAGGACGCGATCGAATTCATGTGCCGCGAGGCGCCGAACGCGGTCTACGAGCTCGAGCACCTGGGGATGCCGTTCGACCGCAACGCCGACGGCACCATCTATCAGCGTCCGTTCGGCGGCCATACGGCCAACTACGGCGAGAAGCCCGTTCAGCGCGCATGCGCGGCGGCCGACCGTACCGGGCACGCGCTGCTGCACACGCTCTATCAACAGAACGTCGCGGCGAAGACGCAGTTCTTCGTCGAATGGATGGCGCTCGATCTGATCCGCGACGCCGAAGGCGACGTCCTCGGCGTCACGGCGCTTGAAATGGAAACGGGCGACGTCTACATCCTCGAAGGCAAGTGCACGCTATTCGCAACGGGCGGTGCCGGCCGGATTTTCGCGGCTTCGACGAACGCGTTTATCAATACCGGTGACGGCCTGGGCATGGCGGCCCGCTCGGGCATCGCCCTACAGGACATGGAGTTCTGGCAGTTTCACCCGACCGGCGTGGCCGGCGCGGGCGTGCTGATTACGGAAGGCGTGCGCGGCGAAGGCGGCATCTTGCGTAATGCGAACGGCGAGCGCTTCATGGAGCGCTACGCGCCGACGCTGAAGGATTTGGCGCCGCGCGATTTCGTGTCCCGCTCGATGGACCAGGAAATCAAGGAAGGCCGCGGCGTCGGGCCGAACAAGGATCATGTGCTGCTCGACCTCTCGCACATCGGTGCGGAGACGATCATGAAGCGCCTGCCGTCGATCCGCGAGATCGCTTTGAAGTTCGCGAACGTCGACTGCATTAAAGAGCCGATCCCCGTCGTACCGACGATCCATTACCAAATGGGCGGCATTCCGACGAACATTCATGGCCAAGTGGTCGGTACGCCCCGCGGTCACGAGGAAGTCGTGAACGGTTTTTACGCCGTCGGTGAATGTTCCTGCGTTTCGGTGCACGGCGCGAATCGCCTCGGCACCAACTCGCTGCTCGACTTGGTGGTGTTCGGACGCGCCGCAGGCAACCACATCGTCGAACACGTCAAACAAATCAAGGAGCACAAGCCGCTACCGGCTGATGCTGCCGACCTCGCGTTGTCGCGCTTGGATAAACTCGACAAGTCGACCTCGGGCGAATACACGCAAGCGATCGCGGGCGACATCCGCGCATCCATGCAGGCACACGCCGGCGTATTCCGCACGTCGAAGCTGCTTGCTGAAGGCGTCGAGAAGATCAACGAAGTGGCCGAGCGCGTGAAGCACGTGCACCTGAAGGACAAGTCGAAGGTGTTCAACACGGCGCGCGTCGAAGCGCTCGAACTCGCCAATCTGATCGAAGTTGCCCGTGCGACCATCGTTTCGGCCGAAGCGCGCAAGGAAAGCCGCGGCGCGCACGCACAGAGCGATTTCGAAGAACGCGACGACGTCAATTGGCTGCGCCACACGCTGTGGTTCAGCGAAGGCGATCGCCTCGATTACAAACCGGTGCACATGAACCCGTTGACGGTCGAATCGGTGCCGCCGAAGGCCCGCACCTTCTAAGCCGGCGCATTCATAGGACACACGCGAAATGGCAAAACGTACTTTCGAAATCTACCGCTACGATCCGGACAAGGATGCCGCGCCGCGCATGCAGACGTATGAGCTCGACATCGGCGTGGGCGACCGCATGCTGCTCGACGCGCTCATCAAGCTCAAGGCGCTCGACGAAACCTTGTCGTTTCGTCGCTCGTGCCGCGAGGGCGTCTGCGGGTCGGATGCGATGAACATCAACGGCAAGAATGGTCTGGCCTGCCTGACGAACCTGAACGATCTGCCGCAAAAGATCGTGCTGCGCCCGTTGCCGGGCCTGCCGGTCGTGCGCGATTTGATTTGCGACTTCACGCAGTTCTTCAATCAGTACCATTCGATCAAGCCGTATCTGATCAACGATACGCCGCCGCCCGAGAAGGAGCGCCTGCAGTCGCCGCAGGAGCGCGACGAACTGGATGGCCTGTACGAGTGCATTCTCTGTGCAAGCTGTTCGACGTCGTGCCCGAGCTTCTGGTGGAATCCGGACAAGTTCGTGGGCCCCGCGGGGCTGTTGCAGGCTTATCGGTTCATCGCCGACAGCCGCGATGAGGCCACGGGCGAGCGCTTGGACAACCTTGAAGATCCGTACCGTCTGTTCCGTTGCCATACGATCATGAACTGCGTCGACGTGTGCCCGAAGGGGCTCAATCCGGCGAAGGCGATTGGCAAGATTAAGGAACTCATGGTGCGTCGCACGGTTTAAAGAATGAGATTCGCCCCTTCGTGCTCGCTTCACGCTCCGCCCCCGGAGGAGTCCTTCGGGACATCGGGGAGCGGTACGGCGCATACTGATGCCTCGCATCAGTCGGACCCGCTTCGCCGCGCGCGCCTTCGCTGGCGCGCGCGGCGCGGTTTGCTGGAAAACGATCTGATCTTCGAGCGTTTTTTCAGCCGGTATGAGGATAGCCTCAGCGATAGCGACGTAGGCGTGCTCACGCGTCTGTTCGAGCTGAGCGACAACGACCTGATGGACTTGCTACTCGCTCGCAAGGAACCGGAAGGCGACCTTTCCGACCCGGACGTGCTCCGGGTGCTGGGGCTGTTGCGCGCCGTTTGAGCGCCGCAATGCTGGACGCGCCGCGCGCGCATGATCGGAAACCCGTTCCAACTTCGATTGAGGATGCTATGACTCCGTCAGATGTTAAAGCCACGCTCTCATTCAGCGATAATTCGCCGAGCGTCGAACTGCCGATCTTTAAGGGCACGTTGGGCCCCGACGTGATCGATATCCGCAAGCTGTACGGTCAAACCGGCAAGTTCACGTATGACCCCGGCTTCATGTCGACGGCCTCCTGCAACTCCGCCATCACGTATATCGATGGAGACAAGGGTGAACTGCTGTACCGCGGTTATCCGATCGACAATCTCGCGCAAAACGCGGACTTCCTCGAAACCTGCTATTTGCTGCTCAAGGGCGAGTTGCCGAACGCCAAGCAGAAGGAAGAGTTCGTCGGCACGGTGACGCGCCATACGATGGTGCACGAGCAGATGCAGTTCTTCTTCCGGGGCTTCCGTCGCGACTCGCACCCGATGGCGATTCTGGTGGCGTCGGTCGGTGCGCTCTCCGCGTTCTACCATGATTCGCTGAATATCAACGATCCGCATCACCGCGACGTATCGGCAATTCGCATGATTGCGAAACTGCCGACGCTGGTCGCGATGGCCTATAAGTACAGCATCGGCCAGCCGTTCGTCTATCCGAAGAACGATCTGTCGTATAGCGCCAACTTCATGCGCATGATGTTTTCGAACCCGTGCGAAGAGTACAAGATCAACGACGTGCTCGTGCGCGCGCTCGACCGTATCTTGATTCTGCACGCCGACCACGAGCAAAACGCGTCGACCTCGACCGTGCGTCTGGCCGGCTCCTCGGGTGCGAACCCCTTCGCGTGTATCGCTGCGGGCATTGCATGTCTCTGGGGTCCGGCACACGGCGGTGCGAACGAAGCGGCATTGAACATGCTCGAGCAGATCGGCTCGTCCGATAACATTCCCGAGTTCATCAAGCAGGTGAAGGACAAGAACTCGGGCGTGAAGCTGATGGGCTTTGGCCACCGGGTCTACAAGAACTACGATCCGCGTGCGAAGCTCATGCGCGAAACGTGCCATGAAGTGCTCGAAGAGCTCGGCCTGCACGACGATCCGCTGTTCAAGCTTGCGATGCAGTTGGAAAAGATCGCGCTTGAAGACGAATACTTCGTGTCGCGCAAGCTCTACCCGAACGTCGATTTCTATTCTGGCATCGTTCAGCGCGCGCTCGGCATTCCCACGTCGATGTTCACCTGCATCTTCGCGATGGCACGCACGGTGGGATGGATTGCTCAGTGGAACGAGATGATCTCGGAAGCCGAGCAGAAGATCGGCCGTCCCCGCCAGCTGTTCATCGGCGAGACGCCGCGCGAAGCGAAGCCGATCAGCCAACGCGGCTAGTCGCGCCGCAGTGCCGGCTCGCGCGTGCGGGCCGGCTGCTCATCTGAGCTTCATCTGGGTTATCAGAGCCCCGACGGGTCATTCCGTCGGGGCTTTTTCGTCGGTGGGGCCACCGCGCCCGGCGCGGACTATGCCATCAAGCGTATTCATCCTCGGACCGCCTAGACGCTACGCTGCATTCTCGATCAACCAAGGTTGTCAATTGACAACTCAACTATGGAACGGTATTCTTGCCGTGTTGATGAATGCAACGACCCCATCCGAAGAAGGAAATCGAAGCAGCGCTCACCTATGCGGAGGCTTGCGGTTGGCGAGTCGAGCCGAAGAAGGGCAACGGGCATGCATGGGGAAAGATGCTCTGCCCCTACAACGATGCCGATTGCCGTTGCGGTGAACTTTGTATTACGAGTGTCTGGAGCACACCGCGTTGTCCATTCAACCATGCAAAGGATCTGAGACGCGTGGTTGATCATTGTTCCGTGATGCGGCAGATCGCCGGCCTGATGTCGGGTCGGCACGCAAGAAATTAGGAGTCCTGATGGAGTACGTTTTCACGCTTAAGTACCAACTCGCTGACGATGATGGCGATCACGAACAAATCGTCGAACGCCTTTTTGAAGCCGGCTGCGACGATGCAACGATCGGTATGGGCCAACCGGGCCGGATCGCGCTGGCGTTTCGGCGCGAAAGTGTCGATGCGTGGTCGGCCATTTATACGGCGCTCTCCGACGTTAAGCGAGCGATCGCATCGGCGAGGCTGGTCGAGGCGGGTCCGGATTTTGTCGGCTTAACAGACGTCGCCGATGCGGCGGGCGTCACGCGTCAAAATATGCGAAAACTTATGCTTGCGCATGCGTCGCAGTTTCCGCTTCCCGTGCATGAGGGCAATCCGGCCGTCTGGCACCTGTCGGATGTACTCGTGTGGCTTCTGAGCCGCGGCGACTATCGCATTCCGAGTGGCCTTGTCGACGTCGCAAAATCCACCAAGCAAGTTAATTTGGCGAAAGAGGCGCGCGAAATCGAACCGAATATCAATCGCCAGTTGAGGCCGCTCGTGGGGTGACCGGCGCGGGGAGGCTATTCAACATCGGCAATCGGCTGACCCGGCAATACGTAATGCATTTCATAGAAAAGAAGGTCGCCTCGAGTCGCCAATTGAAACGGCGGTGACGAACATGCGAAGCCGAGCCCTTCGTAAAATCCGCGTGCCGATTCGCGCGCGGTGCACCACGCGAGCCTGCCGCCGTGCCGTCGCGCGTGATCGAAACACAGCTTAATGAGCGTGCGGCCGAACCCATATCCGCGCGCATGCATCTCGACGGCTACCCCGCGCAGGCGCCAAGCCGTGTCGCTTTGAGACCCGGGCAACGCTTCGCGGCAGACGGTCGCAGCGGCGATCATCCGATCGCCTTGATAAACGGCGAGGTGCAACGTCGCCGGATCATCGTCGCCTCGAAATCGGCAAGGGTCCGATTGATTGTCGAGCAGGATCGCGCGCCGTAGCGGTATAACGTGTTCGGCTGAAACGACGTGGATGGAAAAGAGCGCGCAGCTATCGGGCATAGAAAATTCTGAATTGTTTGTCGCGTGTCAGCCTTGCGAATGCAGAAAGTCGGCAAGACCGCTCAGTCTATCTCTAAAATCTCTCAATCATGTAATATGCGATGTAGCCGTATCGAAAAGATGGCGCGCTTTCGGTGGCTGAGACTCCCCCCGTCAGTGGCGATCCTCAGACCGGTTATACTCCAAAAATATCAGTCCCATTCCGGCGCGTAATAGGGTAGCCTCTGGCCGAGGCCGAAAAACTTTCCGAATAACAAACTAACTGAGATGTCAGATGGCGCAAGACCGTCAGTCCAATACGCAAACAGCTTATACGCAGATCCGTTCTCGAATCCTTGATGGACGGCTTGCACCTGGGCATGCTCTTTCTCCCCGAAACATGGCGGACGAATTGCTGCTCGGCCACATGCCGGTGCGCTCGGCTATACAGCGGCTCGTGGTCGAGGGCTTGGTCGAGGTGATCCCGCGCAAAGGCACGTATGTCACCGCGCCGACCAAGATCGATTTACGTGAGATCTTCGAAGTGAGACTTGCGTTGGAAAGCACAGCGGCCTATCTGGCCGCTCTTAACGGCGTAACCGATCGATTGTCTACTGTGGCGCTGCAATTGCGTCGGCTGGTGGACGAGGATTCGCCGGATCTGATGACGGAGCAGCGAATCGGCTGGGTATTTCATCAAGAGCTGTTTGCAGCGGCAAAGAATGACCGGCTCTGTACGTCCTACCGAATGCTGCGAGCCCAAACCGGGCTCGCGCTTAACGAGTTGCATCGGGACGATGCCGCAACGGTACGGCGCGGTACGTTGGAGCATCTCAGTATCTACGCATCCATTCAATCAAAAGAGCCCGAAGCGGCACGTCGGCACATGTGGGATCACATTCTGGACGGCACCGACGCAAGAATCAAACTCATCCGAGGCCAGCATGACAAACCGGCGTAAAGGCATTCCCGTACCGCTACAAATGATTGCAGGGCTCGTGCTCGGCGTGCTATTCGGCGTTTTCGTCCCGGCTTTCGCGGGCAAGCTGTCGTTTCTGTCGACGATCTTCGCGCATGCGATCAAGATGGTCGTCATGCCGTTGATCTTACTGTCCGTCACGGTCGGGACGTTCCGCGCCGCGGCACAGCGGGGACATCTCGGTCGGACGGCCGCGCTCAGCGTCGTGTTTTTCGTCGTGGCGACGCTTGTTGCGGCATCGCTCGGCCTCGGTCTTAATTTTTTGTTCCACCCGGGTCTTGGCGCGAGCCTCACGCAGACGGCGTCGATGCCGAAGAACCTCGCCGGCGGCGTCGATTGGACGCAGTTCCTCGTCGATCTCGTACCGGCCAATGTCGTCGCTGCCCTGGCGTCGGGCAACGCAGTGCCTGTGCTGGTATTCGGCGTCTTGCTCGGTTCGGCACTGGCCGCGGTGCAGGACAAGGCAGGCCCGCTCGTGGCCGTGCTCGATTCGCTGCTTGCCGCGCTATTCAAACTGACTGAATGGGTCGTGGCATTTTCCCCGATCGCAATTTTTGCGGCGCTCGCGGGGCTATTAGCCTCGAAAGGCATCTCCGCGCTCATCCCATTGCTCAAGCTACTCGGCGTGGCGTATCTCGGCATGGCGATTCTCGCTGCCTTGCTCACGCTGATCGTGAAGTCGACGGGGTTGTCTGCGCGCGCGGTCATCAAGCATGTGAGCGAACCTCTGATTCTGGCCTTCACGACGCGCTCGTCCGAAATCACGTATCCGCTCCATTTGAAGAAGCTGACCGAAATGGGCGTGCCGCAGTCCGTCGCGTCGACGATCCTGCCGCTTTCATACATCTTCAATCGAGACGGAGCGGTGCTTTATACGGCCTTGGCGGTCGGCTATCTGGCCGATGTCTACCACGTCGCGTGGACTTGGCCGCTGGTGTTCACGATCATCGTGCTCACGACGATCATGATCGACGGCGCGGCGAACGTACCGTCGGGCGCGGTCGTTGCGATCACTGTGATTTTGGCGGCGATCGGTTTGCCGGCAGAAGCCGTCCTGCTGATCCTCGGTATCGACGCTTTCTTCGATATGGGTCGTACCGCGCTGAACGTCTACGCCAGCACGGTGGCGACGGCATTCGCGCTGCGCGTGTCCGGTCAACCGCTGGAGCCGGCCGCAGCCGAACAAGGCGAGCGCGCGCGAGGCCTGGACTCGCTGCGCAGCCATGCTTGACGGTTGCCCCATCCCTCGTGGCACGCGCCAAGCGTGTCCCGCCTGTCAGCCACGTTTTACTCCGGCCTCGGAGGCAGGCGGCTTCGTCGCGCTCAAGCAGGCCCGCTCGCGGGTTGAGCGCGACGCTATTTATTCGCAGTCGCTCACGCTCATGCTTCGACCGCGTGCGCGGCCTGGCCGGCAGTATCGGGCGCCGCGCCCGTAATCGCACGTCTTTTATTTGCCTGGAGTGAGCGAACCTAGTACTGGAACTACCACCCAACTCACTGTTTTTTATCACTTTTTTCTAACTCGTCGGTGTCGCGGCGGCGGCGTGCGTGGCATAATCGACCGAACCGGGATGGCCCGTTTCCACGATTACCGCGCATACCATGTCAAAGACTCTTTACGACAAGCTGTGGGATTCACACGTCGTCCACACTGAAGAAGATGGCACGACGCTCCTTTACATCGATCGTCACCTGTTGCACGAAGTCACGAGCCCGCAGGCGTTCGAAGGGCTCAAGCTGCACGAGCGCCCGCTCTGGCGGGTCAGCGCGAATCTGGCGGTGTCGGACCATAACGTGCCGACGACCGATCGCAGCCACGGCATCGCCGATCCGGTGTCGAAGTTGCAAGTCGATACGCTCGACGCGAATTGCGATAGCTACGGCATCACGCAGTTCAAGATGAACGACATGCGTCAAGGCATCGTTCATATCATCGGGCCGGAGCAGGGCGCGACGCTGCCGGGTATGACGATCGTCTGCGGCGATTCGCATACGTCGACGCACGGGGCGTTCGGTGCGCTCGCTCACGGGATCGGCACGTCGGAAGTCGAGCACGTGCTTGCCACGCAAACGCTTTTGCAAAAGAAGAGCAAGAACATGCTGGTGAAGGTCGACGGCCCACTGCCGCGCGGCTGCACGGCCAAGGACATCGTCCTCGCCATCATCGGCAAGATCGGTACCGCCGGCGGAACGGGCTACGCGATCGAGTTCGGCGGCTCGACGATCCGCGCACTGTCGATGGAAGGCCGGATGACCGTCTGCAACATGGCGATCGAGGCTGGGGCCCGCGCGGGGATGGTCGCCGTCGACGATACGACGATCGAATACTTGAAGGGGCGCCCGTTTTCACCGCAGGGTGTCGAGTGGGACCATGCCGTCGAATACTGGCGCACCTTCGCCTCCGATGCGGGCGCACATTTCGATCGCGTCGTCGAGATCGACGCCGCGCAGATCGTGCCGCAAGTCACATGGGGCACGTCGCCCGAGATGGTGACGGCGATCGACGGCCGCGTGCCCGATCCCGAGCGCGAGAAAGATCCGGTCAAGCGCGATGCGATGGAGCGGGCGCTGCAGTACATGGCGCTCGAACCCAATTTGCCGATGGAGTCGATCAAGATCGATAAGGTGTTCATCGGCTCGTGCACGAATGCGCGTATCGAGGACATTCGCGCAGCCGCGTATGTCGTGAAGAAGCTCGGGCGCCGTGTGGCGTCGAGCGTACGCCTCGCGATGGTCGTGCCGGGCTCGGGCCTCGTCAAGGCGCAAGCCGAACGCGAAGGCCTCGACAAGGTGTTCGTCGACGCGGGGTTCGAATGGCGCGAGCCCGGTTGCTCGATGTGTCTCGCGATGAACGCCGATCGGCTCGAGCCCGGCGAGCGGTGCGCGTCCACGTCGAACCGCAATTTCGAAGGGCGTCAGGGTGCGGGCGGACGCACGCATCTTGTGAGTCCCGCCATGGCGGCGGCCGCCGCTATCGAAGGCCACTTCGTCGATATTCGCAAGTTGGGGTGAGCAAGCCATGAAAGCTTGGACATTTTGGCGGCGTGCCGCATCGATCGCGCTCGCCGGGGTATTGCTGGGCCTCGTCGGCTGCCACACGGTTGCAGGATTCGGGCAGGACATGGACGACGCGGGTCATGCCATCAAGAAGGCTGCGGAGTAAGAAAGACATGGACAAATTCATCGTACATACGGGACTCGTCGCGCCGCTCGATCGCGATAACGTCGATACGGACGCGATCATCCCGAAGCAGTTCCTGAAATCGATCAAACGCACGGGCTTCGGGCCGAACTTGTTCGACGAGTGGCGTTATCTCGATCACGGCGAACCGGGGCAGGACAACTCGCGCCGCCCGCTCAATCCCGATTTCGTGCTGAACCAGCCGCGGTATCAAGGCGCATCGGTGTTGCTCGCGCGCAAGAACTTCGGCTGCGGCAGCTCGCGGGAGCACGCGCCTTGGGCGTTGCAGCAATATGGTTTTCGTGCGCTGATCGCGCCTAGCTTTGCCGATATTTTCTTCAACAACTGCTTCAAGAACGGTGTCCTGCCGATCGTCTTGTCCGAGCAGGAGGTCGACCACCTGTTCAACGAGACGTATGCATTCAACGGGTACCAGTTGACGATCGATCTCGAAGCACAGGTCGTCCGGACGCCCGACGGTCGCCAATACGCGTTCGAGGTCGACGGTTTTCGCAAGTATTGCCTGCTGAACGGCTTCGACGACATCGCACTCACGCTGCGGCACGCCGACAAAATCCGCGCGTTCGAAGCGGAGCGGATCGCCAAGCAGCCGTGGCTTAGTCACCGGCTCATCGGCTGACCTTAGCGCTGTGCCGCCTGCCGCCGCAATGGCGGCGGCCAAGCGCCCCGGCAACTCGACAACTCGATAGGATCTCTAATGAAAATTGCTGTGCTCCCCGGTGACGGCATCGGCCCGGAAATCGTCAAAGAAGCGGTCAAGGTGTTGAACGCTCTCGGCGAACAGTACGAGATGGAAGAGGCGCCCGTCGGCGGCGCCGGCTACGAAGCGAAAGGTCATCCGCTGCCCGATTCGACGCTTGCGCTCGCGAAAGAGGCCGATGCAATCCTGTTCGGCGCGGTGGGCGATTGGAAGTACGATTCGCTCGAGCGCGCGTTACGCCCCGAGCAGGCCATTCTCGGGCTGCGCAAACATCTGCAGTTGTTCGCGAACTTCCGGCCGGCCATCTGTTACCCGCAGTTGACGGGCGCTTCGTCGCTGAAGCCGGAGATCGTTTCGGGTCTCGACATTCTGATCGTGCGCGAGCTCAACGGCGACATCTACTTCGGCGCGCCGCGCGGTCTTCGCCAAGCGCCCGATGGCGCATTCGAAGGCGCGCGCGAGGGCTTCGACACCATGCGCTACTCGGAACCCGAGGTGCGCCGCATTGCTCACGTCGCCTTCCAAGCGGCGCAAAAGCGCGACAAGCGGTTAACGTCGGTCGACAAGGCGAACGTGCTGGAAACGTCGCAGTTTTGGCGGGACATCATGATCGACGTGGCCAAGGAATATCCCGACGTCGAGCTCTCGCATATGTATGTCGACAACGCGGCGATGCAGCTCGTCAAAGCACCGAAATCGTTCGACGTCATCGTCACGGGCAACATGTTCGGCGACATCTTGTCCGATGAGGCTGCCATGCTGACGGGCTCCATCGGCATGCTGCCCTCGGCTTCGCTCGATCGCAACAACAAGGGGCTTTACGAGCCTTCGCACGGATCGGCACCCGATATCGCGGGCAAAGGTGTGGCGAACCCGCTGGCGACGATCCTCTCGGCGGCCATGATGCTGCGCTATTCGCTCAATCAAGCCGCGCAGGCCGAGCGCATCGAGAAGGCCGTGCAGAAAGTGCTGGAAGCCGGCTATCGCACGGGTGATATCGCCACGCCGGGCGGCCGCCAGGTCGGCACGGCCGAAATGGGCGATGCGGTGCGCGCAGCGCTCTGATCGTTCCGGCACTGCTTCGCTCGGACGGCCGCGACGGGTCGTCCGTCGAAAAGACGTTGAAAACGCCTACGAATAGGCATTTTTTGCAGAATCGACGGCTCCCATCGGCACGCCAAAGCGGATTTTTCGTGTAGACTGTGCCGATGGCGAATTTGTCCCACATCTCCTCGATCGCAGTCTCGCACGGCAATACGGCCCGTGCGGGCGGGCTCGCCATTGCCGGCATCGCCGGCAACATCGCCATTATTACGATTACCCCGAAAACGATCACGAAAAGCTGATCGTCCGCCGTGCCCGCTCGTCTTCCCCGCGCGGTCACGCCGGGCAAGGTTGCGGGGAAACGTCACTTCAAGGGTTAGTCATGAACGTAGGTCTCGTAGGTTGGCGCGGCATGGTCGGCAGCGTCCTGATGCAGCGGATGCAGCAGGAACGCGATTTCGATCTGATCGAACCGGTGTTTTTCAGCACCAGCAACGTGGGCGGCAACGCGCCGTCGTTCGCTAAGAACGAGACGAAGCTCAAAGACGCCACGCGCATCGACGATCTGAAGAAGTGCGATGTCGTCATTACTTGCCAGGGCGGCGATTACACGAACGAAGTGTTTCCGAAGCTGCGCGCCGCGGGCTGGAACGGCTACTGGATCGATGCGGCCTCATCGCTGCGCATGTCCGACGATGCGGTCATCGTGCTGGATCCGGTCAATCTCGCCGTGATCAAGGATGCCCTCGTGCAGGGCACGAAGAACTTCATCGGCGGCAACTGCACCGTCAGCCTGATGCTGATGGCGCTTGGCGGGCTCTTCAGCGAGAACCTCATCGACTGGATGACGGCCATGACCTATCAGGCCGCCTCGGGTGCCGGCGCGCAAAACATGCGTGAACTGATCTCGCAGATGGGCACGCTGCATGGGGCGGTCCAGGCGGAACTGGCCGATCCCGCTTCGGCCATCCTCGACATCGACCGCCGCGTGCTCGATACGATGAACTCCGATGCGATGCCGACGCGATATTTTGGCGTGCCGCTCGCCGGCTCGCTGATCCCTTGGATCGATAAGGATCTCGGCAACGGGATGTCGAAGGAAGAGTGGAAGGGCGGGGCGGAAGCGAACAAGATTCTCGGCAAACCGGCCATGGGGCAGCCCGGCTCGATTCTGGTCGACGGTTTGTGCGTGCGGATCGGCGCGATGCGCTGCCATTCGCAAGCGCTGACGATCAAGCTGAAAAAGGACGTGCCGCTCGACGAAATCAACGGCATCCTGGCGGCGGGCAACGATTGGGTCAAAGTCGTACCCAACGAGCGTGAAGCGTCGATGCGCGAGTTGTCGCCGGCGGTTGTCACAGGCACGTTGTCCGTGCCGGTCGGCCGGGTGCGCAAGCTCGCGATGGGCGGCGAATACCTGTCGGCATTCACGGTCGGCGATCAGCTGTTGTGGGGGGCGGCCGAGCCGCTGCGGCGCATGCTGCGCATTTTGCTCGAGCGGTAAACGGTCACGGACGGTTACACACGGTGTCGCCGGATGGGGCGCCTCGTTCCATCGGACGAGTCGCGCAGTGGTTTTGACCGGGTTCCTCACGTAAACTATGCGGCTACGACGCATAGGAACCGCCAAAAGGCGTCGCCTTGCCGCGACGCCTTTTTATTTGCCGCAGCGAATCCTGGACTCTCCCCCATGCCATATCGAGGCGCGCTTGAATGCGCGTGACCCCTTCATGACAATACGTTCGACGCGTCGCGCCGTTTCGCCGGCGTTCGCCAGTGCTTGGCTGGCCTTTGCAGGCCTCGCCGGCGCAGTGTCGGCGCTCGCGGCACCTGCGGTGCCTGCCGCAGCCGCCGCAGCTGCCTCTGCTGCCGCTTCGGCGAGCGCGCCCGCTGCCGGCTCTGACGCTTCGGCCGTCACCCAATACACGGTCAAGGCCGGGCAGTCGCTCGCCGATGTTGCAGCGGCCGCCACGCAATCGCACGACAAGGTCGTGCTCGGCCGCGCAGCGAAGGCGATTTTCGACGCGAATCCGTCTGCGTTCATGCGCGGCGATCCAAGTCTCCTCAAACTTGGGGCTGTGCTCAACGTACCGCCGCTCGATGCGACCGGGGCCGTGGTCAAGGCCGAACGAGCGCCCCCGACAGTTTCTGCCGCCGCCTCGAGTACGGCGGCAGGCGCGGCGGCACCTCAGGTTGCGGCCTCCGCGGCGGCCGCGAGCGGCGCTCAAACAACGAAGCCGGCATCGTCACCCGCGGCCGCAGTCGCGCAGGCACCGGCCAGCGCGGCAGCCTCTGCTTCGGCGAAGGCTGCCGCCCCCGCCGTCATCGCCTCGAACACTGTTCCGGCCGCACCGCGTGCTCAGCCGGCTGCGCCCGGCGTCGCGAGCGGTGCCCACGCTTGGGCCGGCGCCATTCAGCCCGCGCCGGTCACACCCGCCAGTGCGGCAGGCGAGGGTGCGTCAGGCGTCGCAGCGGCATCGGGTGCGACGACAGCGTCAGCGCCGGCCGCAGTGGCCGGCGCAGCCGCTTCGAGCGGGACGGCCGCCGGCGCTTCCTTTGCAACCTCCGCGGCTTCTGCTTCGGCGGCTTCGCGTCCGAAGGTCTCGAGCCTTCAACAACTGCTCACGCTGAAAAACCGCGTCCTAATGGAGTTGCAGCGGCACGGGTTCGGGGCGCCATCCGCAGGCCGTTCCGGCGAGGCAAGCCATGCGCCCGGCGGTGCTTCGGAATTTGCCGTGGCGCCTCCGGCATCGGGCGCTGCGGTGGCGCCTGCTGCGGGACAGGCGCGCACCGCAGCGGCGGCCAACGAACGATTCGTCGGCATCGGCGGCGTGGGTTTCTCCGTGGCGCGCAAGGACGTTCCGGCGATCGCGGCCGTTGCCGCCGCCGTGGTAACAGCGTTGCTCGTGCTGCTGGTGGCGCTCGGTATCAGTGGCCGGAAGCGGCGCACGTCTGCCCAAGCTGCCCGCTCGGCCGGCGGCGTGACGGGCGCTGTATCCGCTGCGCCGAACACTGAGCCGGTTCAGCCGGCGGCCACTTCCGCTGAATCGGCGGACGACCCCATCGAAACAGAGTTTCTTGCGATTCTGGCGCGCAATCCTTCGAGCAAGCGTGCCTTGATGGGGCTCGCAGGACGTTACGCCGAACGCCGGAACGCCCGAGGGTTCGACGAAATCGCGCAGCGCATTTATCGGCTTTCCGGGGGGCACGGCCCGAACTGGGTTTACATCACTTCGCTCGGGCGTCAGCTCGATCCCGACAATCCGCTGTTTGCACTCGAAGCGGGCGACGCCGACGAACCGGCCGTGACCGACGCGTTGCCCATCGCAGGGCCGTCCGAGCCGACACCCGACGCAAGCCAGGCTGCGGTGCCGCCGGTGCTGGACGAGTCCAACGAAGGGGGCCCTGAGCCAGCGGCGGAAACGCCCCCGCCGCTGTCGCCGGCGGAGGAGGCGGTCCGACCGACGCAGGCGTCGCCCGACGCGGCCGATGCTTCGTTGCCTTCAATTGAAACGTCCGACGTCGAGCCGGTTTCGGCGCACGACTCGGCGTGGGGCGAAGCGTCCGCGCCGCCCGAACCCGAACCCGAACGGGCCCGCCCGCCGCTGGCCGAACCGATGCTGCCTCCCGAGGCCGTGGCGGCGCTCCATGGACTCGACATCGGCTTGCCGCCGCGCATCGATGCGGGCGGCGAGCGCACGGCCGATCACGCGCAAGCGCAACCGCAAGAGGGCGAACCCGAGCACGACGGATTCGAGGAAGCGGCAGAACCGGACAATGCCGACGAAGCACAGGCGCGCACCGGGGGCTGGCCGCAGGACGAGCCGGGCCGCAACTTCGACGAAGAGCCAAAGACCGACCCGCAGCATGAGGGGCACGAGGAGCACGAGGGGCACG
>Ga0207705_10001323_pt1 | contig 19816 bp, 14 predicted proteins | sample KBSC13metaG_FD_184314 | JGI IMG/M metagenome (GOLD analysis project Ga0207705, IMG submission 184314) | Corn rhizosphere microbial communities from Kellogg Biological Station, Michigan, USA - KBS C1-3 metaG (SPAdes) (version 2) | ecosystem: Host-associated > Plants > Roots > Rhizosphere > Soil ... | reverse complement strand
GCGGTCCATGATCATCTCGTCGAACACGGCGGTGCGGACGATCATCGCCCACGCCATCTGCCGTCCGCGCTTCATCTCGTCCACGATCTGGCGCCCGCGCTCGCCGGCGAGGCGATGGGCGAAGGGATCGCGGAAGATCGCGTCGCGGCGTTCGGTCTCCATGGCGCGGTAGACGGCGACCCAGCGGGCGGTGTCGGAGACGTTCTGGATGGGCATGGGACTGAGAACCGATGACCGTTAACCGAAAGAACGGTGAGACGTGAGACCCGAAGCCTAACGGCGGGGAGTACTGCCAGTGAGTCAGTGATGGGGGTCACATGCTGACCCGATGGGTCCGGCGGCAGCTTTGGCGGGCGTGACGAGGCGCGAGCGGGGAACGTCCTCCTTACACATGAGCCCGATGCAACAGGTATTGCAGCGAACCGCCTGGATTCACAAGACGGGGAAGGTCGTCGCGGTGGCGGCGTCCACCTGCGCCGCACTCGTTTCCGTCGTCACGGCGCTCTACTCCTACGGCGTGATCGGCAAGTCGGAGTCGCACCAGTCCATCGGCAACCTGGGTGCCGCGTGGGCGGGGCTGAAGCCGGCGATGGACAGCGCGTCGGCGATCGGCGACACGGTGCACTACGCGGCCACGATCACCGACCGGAATGGCAGCATCCTCGTCGGCGCGCGACCGACGTGGACCACTGGTGACACGACGGTCGCCACCGTGCTGGCCGATGGCTCGGTGATCGCACGCGGACCCGGCGCCACCACGGTGAGCGTCGTGGTCGGCGCGCTGGTGGCGCACGCGAAAGTGGTCGTCCGCCAGCGTGTGGCGTCGGTAGCGCTCGACGGCACGCACGGCGACAGCGGGATCGTGCTCGCCGAGGGCGCGACGATGCCGCTCAGGGCGAAGGCGCTCGACGCGCGCGGCCACATGGTGGCGGGAGTGCACGCCGAGTGGCAGGCGGACGACAGCAGCGTGGTGGGAGTCGACAGCACTGGCGTGCTGAGTGGCCGCACGGCAGGACGCACGATGCTGTCGGCGCGCATGGACGGCATGACGACGCGGTCGCCGGTGACGGTGGTGACGACGGCGACGGCCATCGACGTCGTGGCGGGGACCGAGCAGCACGCCACGGCGGGTGGCACGCTGTCGCGCGCGATCGTCGTGCGCGCGACGAACCACCGCGGCGCACCGGCGCCGCGACAGGCAGTCACGTTCAGGACGTCGGATGGCCAGGGGAGCGTGGACCCGCGCTCGGCCATCACCGACGCGGACGGCCGTGCACGCACGACGTGGACGCTCGGCGCCTACCCGGGGCGGCAGACACTGCTCGCTACGGTGGACAAGGTGGATTCGGCGGTCGCCATCGTCGCCGAATCGGATCCGGTGGCGAGCAACACGCGCGTGACCGTGGTGAACGATCACCTGAGCGCGCAGGCAGGCGCGACGATCGCGGATTCCGTCGCCGTGCGCGTGACCGACTCGACGGGACGCGCCCTGGCGGACGTGCCCGTACGGTGGACGGCGCTCGCGGGCGGAACGGCGGAGGCGGTGGACGCACGCACCGATTCCACCGGCACGGCACGCGCGCGGTGGACGCTGGCGAAGAAGACGGGCGTGCAGCGGCTGCGCGCCGAAGTGGGAAGCACGAGCGCGCACGGCATCGCGCCGGTGATGCTCACGGCGCGCGCGGTGGCTGGTGCACCGGTGAACGTGTCAGTGGCGAGCGGCGACGATCAACACGCCGCGGCCGGAGCGGAGCTCCCGAAGAGCGTGGTGATCGAAGTGACCGACGCCAGCGGGAGCGGCGTGTCGGATGTGCCGCTGACGCTGTCGCCGTCGGGCGGCGCGGTGCCGGACAGCACGCCCCGCACCGACTCGCTGGGCCGCGCGAAGATTCGCTGGACGATGGGTCACGGTGCGCGCGAGTACACGCTCGCCGTACACGTGGACGGCATCAAGCAGCTGCTCAAGGTGAACGCGCATGCGACCGCCGCGAAGGCGGCGAACCTCAGCTTCGAAGATGGGCCGGCGAGCCGCGCCCATGCGAAGGGTGCGCACTCCCTCTACGCGCTGGTGACGGACGTCTATGGAAACCCGGTGCCCGACGCGACGGTGAGCTTCACGACCAGATCGGGCGTCGTCAAACCGTCACGCGCCGTGACCGATGCCAAGGGGCGCTCAGTGCTCAGCTGGACGCCAGGGGCCGCGGCCGGCGAGCAGACGCTTCGTGGCAGCGTCCGCTCGAGCGACGTGACGGGGAGCTACGTGGTGGAAGTCGCCGGCCGCGAGAGCGCGAAGCCGGCGAAATCCACGAAGAGCACGACCAGCGCGAAGAAGCGGACGCACTGATCCGCCGTCCGCGATCCGGGTGGACGTACGGATCGCTGAACGTGCTCAGGCGCCGCAGGTGGGCGACTGGCTGGCGAGATCCACGGTGCAGCTCACCGTGATGCCGCCCGACGTGAGCGAGACCGCCACCTTGCTCGTGCCATTGAACGTCGCGCTCAGCTGCGACGTCGTCGTGATACCGGCCATCATGTGCGTGGCGTGCACAGTCACGGAGCCGGACTTCGGCCACCGGTCGGCAGGCGTGTCGGGGAGCACGAGATCATCGATCGTGGTGGAGACGGACAGGACGAACGGGTTGCCGGTCGTCGCATCCGTGCCGTTGACGTTGAGCAGCGACGTGCCTGCCAGCGTGCGCACGCCACTGAGCAGGCCGCGCAGCGTGAGGTCCTCGTTTCCGGCGATGATGACCTTGCTGCCATTCGCCGTGAAATTTCCCTGGACCGAGGAGTTCAGGTGGACGCCGTCGGTGGTGGCGGCGTCGAACTGCGACTGCGGGGTGCCGCCCGCGTTCAGCAGGGTGAACCAGCGCGTGAAGGAGACGCCGGTGACCGTCTCGACGGGGCAGTTGAAGCGCTGCGTCCCGGCGTCGTAGCTGCAGCTCGATGGCGTGATTGCCGACGCGCTGGGGGTGGCTGGTAGTCCGGGGACGAGCGATGCGGCAACGGCCGGCACGTTCATCTCGGTGAGCACTTCACCGAGGTCGGCGGGCTGGCGGTTGGGCGCGGTGGAGTCGGAGCTGCACGCTGCAGCGAACGCAGCGACGGTAACGAACGTGAGAGTGCGAAGCGCACGAACCTTCATGGGTCCTCCTCAACAGGGTGCGAGCAGCGAGCTTCGGTCGAGTATACGCTGCTTCGTGCACGCGAAAAGTGCGCTACACCACCAATGCAGAACGGGGGAGCGGCTGTGGCCGCTCCCCCGTCTCGTCATCGTGCAACGCGGTGCTACTTCAGTCGCGGCTTCGTCGAGCGTGGGGCCTTCTCGCACTCCGGCCACGTGGTGGGGAAGCGGAAGCCGCGTCCCGCACGCGCGTTGGCGTTGTTCGCATTCGACGCGGCCATGCGGGCCTGCATCTCCTCGGCGACCTTGGCGAGATCGGCGCGATCGCGCGCGATCATCGTCGGGTCCTCGCTCGCGAGGTAGGCGAGCATCGCGGTGAGCGTCGCGTTCTTCTCGAGATCGTCGAACACGACCTTGTCGTACGTATCGCGGCCGGTGTGCCACGTCTCGTTGCCGTAGTTCCAGCCGAGTGCGCCAAGCCCGAACGCCGGGAGACCGGCGCAGCCGAAGGAGAAGTCGTCGCTGCCGCCGCCGGCGGGGAAGCCGACGCCGCCGTACTGGATCTGCTCCTGGAACAGCGGGGGAAGCTTGCTCAACCAGGCGCGGATGTGGACGTCGGCGTCGGGAAGGCCACCAGCGGCGAGGCGGACGATGCGGCCGGTGCCGTTGTCCTGATTGAACAGTGCCTGCAGCCCCTTCATGATGTCGGGGTGATCCTCATAGAAGGCCTTGGAGCCGACTTCGCCTTCCTCCTCACCGGTCCAGTGACCGACGAGGATGGTGCGCTTGGGGTGCGGATACACCTGCTTGAGGATGCGCATGGCCTCGAGCATGGTGAGCGTGCCGGTGCCGTTGTCGGTGGCGCCGGACGAGCCGTCCCATGAATCGAAGTGCGCGGAGAGCATGACGTACTCGTTCGGCTTCTCCGTGCCGGGGATGCGCGCGATGGTGTTGTACACCGGCTGTTCGCCGAGGAGCTGCGCGTCGAGGTTCATGCGAACGCGCGGGTGGTCGCCACGTTCGGCGAGGCGGAAGACGAGGCCGTAGTCCTCGCAGCTCAGTGAAAGGGTTGGCGAAACCGTGTTGTATGTCTCAAAGATTTCGCGCGTGCCGAGCGCCTGCTTGGGCCGCGAGGTGAGGAGGCCGGCGATGCCTGCCTTGTCCATGCGAAGCCCAAGCTCACCGCCGCCGAGGGCGAGGGAGTAGCCGGTGCCGCGCACGTTGCGGCCGCCCCATTCGCGATTGACGGCGGCGCGGAGCGAGTCCATGCGCTCGCGCGAATCGGGTGTGGCGAACTGCGCCCAGTCTTCGGGCGGGCGGCAGGTGGGCTGCGGTGCGCTCACGAGCACGAGCTTGCCCTTCGCCTGCGGGAGCCAGCGCACGAACTCCGTGCTGTCGGCGAAGCGCGGGAGGATGATGGCTTCGGCGGTGACGTCCTTGCTGCCGGTGCCCGGGCTGTAGCCGACCATGGTCGCCTCGAGCGTCCGCACGCGCGGTGACACGAGATCGATGTGCGAGTGTCCGCGTCGCCAGCCGCGCCAGGTGCCGTACTGCTCGTTCTTCGCGTCGATGCCCCACGACGTGTAGGTCTTCACGAGCCAATCCTGGGCGCGCTTCGTATCGGGCGCGCCCTGCAGGCGAGGACCGAGGGAGTCGAAGAGGATGGACGCGAGCTCCGGGGTGTGGGAGCTGTCCATGCCGATGGCCCAGATGCGCTGGAGCACCGGGTCACTGGTGGTAAAGGCGGCGGCGGTCTGCGCGCGCGCGATGGAGAGTGGCGCAACGAGCGCGAGGGCGGCAGCGAGGAGCCGAGGACGCATCAGCGGGTTGGAAGAGGGGAGGACCGGAGGACCGGAGGACCGGATGAATGTTCGTTCCATCGGTCGCTCTGAAGAATACGCGGGAGCAAGGTGGGACGCTGGCGGTCCAGTGGCGTCCGACGCATTCCGATGGCAGAATCTCGCATGGTCTCAGAATTCGAGGATCCCACACCGCCGCCAGCTCGGCGCGAGCTGCGCACTCGTGGCGCTGGATGGCCACGCACCATCGCGGGATCGCTCGCGTCGGCCGGCATCCGGCCAAATCAGGTTTCGATCGCAAGCCTGCTCTTCGCCGCGATCGCGGCGTGGGCATTCTGGCGCGCCGGCCGCTACCCGATGCGCGCCGGCGACATGTTCCTCTTCATGGGCGAGCGCGTCCGCCGCTGGCGCACGTACTCGGCGTGGATGCTGGTGCTTGGCGCGGCCGCGATCCAGCTCCGTCTGCTCTGCAACATGCTGGACGGCCTGCTGGCGATCGAGGGCGGCCTGAGGTCGAAGACGGGAGAGCTGTTCAACGAGATCCCCGATCGGGTGGCCGATGCACTGATCCTCGCCGGCGCGGGCTACGCACTCGGTCGCGTGGGCTGGGGTCCGGCGCTGGGCTGGACTGCTGCCGTGCTGGCCGTGCTCACGGCGTACGTCCGCATGCTCGGCGGGTCGCTGGGGTTCGCACAGGATTTCAGCGGGCCGATGGCAAAGCAGCATCGGATGTTCGTGCTGACGATGGGCGCGCTGGTCGCGGCGATGGAGATCGCGATCCGTGGGCGGGTGACGGCGCTGTGGATCGCGATGGCGGTCATCGTCGCCGGCTCGGCGCTCACGGCGGCGCTGCGGATCGTGCGGATCGCGCAGCAGCTCGAGGCGCGGTCGTGACGTCGCGCAGCAGATGATCGAGCGTGCGCTGGCGCGGCTGGCGCGGATCATCGCCGGGGCGTCGGTGCGATTCACGGTGCCACTCGACCCGCCCGAACGACAGCGCGTGTACTTCGGGAATCACACCAGCCACCTGGATTTCGTGCTCATCTGGTCGGCGCTCCCGGCCGAAGCGCGCGCGCGTACGCGGCCGGTGGCCGGTGCGGATTACTGGATGCGCGGGCGAGTGCGCCGGTATCTGGCGACGCACGTCTTTCACGCGGTGGTGATCGAACGCGGAGCGCACGCCGCGCCGGCGACGGCGCGCCATTCCGTCGAGACGATCGCGGCGGCGATGGGAGACGACGCGTCGATCATCGTGTTCCCGGAGGGAACGCGGAGCCCGGACGGGAGCCTGCTGCCGTTCAGGAGCGGGCTGTATCATCTCTGTCAGCGCAAGCCGGGGCTGGAGCTCATACCGGTGTACCTGGACAACCTGGCGCGCATTCTTCCCAAGGGGGAAGTGCTGCCGGTGCCGCTGTTGAGCCGCGTGACGTTCGGGGCGCCACAGCGGATGGAGACGGACGAGGGGAAGCGCGAATTCCTCACGCGAATGCGTGACGCGCTCGCGACCCTGCGTGAAGGATGAGGTTCACGATGCCGCCGTTGCCGACGTCGATGACACTGCAGCTGAATCCGATCCTCGCGCGGCTGATGCTCGGCGTCGTGGCGCTCCTCGTCCTCGGCACGATCGTCGGTGCCGTGCTGGCGACGCGCGCAACGAGCAAGCCGGCCAGGGCCACCGTCGCCAACCTGAACGCGCGCATTCGTGCGTGGTGGGTGATGGTCGCGGTGTTCGCCGTTGCCGTGGCGACGGGGGGTGTGGGATCGATCGTCCTGTTCGCCGCGATGAGCTTCCTCGCGCTGCGCGAGTTCATGACGCTCACGCCGACGTCGCGCGCCGATCACGGCGTGCTGTTCTGGGCGTTCTTCATCTTCGCGCCCATCCAGTACGTGCTGGTGTGGATGCAGTGGTACGGGCTGTTCGCGATTCTCATCCCCGTGTACGCGTTCGTGACGATTCCCGGCCGGATGGCGCTCGCGGGGGACACGACGCGATTTCTCGAACGGACGGCGACGGTGCAATGGGGGCTGCTGGCGTGCGTGTACTGCGTGAGCTACGCGCCGGCGCTGCTGATGCTCGTCGTGCCGGGCTACGCGGGCGGGCGCACGGGGCTGCTGTTCTACCTGGTGCTGATCGCGCAGCTCAACGACGTGCTGCAGTACACGTTCGGCAAGCTGCTGGGCAAGCGACCGATCGCGCCGACGGTGAGCCCGAACAAGACGTGGGAAGGCTTCATCGGCGGCACGGTGACGACGGTGGTGATCGGCACCGCGTTGTGGTGGGCAACGCCCTTTCCGCCACTCGTGGCGGCAGCCATGTCACTCGTGATCACGATCATGGGCTTCGCGGGCGGGCTGACGATGTCGGCGATCAAGCGCGACCGCGGAGTGAAGGACTATGGAACCCTGATCGAGGGACACGGTGGAGTGCTGGACCGGGTGGATTCGCTGCTGTTCGCGGCGCCGGTCTACTTTCATCTGATCAGGTTCTTTTACGTGCCGTGAGCAACGTAACTGCAACGGCGAGTACTGCGTACTGAGGTACTTCGTACCGGGACCGACATCCAGGCCTCTCCAATGCGCCGCTGGTTTCCAGGCGGCGCATCGTCCTTACGGGATGCAGAGGTGCATTGGACCAGGCGTCCCCCTGGGTCCGGGTACGAAGTACAAAGTACGCAGTACTTCAGTTGTAGTTCAGCAGCTAACGAAACGCCTCCAGGCACGCCCCCGGCCCCCCGTCATAACCGGCCTTGAAGTTTCCCATGCGCTGGTCGCGGGTGCCGTGGCCCATGAGGGCCATGCGAAGCTGGATGCGTGAGTCGATGCGGCGGTTGCCGGTGAGCTGCGGGGTGGGATCGGCGGCGGCGGCCATGCCGAAGAACGCTTCCTCGAGGTCACCCTTTTCCAGCAGGCCATCCTTCTGCGACTGCTGGGCGAAGGCGCCGGCGAGGCAGTCGGCGGTGGCTTCGTTCTCGTACGGGATGTTGGACCAGTCGTCGAGCTGCGCGGCGACGGCGTGACCCATCTCGTGGGCGACGATGCCGACGGATACCATGTCGCCGTCGGTGCCAAGCGCACGTGCCGCCGCCTTGGCCTGTTCGGCGACGAACACTTCGTCGAAGTAGATGGCGTTGCGCGACGGACAGTACTGGGCGTTGTTGCCGCTCATGACGCCGCAGGCAGTACGCACGGTGCCGCGGTAGCGAAGCAATGCCGGTGGCTGGAACTGCACGCCGAGCTGCCTGAAGTCGGCGGACCACATGTTGACGAGCGCGCCATACGCGGCGGCGATCTTTTCGTTGGATGCGGTGACGTCCTGTTCGGTGACAGGCCCGTCGATGCGATTGGATACGAGCCGAGGCTGGGCGGCGGCGGTGCTCGCCACGGCGCCAACAGCGACGGCGAGCGCGAGGCCGGCTCGACGGGCCCGGCGGGCGAGTGCATGCATAGATGTACCTCCACCAATTAGTACCCTCGGCTGGTCCGAGGGTTCTCCGGTGAGCTCGCCGTCGCGCACGCTTCTCGCAAACTTCTCCCGCGATGCCTGACGACGCCCTGCTCCCCTTTCACCCCCTCGTTCGCCAGTGGTTCACCGAGACGCTCGGCGAGCCGTCGGCGCCGCAGCGCGCCGGCTGGCCGGCGATCGCCGAGGGTGAGGACACGCTGATCCTCGCGCCGACGGGGACAGGCAAGACGCTGGCGGCGTTCCTGTGGGAGCTGAACGCGCTGATCACCGACGGGCTGCACGGGCCGCTGGCCAACGCGGTGCACCTGCTGTACGTGTCCCCGCTCAAGGCGCTCAACAACGACGTGCAGCGGAACCTCGAGCGCCCACTCACCGAGCTGGCGGCACGCTTCGCGGCGGCGGGGGAGAAGTTCCCGGAGATTCGCGTCGCGGTGCGCACGGGCGACACGCCGGCGAGTGCACGCGCGCGGATGCTGCGCAAGACGCCGCACATCCTGATCACGACGCCGGAGTCGCTGCACATCCTGCTGACGAGCGTGCGCGGCCGGACGATCTTCAGCGCACTGCGCGCCGTAATCGTGGACGAGATCCACGCCGTGGCGGGGACGAAGCGCGGTGCGCATCTGGCGGTGACGCTCGAGCGCCTGGCGCGACTGGCGCCGGAAGCGCCGCAGCGGATCGGGTTGTCGGCGACGCAGCGGCCGCTCGAAGAGATCGCGAGGTTCCTGGGGGGATGTGCGAGCGATCGACCGGAGGACCGGAGGACCGGAGGACGGGAGGACCGAGGGACCGAGGGACCGGAGGACCGGCTAGCGGCAGTGTTCCGCCCGGTCACCATCGTCGACTGCGGGCTCGTCAAGCGGATGGAAACGGAAGTGCTCTCCCCGGTGCCCGACCTCGCCGACGTGGGCGGGACGATCTGGACGTCGGTGGCGCCGCTGGTGCTCGATCAGATCAGAGGTGCGCGCACGACGCTGGTGTTCGTGAACAACCGTGCGCAGGCGGAGCGGATGGCGGCGCGGGTGAATGCGCTGGCGGAGGAGGAGATCGCGCTGCCGTACCACGGCTCGCTGTCGCGGGAGCGGCGGTTCCTGCTCGAGGAGCGGCTCAAGGCGGGTGAGCTGCGTGCGCTGGTGACGACGAGCTCACTCGAGTTGGGAATCGACGTCGGATCGGTGGACCTCGTCGTCCAGCTGCAGAGCCCGAAGCGCGTGTCGGCGGCGCTGCAGCGGGTGGGACGCGCGGGCCACTCGCTGGACGCGACGAGCCGAGGCGTGTTCGTGCCGACCTTTCGCGACGACGCGCTGGAGCAGCTCGCCATCCTGGACGCGATGCGCGCCGGCGACGTGGAGCCGACGCACGTGGTGCAGAACGCGCTCGACGTGCTCGCACAGCTGATCGTGGCCATCGTGGCGAGCGAGCAGCCGGAGTGGACGAGCGCCGACTTGTACGACTTCGTGCGACGCGCGTACCCGTACCACGCGCTCACCCGCGGCGCGTTCGACGAGGTGCTCGGCATGCTGTCGGGAAAGTATCCGAGCGACGTGGCAGCGGAGCTGGAGCCGCGGATCCACTGGGACCGCGTGAGCGACGTGCTCACGCCGACGCGCAGTGCGCGGATGGTGGCGACGATCTCCGGCGGAACGATTCCGGACCGCGGCCTGTACACGGTGAATCTTCCCGACAAGACGCGGCTCGGCGAGCTGGACGAGGAGTTCGTGCACGAGTCGCGCGTGGGCGATGCGTTTCAGCTGGGGAGCTCGACGTGGCGCATCCGGTCGATCGAGCACGATCGCGTGGTGGTGGTGCCGGCGCCGGGCGCGCCGGCGCGAATGCCCTTCTGGCACGGCGAGTTCATGGCGCGGTCGAAGCACCTCACGCCGCGCGTGGGCGCGTTGCGCCGCGAGCTGGACGACGCGCGCACGCTGGCCGACCTCGCGATGCTCCAGCAGGCGCATCACGCCGACGAGCCGACGACGCGCTCGCTGGTGGAGTACGTGCAGGCACAGCGCGCCATCACGCGCATCGTCCCCGACGACCGACGCCTGGTGCTGGAGCACTTCCGCGATGAAGTAGGATCGGTGCGCATGGTGCTGCATGCGCCATTCGGCGGACGCGTGCACGCGCCGTGGGGGATGGCACTCGGCCGGCGCATGCGGGAGCGGCTCGGCGTGGACGTGCAGGTGCAGACGACCGACGACGGCCTGATGCTGCGTCTTCCGGACCTGGGTGGCGCACCGCCGACGGACGTGATCCGCTCGCTCACGGCGGACGAGGCGGAGCAGCTCGTCGTGGAGGAAGTGGGGCAGTCGTCGCTGTTCGGCGCGCGGTTCCGCATGAACGCCGCACGGGCGCTGCTGCTGCCGCGCGGGAATCCGCGTCGACGCATGCCGTTGTGGCTGCAGCGGCTCAAGGCGCTGGACCTGCTGCAGGCGGTGCGCGAGTACCCGAGCTTCCCGATCGTGGTGGAGACGTACCGCGACGTGCTGCAGGACGCGTTCGACATGGGCGGATTGCGCGACGTGCTGGAGCGCATCGCCGAGGGCACGATCACGATCCGCGCGGTGGAGACGGAGATGCCGTCGCCGTTCGCGGCGTCGCTGCAATTCGGGTTCGTGATCGACCACATGTACGGCAAGGACGTGCCCCGCGCCGAGGAGCGCGCGGCGCTGCTGTCGCTGGATCGCGCGCTGCTGGACGAGTTGATGGGCGGCCAGGGCGCTGACGAGCCGACGCTCGCCGTGCTGGAGGAGTTGCTGGCGCGCCGGCGCGGCACCGCGGCGGGACGGCAGGCGCGCGACGCGGACGAGCTGGCAGTGCTGGTGGATCGCGCGGGCGACGTGACACGTGACGAGCTGGAAGCGCGCGTGAGCCCGAGCACGGAGTGGCGAAAAGGAGAGCCGATCGAAGCGCTGCTCACGAGCGGTCGGATGATCGCCGCCGAGCTGCCGACGTCGCACGGCAGTGAATTGCGCTACCTGCTGGTGGACAACTACTCGCGCTACGCCGCGGCATTCGAGTGGGACGACTCCATGCTCGTGATGGCGGGTGCGGCGCTCGAGTCGAAGCGGGCAACGGACGTGGTGCCCGATGCGCTGCGCGGGCCGGCGCTCACGCGCGGCGCGGCGCGGCGCGAGGTGCTGCAGCGATTTCTCTCGCTCGCCGGCCCGGTGAGCGTGGACGAGATCCGCCAGCGCTACGACTTCAATGCAGCCTGGGTGGAGCGGCGGCTCACCGAGTGGGAGCGGAAGAGCGTGCTGGTGCGCGGCGTGTTCGGCGGCGACCGGTCGGTGGCGCGCTGGTGCTCGCGTCGCCTGCTGGAGCAGGCGCGACGTCGCGAGTTGGCGGAGGCGCGGAAGCAGATCCAGGCGGTGGGGCTGGACACGTTCGCGCGGTTCCTCCAGCGGTGGCAGCACCTGGTGCCGGACGAACGGTTGTCGGGTGCGGACGGCGCCGCAGCGGTGATGGGGCAACTCTACGGAGTGGCGCGACCAGCCGAGGGGTGGGAGCGGGACTACCTGCCGAGCCGGGTGACGGACTACGACGAAGGACAGCTGGCGGCGCTGGCGGCGTCAGGGGAGCTCGTATGGTCGGCCGTGGCGAGGGTGGAGGACGGCTCCGGTGCGATGCACCAGTCCATCGGCCGGATCCGGTTCTTCGAGCGGGGGACGGGGCGGTTGTGGCTGGGCGAGCCGGTGAACGAGGAGACGCTGAGCGAGCGGGGGCGCGCGGTGCTCTCGGCGTTGCGCCAGCAGGGGGCATCGTTCGTGGCGGAGCTGCAGGCGGCGAGCGGACTCGCCCAGCAGGGGGTGCGCGACGGGCTGCACGAGTTGGTGGCGGCCGGGCTCGTCACCAACGACACGATCGGCGCGCTGCGGGACGTGCTGCGATGGAAGCCCGTGTTTCCGATGAAGCGGCGCGACGAGCCGGACCCCACGCGGTGGCTGCCGGCGGACTACGTGCCGAGCGGGCGGCCGATCGTGCAGCGACGGGTGAACCCGCGGAGGCTGGCCAAGTGGCGGCGGCCGGACCTCGAGCCGCTGGCGCGGTGGGGCGGCCGGTGGTCGCTGGTGCACACCCCGGGAACGCTCGGTCCGGACGCCGATCCGTCGGCACTCGCCGAGCAGATTGCGAGGCAGTGGCTCAAGAGATACGGGGTGGTGTCGCGGGAATGGTGGAAGCGGGAGCGTCCAGCAGTGAGCTGGCGCGAGATCTATCAGGAGCTCAAGCGACTCGAGTTCCGAGGCGAGGTGAGGCGTGGGTACTTCGTCGCCGGGCTGACGGGAGCGCAGTTCGCGCTGCCGGAGGCGGTGGAGATGCTGCGGGCGCCAGCGGCCGAGGCTGCCGAGCCGATCGTGATGGCGGTGAGCGATCCGGCGAACGCGCACGCGCTGCCGGTGGCGCCCGGTGTCGAGCTGGATCCGCTGGCCAGGCCGCGTGGGGCGGGGGCGCTGCTGGTGACGATCGCCGGCCAGGTGGTGCTGGTGGCGGAAGGGCGGGGGACGAAGCTCCGGGTGCGGGCGGACGCGACGCCAGCGGAGGTGACGGCGGCCGCGCGCGCGCTGGCGGCGCGACTGGTGGCGAGGCAGCGGCGCGGCCGACGGCGAGACGTCGTGGTGGAGACCGTGGACGGGGAGCGGGCGGCGAGCTCACGCTGGGCGACCGCGCTGCGGGACGCCGACTTCAAGGGGATGGGAACGGGGCTGCGGTATTACGTCAGCCTCTAACGCGTCGCGTACACCTTGGATATAAATTGTTATTCATATAACAACGGCGGACAGCCCAGTGAGTGGCTCCGAGCAGGGTGACGCTGGCGTGACGGTCCTCGTGGTGGACGACGAGCCGCAGATCCGGCGCGTCGTCCGCAACGCCCTCGATGGCATCGCCAGCCGAGTGCTCGAGGGGTCGTCGGCGCGCGAGGGGCTGGACCTCGCGGCGTCGGCGCAGCCGTCGTTGGTGATCCTCGACCTCAGCCTGCCCGATCTCGACGGGCTCGAGGTGTGCCGCGACCTGCGTGCGTTCTCGTCGGTGCCGCTGATCGTGCTCTCGGCGCGGCACTCGGACCAGGACAAGGCGGCGCTGCTGGATGCCGGCGCGGATGACTACGTCACCAAGCCATTCAGCACGCTCGAGCTGCAGGCGCGGGTGCGTGCGCAGCTGCGACGCGCGAATCGAACCGACGGAGCGAACAAGAGGCTCGTTGCAGGCGGGCTGGAGATCGATCTCGCGCGCAGGATCGTGCGGCGTGACGGCGTGGAGGTGCACCTCACGCCCACGGAGTGGGGACTGCTGCGCGCGTTCGTCGCCAACCGCGGACGCACGCTGACGCACCGGCAGCTGTTCAATGCCGTGTGGGGGCGCGCCGAAGGGGATGCGCAGCAGTACCTGCGGGTGTATGTCGGGCAACTGCGGCGCAAGCTGGAAGCGGATCCGGTGCGGCCGAAGCTCATTCGCACCGATCCCGCAGTCGGCTATCGCTTCGATCCCGACGCGTGAGCGCTCGCGACGCCATGCATGTCAGGCGATGGCTGGCCTGGTGGCTACTGCTCGCCGTGGCGACGGCGGCGCTGCTGCCACTGCGCGCCCGATTGGATAAGGCGCACGTGGCCCTCGTCTTCCTCCTCGTCGTACTCGGCGGAAGCGCGGGGGGAGGGCGGCTGCTGGGCGTCACGCTGGCTGGCGCGGCGTTCGTGCTGTTCGACGTCGTCTTCGTCCCGCCGTACTACACGTTTCGCGTTGCCGATCCGTTTGACTGGCTCGTGCTGGTGACATTCCTCGTGACAGGGATCGTCGCGGCGCAGCTCCTCGAGCGCCAGCGTCGCGAGGCGGAGGTAGCCCGCGAGCGCGCGGGGGAGATCGACCGACTGGCGATGCTGGGCGCCGAAACGCTCAATGCTCCGCGACCGGCCGATGCGCTGCACGCGATCGCCGAGGTGATCCGGCAGGGGATGCAAGTCGACCGGTGCGACATCGAGCTCGGTGGCCCGAGTGCGGAGGTCGATGAGCGGAGCGACGAGACAATACCGGCGCGTAAGCGGCGCATGGCGCTCGACATCCGTGGCGAGCGCGTCGGCACGCTTGTCCTCGCGTCGGTGCACCCATTCCTGCTGTCGCGCGACCAGCGGCGCGTGCTCGGTGCACTGTCCTATTACGCGGCGCTCGGCGTGGAGCGCATCCGCCTGGCGGGTGCACAGGAAGAAGCGGAGACGCTGCGTCGCGCGGACCGGCTCAAGGATGCGCTGATCGCGTCGGTGTCGCACGACCTGCGGACGCCGCTCACGACGATCAAGGGAATCGCCGACGAGATCGCGCGCGGCGGGGATCACACGCGAGCGTACGTGATCGAGGACGAGGCGGATCACCTGAGCGCGCTGGTGGACGACCTGCTCGACCTGTCACAGCTCGCTGCCGGCCAGATGCCGGTGACGCCGGCGCTCAACACGGCGGACGACGCTGTCGGCGCGGCGCTCCAGCGCGTGGAGGGCGCGATGCAGGGGCACGAAGTGAAGGTGCAGCTCGGTGCCGACTGGTCGGTGCTCATTGGCCGGTTCGACCTCGCGCACACGACGCGCATCCTGTCGAACCTGCTGGAGAATGCGGCGAAGTACGCGCCGACTGGAACGCCGATCGTGGTGCGTGCCTGGCGCGAGAACGAGTGGCTGTGCTTCGCCGTGCTGGACGCGGGTGCCGGCATCCCGCCGGCAGAGCGCGACGAGGCCTTCGCCCCCTTCGTGCGCGGCGTGCGGGCCAGGGTGGAGACCCGCGGCACGGGCCTGGGGCTCGCCATCGCCCGTCAGCTCGCCACCGTGCAGGGTGGGCGACTGGACTTCGAACCCGATGCGAACAGCCGGAGCCGGTTCGTGCTCCGCGTGCCGGCCGCACCGGCGAACGACGGCAACGAATCCTTGTGAAATCCTTGTGACGACGCGCTGAATCCTTGTGCGGTCCTTGTGGCTCGCTCGGTAGCGTACACGCGCAGTACGCACACGACCGACCATGCCATCAGCGTATCGCCACCTCAAACGCGTGCTCTTCGGACGCCCGCTCGCCAGCGAGCGGCTGGAGCACGAGCGCCTGAACAAGAAGACGGCGCTCGCCGTGCTGTCATCGGACGCGGTGTCGTCCGTCGCCTACGCCACCGACCAGATCCTGTTCGTGCTCGGCGGCGCGATCGGGCTGGCGGCGCTCCAGTACGTGCTGCCGATCTCCGCGGTGATCGTCGGCCTGCTGGTGCTGGTGGGGCTGTCGTACCGCCAGACGGTGTTCGCCTACCCGAACGGCGGCGGGTCCTACACCGTAGCGCGCGAGAACCTCGGCGTCATGCCGGGGCTCGTGGCGGCGGCGGCGCTGCTCACGGACTACATCCTCACCGTCGCCGTGTCGATCGCGGGCGGCGTGGCGGCGATCACGTCGGCGTACCCGGCATTGAAGCCGCACACGGTGCTGCTCTGCGCCCTGTCCATCCTCGTGCTGGCGACGGTGAACCTGCGCGGTGTACGCGAGTCCGGGGTGGCGTTCTCGGTGCCGACCTACGCCTTCATCTGCATGATGCTGGTGCTGCTCGGCACGGGTGCCTGGCGCTACTGGACGGGACACGAGCTGTCAGCATTCGGGGCGCCGCTCGAGATGGATCCCACGTCGCTGCGCCAGCCGGCAGGCGGTCTCTCTCCGCTGAGCGGCATCGCCTTGATGTACCTGCTGATGCGCGGATTCGCCGAAGGGTGCGTAGCGATGACGGGCACGGAGGCGATCTCGAACGGCGTGCTGGCGTTCCGCGCGCCGGCATCGAGGAACGCGGCGACGACGCTTGGCTGGATGGTGACGATCCTCGCCACCTTCTTCCTCGGGGTGTCGTTCCTCGCGCAGCACTACCAGGCGATGCCCACCACGCAGGAGACGGTGCTGTCCATCCTCGGGCACCGCGTGTTCGGCGGCGGCATTCTCTACTACGTGCTGCAGTACAGCACCTTCGCCGTGCTGGTGCTGGCGGCGAACACGGCGTTCGCGGACTTCCCGCGGCTGGCCAGCATCCTGGCGCACGACGGGTACATGCCTCGCCAGCTCGCGGCGCGCGGCGACCGCCTGGCGTTCTCCAACGGGATCGTCGCGCTGGCTGCCGTGGCAGTGGTTCTGGTATGGGCGTTCGGCGGCGACACGAACGCGCTGGTACCGCTCTACGCGATCGGCGTGTTCGTCTGCTTCACGCTCTCCCAGGCCGGGATGGTGATACACTGGCGGGCGACCCGTGCGGACGGCTGGAAGTGGAAGGCGACGCTGAACGGCGTCGGCGCCGTGGCCACCGGCCTCGTGGCGCTGGTGCAGGTGGTGACGAAGTTCATGATGGGCGGCTGGATCGTCGTGGCGATCATCCCGATGCTCATCCTGATTCTCCGGAAGATCCACGCGCATTACATGGCATTCGCCGAGGAGATCAGGTTCCTGGGACAGAGCCCGATCACGCCTCTGCACCACACGGTGATCGTGCCGGTAAACGGCATCACGAAGGCGACGGCCGGGGCGCTGGTGTACGCGACGACGATCTCCGACGAGGTGCTCGCACTGTACGTGGACGTGAGCGGCTCGGACGCGACACGGATGCGCGCCGAGTGGGAAGCGTGGGACATCGGCGTGCCGCTGGAGGTGATCCCGTCACCGTACCGGTCGATCCTGCGGCCGCTGGTGGAGTACGTGGACAACCTCCGGATGGTGATGCCGGGCGAGCTGGTGACGATCGTCGTGCCGGAGGTGGTGCCGAAGCAGTGGTGGGAGCACCTGCTGCACAACAAGACGGCGCTGTACATCAGGACAGCGTTCCTGTTCCGGCCGAACGTGGTGGTGACGGCAGTACCGTACCTGGTCGGGCAGGTGAGCCGCCTTCGAGACCTCGTTGAACGCGGCGAGGATATCGACGAGCGCGAGCCGTCCGGCGGTAAGGCGCACGCGTCGCCGGCAGGAAAGTCGCTGGTGCACTGAGCTGAGCGTGATGAGCGACCGCGTTGCTGCCAATGCCTTCGTCGAACGCCTGTTGCAGCTGTCGCTGGCGGTGTGGCACGAGGCGGCGATGGGCTCGCCGCCCGAGCTGGACGACGTCACCAACTGCGCGTTCATGGAAGTGCTGCGAACGCCCGAGGTAGCGTGGGACGCCTGGTGCGTCCGCGACGATGTGGAGGCGGCGTTCTGCCGGTTCGAGTGTCCGGAAGGCTACCAGCTACTCCGACCGCGAGGGCGACGTGAGCACCTCCGCACGGTATCCGACCGTGCGGCGCTCGCCGTCCTCGTGCACGACCTGATTTCGACGCCCGACTTCGGTCGCTGCTACGGAGGATTCGTGGGCTGTATCTCGCCGGCCGAGCTTCACCTGACCTGCACCTGATCCATCGGGCCAGCCGGGCACCCGCGTACCACCGCCAGTGCGTTGGCGACGGCGCGTTCGGTCTTGTCGGACGGGCGGTTCATGATCCGCAGCTCCCCGGGCGCCGTCGAATCGGCGAGGACGAACGTGCTCGAGCCGCCGCCGTCGAGGTTCAGCGCCTGGGTCGCGCCGAGGGAGCGAAAGAGCTCGGCGAGCTCGCGCAGCGTCATGCCATCGCTGTACGGCTTCTGGCGTCCATCCACGACGACGAGGATCAGCTCGCGGCCGCCGCGCGCGAGGCCGACGGCGGTGCGCGGATGACGAACGGGCGCGAAGTTGGCGCCGGCGGAGTCGGCGGCGCGAGTGACGGTGCTGTCGCGGAGGATGACCGGCCAGCCACCGACGACGGTGCGGAGGTGCGGGCGAGTGAGAGCGCGCTCGATGGCCACGGCGTCGCCGGGTCGAAGGGCGAGCAGTGCCTGACGCGCCGCGGAATCGGTGGCGCGTCCCGTCATGAGCACGGCGCCGTCGGCGGGAATCGGCACGCCCGCTGGGAGCGTGTCGGTCGTGACGACGCGACGCGGCGATCCGGCGACGACGACTTCCACGCGGCCGGAGCCTGTGTCGCTCGCGGCGCCCCATGCGCGATCCATGAACGCGAGCCCGCGCGCGTCGTCGCGGTTCCACGCGGTGATGGGGATGGTGTCGCCACGCGCGACGAGGCGTCCGATCTCGCCGAGCCGTCCGATGAAGGGCGTGCCCGAGGAGTCGGCGGCGATCACCGGGCGATCGCTCGGCCCGGTGATCACGGTGCCATCCTGCACGTGCGCCCCACGTGGCACGCCGGGCGGCGTGAAGATGAAGAAGTCAGCGTTGACGCCGGCGATGACGCGCTCGTGACCAGCGAGCTGGCGGAGCAGCGCCGTCGCCGGAGCGCGGCCGATGGCGGCGTCGCCCGCCTTCACGGCGTCCATGCGCCAGCAGGCGTCGCGATTCACGCGCAGCAGGTGAATGGCCCACGGCCCCGCCGGCGACCATACGTAGTCGTACGTCACCCCGGGTGCGACGGGCGTCGAATGCAGCGTGTCCACCGCGAACGCAAGCTTCAGTGGCGCGACGACGGGTGCGGTGGATCGTCCGGGAAGAGCGACGCACGCGGTGGCGAGCGCGAGTCCAGCGAGCACCGCACGGCGAACGTATGAGAGAGAGCGGCACGACACGATCATCGGCAATCACGGAGAAGAGCGTCTGGATCCCATCGAACTATCCAACTACGCAGGGCTGGTGGCCATCGGGCTGCTGACGGCGAACATCCTGCTCGGCCTGCTGCTGGCGCGGCACTACAACCCGGTGCGGCACTGGCCGCACCGCCGGATCAACACGGTGAAGATCCACAACGTCACCGGCTGGACGGCGCTCGTCGTGTCGCTGATCCATCCGGTGCTGCTGCTGCTGCCGAGCCGCGTGCAGTTCGCCGTGGTGGACCTGTTCTATCCGGTGAACGCGCCCAAGCAGCCGTGGATCAACACGCTGGGCGCGATCGCGGTGTACCTGCTGATCGTGGTGCTGGTGACCTCGTACTACCGGTTCGACCTCGGCCGACGCCGGTGGAAGATGCTGCACTTCACGACGTACGCACTGTTCCCGCTGTACGCCATCCATTCGATCTTCACCGATCCGGCGCTGAAGGACCGGTCGATCGACTATCTGGATGGGGAGAAGGTATACGTGGAGCTGTGCGTGCTGGCGGTGGTGCTGGCGATCGGGGCGCGGTGGCGATGGCGGCGAAGATCGGTGCATAAAGGATGACCGGAGGACCGGAGGACCGGAGGACCGGAGGACCGGAAGGGCACACCGAACTCAGCTCGGTGTGCCCTTCGCAATTCCGGTCCTCCGGTCCATCGGTCCTTCCGCTCTTACGGTACCGCCGTCGCCTTCACGCCCATCTGCTCGGCCGTGAACGCCCATTCGTCGGCCAGCTCGGCGATGCGCTTGTCGGTGGGACGCTAGCCGTGGCTGCCGCCGGTCTCGACGCGGATGAGCACCGGGTTGGAGCACGACTGCGCCTGCTGCAGCGC